>ENA-ORBV01000019-ORBV01000019.1-microbial-mat-metagenome-genome-assembly--contig:-NODE-19-length-293998-cov-13.454159_pt1 | contig 293998 bp, 267 predicted proteins | sample MGYA00237777_ERZ505514 | MGnify/ENA primary metagenome ERZ505514 (study PRJEB26160, sample SAMN06269048) | microbial mat metagenome | isolation source: Oligotrophic lake microbial mat | place...
CCCCTGGCCCACCCCCCACCGCCCCGGCCACGGAGTCGAAGCGGACGAGCCGTTGGGCTAATGAGTAGGGGCCATGCCCGTCCGCCTCGATAACACGCACCCCGGTTTCGCCGGCCGCTTCGCGCAATTGCTGGCGCAGAAGCGCGAAACCGCGGCCGACGTCGGCTCGGCGGTCGCGACGATCATCGCCGACGTGATCGCACGCGGCGACGAAGCCCTCTACGAGACGACCAAACGCTTCGACCGCTTCGACCTCAACGCGCAAAACCTGCGTGTGGGCCCCGCTGAAGTCGCCGCCGCCAAAGCCGCCGTCCCGAAGGCAACGCTCGACGCGCTGAAACTTGCCGCCGCACGCATCGAGTCGTTCCACAAGCGCCACAAACCGCAAGACGATCTGTACACGGACGACACCGGCGTCACGCTCGGCGCACGCTGGACGTCGGTGGACGCGGCCGGCCTCTACATCCCCGGCGGTCTTGCCGCCTATCCGTCCAGCGTCATCATGAACGCGATCCCGGCCAAGCTCGCAGGCGTGAAACGCCTCGTTGCAGCAACCCCGGCGCCGGACGGCAAACTGAACCCGCTCGTCCTTGCCGCTTGCGACCTCGCAGGCGTCACCGAAATCTACCGCATCGGCGGCGCGCAAGCCGTCGCCGCGCTCGCCTACGGCACGAAGACCATCGCCCCCGTCGACAAAATCGTCGGCCCGGGTAACGCCTACGTCGCAGCGGCGAAGCGCCAGGTCTTCGGCCAAGTCGGCATCGACTCCATCGCGGGTCCGTCGGAAGTCCTGATCATCGCCGACAAAGCGAATGACCCGGCGTGGATCGCAGCAGACCTCCTCGCGCAAGCCGAACACGACGAAGCGGCGCAAAGCATCCTCATCACCGACGACGCCCCCTTCGCCGATGCCGTCGCAAAAGAGGTCGACCGCCAACTCGCCGTCCTCCCGCGCACCAAAATCGCAAGCGCGAGTTGGCAATCCCACGGCGCGATCATCCTGGTGAAAAGCCTCGCCGACACGCCGGCACTCGCCGACCGCATCGCCGCCGAACATCTGCAGCTCTGCGTCGCCGCTCCGAAACCGATCATGGACCGCGTCCGCCACGCCGGTGCGATCTTCCTAGGCGCGCATACACCGGAAGCAATCGGCGACTACATCGGCGGCCCAAACCACGTTCTACCCACCGCACGCTCCGCACGGTTCTCATCCGGCCTCTCGGTCCTCGACTTCATGAAGCGCACGACCATCGTCGGCTGCACACGAGAAGCGCTGAGCACGCTCGGCGAATCTGCCGCCACGCTCGCCGACGCCGAGGGCCTCGACGCCCACGCCCGCTCCATCCGCATCAGGCTGAACAAATGAGCGGCGACGACAAACCGGCTGCGCGCCTCATCGATGTCGAGCTCGACCAAGCGTCGATCGCGCCGCGCGGTCCCGATGTCGAACACGAACGCCGCATCGCGATCTTCGACCTGCTCGAGCAAAACAAATTCGAACCCGCCGGCGGCACCGGCGGCCCCTACCGCTTGAAACTCGCGATCCAAGAAAACCGCCTCGTCTTCGACATCAAGCTGGAAGACGGCGCCGCGCACGCGATGCACGTCCTCTCGCTGACCCCTTTAAAACGCGTGATCCGCGACTATTTCGTCGTCTGCGAAACCTACTACCAGGCCATCCGCGCCGCCTCGCCCTCGCAGATCGAAGCGATCGACATGGGCCGCCGCGGCCTGCACGACGAAGGTTCGCAACTTCTGGCCGAACGCCTCACCGGAAAGATCGACGTCGATCACGACACTGCACGCCGCCTCTTCACGCTCATCTGCGCGCTGCACATCAAGGTCTGACGCGATGGCGGTGCATGGTCCCAACGGAGAAGAACTGCCGGACGCGATCTTGTTTTCGTGTTCGATGAACGCAATCCGCTCGCCGATGGCGGCCGCACTGATGAAGCATCTCTTCGGCACGCACATTTATGTGGAGTCCTGCGGCGTTAAGGCCGGCGTCCTCGATCCCCTCGCCGTCGAGGTCATGGATGAAATCGGCATCGATCTCGCCCACCTCCACCCAAAGTCGTTCGAGACGCTGGCCGACACGTCCTTCGACCTCATCATCACGCTTAGTCCACAGGCGCGTCACAAGGCCCTGGAACTCACGCGCACCATGGCGGTCGAGGTGGAATACTGGAAAGTCCCCGATCCCAGCGCCTATGACGGCTCGCGCGAGCAGCGTTTGGCTGCCTATCGTGAAGCCCGCGACACAATTCTGCGCTTTATTAAAGAGCGGTTTGCCGCACGCCCAGCGCCCGAACCGTAAAAAACCTTGCTTTTGGGCCGGTGCCTCACCATCCTCCCCCGCGAATTTGCAGGGCAGGGCGACGGCCACGTCTATCGCTCTTTCAGCCCCAAAAAGGAATCGAATGGCAAAAGAAGAACTGCTCAGTTTCGAAGGCACCGTGGCGGAGCTCCTGCCCAACGCGACGTTCCGAGTGAAGCTCGACAACGATCACATTGTGATCGCGCACACCGCCGGCAAAATGCGCAAGAACCGCATCCGCGTTCTCGCGGGCGACAAGGTCACCGTCGAAATGACGCCGTACGACCTCTCGAAGGGCCGCATCGTCTACCGCAGCAAGTAAGAGCAGGGTGAGCACGCCTCTCATCCTGGCGAGCGCCAGCCCGCGCCGCCTCGCGCTGCTCGACCAAGTCGGCATCAAGCCCGCGCGCGTCGTCCCCGCTGACATCGACGAAAGCGTCCGCAAGAACGAACTGCCGCGTCCGCACGCCCTGCGCATCGCGACGGAAAAGGCGAATGTCGTCCACGCCCGCCTGAAGAATGAGCAAGCGGTCGTTCTTGCGGCAGATACGGTCGTCGCCTTAGGCAGGCGCATCCTGCCGAAGGCAGAAGATGACGCCACCGTCACCAAGTGCCTCACGCTTCTATCGGGCCGCCGCCACACAGTGATCACGGCGATTGCGCTGATTGACGCGCGCGGAAAACTCCGGACCCGGACGATCGAAACGAAAGTTGCGTTCCGCCGCCTCGAAGCGGAAGAAATCGCCGCCTACGCGAAAAACGGCGAGGGCCGCGGCAAGGCTGGCGGTTACGCCATCCAAGGACATGCCGCGATCTTTGTGCGGTTTATCTCAGGCTCCTACACGAATGTTGTCGGACTGCCTCTCACGGAAACCTTTCAATTGTTAAGGTCGTGCGGCGCGGCCTGAACCTGCTAAGCTGCACAGAATTGCAACTTGCATATTGGTTAGGCCTGAATGTCGTCCGAAGTACTGATCAACGTCGCGCCCGCAGAGACGCGCGTCGCGATCGTCGAACAAGCGCGTTTGAGCGAAATCTTCATCGAACGAACGATGCAGCCGAGCGAGAACGCGCGCGCCGGCCGCAGCGGTCATCGCCTGCTGGGCAACATCATGCTCGGTCGCGTGCAACGTGTGCTGCCCGGCATGCAAGCCGCGTTCGTCGATCTCGGTTTGGAGAAAGCAGGCTTCCTCGCCGCACGCGAAGCGCGGTGCCTCTCCGATCTGCCCAGCTTCATGGATCAACCCTGCATCTCGAAATGCGTGCGCGAAGGCGAAGCCATCGTCGTGCAGGTCATCAAAGACCCGATCAGCGACAAGGGCGCACGCCTCTCCGCGAACGTCACGATCCCGGGCCGCCTCGTCGTGCTGGTGCCCAACCAATCCGGCGTCGCGCTCTCGCGCCGCATCGAAGACGAAGCCGAACGCAAACGCCTCACCGACATCGTCACCGACATCACGGAAACGGATCGCCGCGCCGCCGCCGGCGCAGGTTACATCGTGCGCACAGCCGCACTCTCCGCCTCGCGTGACGACATCGCCTCCGACATCGCGCGCCTCGGCGACGAATGGCGCACGATCCAAGCCAAGCGCAACATGGCGAAGATCCCGGCGACCATCTACGCCGACCTCGATCCCGTAGAACGGACCATGCGCGACGGCGTCGACGACGACACGACGCGCATCCTGATCGACGACCCCGAGGCGGTCGCGCAAGCCCGCGCCTACGCCACCCGCACGATGCCCAGCGCCATCGACAAGATCCAACTCTTCAACGGCCCGGGCGAACTCTTCGATCAATACAACATCGAAGCCGAAATCGAGGCACTGCTGGGCCCCCGCGTGCGTCTACCCTCCGGCGGCTGGATCACCTTCGAGACAACCGAAGCGCTGACCTCCGTCGACGTAAACTCCGGCAGCTACACCGAAGCGACCGGCCTCGAACAAACCTCGTTGAAAACAAATCTCGAAGCCGCCGCCGAAATCGGACGCCAGCTGCGCATGCGCGGCATCGGCGGCCTCATCGTCATCGACTTCATCCACCTGAACGAACCCGAAAACATCGGGCAAGTGCTGACGGTGCTAACCGAAAGCGTCGCCAAGGATCGCACGCCGACGCAAATTCTGCCGATGTCCGAGTTCGGCCTCGTCGAGATGACGCGCAAACGCGTGCGCGAGCCTTTGTCGAAACTCCTCTCCGAACGCTGCGACCCGTGCCACGGCCACGGCCGCATCAGAACCGTGGCGACCGTCGCCGCCGAAGTCCTGCGCCGCGTCGTCCGCGAAGCGAAAGCCCGCCCGGGCGCGAAACTCGTCGCCTACGCCGCACCCGAAGTCACCCGCTGGATCGAAGGGCAAGGCGACGACATGGCTGCTGCCCTGCGCAGTCGGGTGCCCGCCGGCCTGCGCTTGGAAGCAAGGCCCAGTTTCGCGCGCGCGCAATTCGATGTAGGCGTCGACCAATGACGAACGCCACCCGCCACTGCCCCATGTGCAAGAAGAAGCCGGCGGAAGATCGCTTCCGTCCGTTCTGCTCCAAACACTGCGCCGACCTTGACCTCGGCCGCTGGCTGAACGGCGCCTACGCGATCCCCGCCGAAGAAAACGTCCCCGACGTCACGAAGGACGACGAGTGACGCCAGGTGCAAAACTGAAGGCGCGCCTCGCGAAAGGTCCGCTTGTCGCTCCGGGCGCCTACGACGCGCTGACCGCGCGCATCGCCGCGCAAGCCGGTGCAGAGGCCGTCTACATGACGGGCTTCGGCGTCGCCGGTTCCTACCTCGGCGTCCCCGACATCGGCATCGTTAGCGCCACGGAAATGATCGACCGCGTGCGCGCGCTCGCCGCCGCCGCATCGCCCGTGCCGCTGATCGCCGACGGCGATAACGGCCACGGCGGTACGGCCAACGTCGAACGCCTGGTGCGCTCGTACGAACAAGCCGGCGCCGCCTGCATCCAACTCGAAGACCAGGTCCTGCCCAAACGCTGCGGCCACATGGAAGGCAAAGAGGTCGTGACGCTGGAGGAAGGCGCGATGAAAATCCGCGCCGCCGCCGCCGCACGCGCGACAGCCGATTTCCAAATCATCGCCCGCACGGACGCGCGCAGCAATTCGGGGCTGGACGAAGCTCTCCGCCGCGCCGATGCGTACCTGAACGCCGGCGCCGACATCCTCTTCGTCGAAGCCCCGCAAAGCGAAACCGAACTGCGCACCATCGCCGACCGCTTTAAAGGCGTACCCCTCGTCGCCAACATGGTCGAAGATGGCAAGACGCCGATGCTCAGCGTCACCGACCTGGGCGCGCTCGGCTTCCGTATCGTCCTGTTTCCGATTTCAAGCCTGCTCGCCGCCGCGCGCACGGCGCAGCGCGTCTACGCTGGCATCCTGCGCACCGGCGCAATCGACCCCGCCGTAGAGCGCGTCACATTCTCGGCCTACAACGACATCGTGGGTCTAAGCGGCTATCTGAAGCCGCCATAAAAAAGGCCGGCTGCGAAAGCCGGCCCTCCTTCGTCTGCGCGATCACGGTTAGTGACGGCCGCGATGTCCACGACGTCCGCGATCGCCGTCGTGTCCGCGACGACCGCCGCCGCGCCAACCGTCGTGACGTCCGCCGCGACCGCCGCGCCATCCGTCGTGACGCCCGCGGTGACCATACCAGTGCGGGCGATGATGCCGGTGGCCCCAACGAGGTCCGCCGTAGTAGTAGCTGTCATAATATCCGGGAAACCCGCCGCGATAGTGGCGGCACGGTACATAGCGGCCGTAATACCGATCCCAGCAACGCCGGTGACCATAATACCGGCGGTCATAGTCGTTGACCTGGATGCCGAAGCCGCCATTGCCAACATACACACCAAAGCTATCGGCTTTAGCCGGTGCCGCCGACGCAAAGTTGGCGGCGAGCAAGACCAGAGCGCCGAAAGCAATCGTACCCAGTGCTTTCATAAAAGCCTCCTCGCAAAATTCCCCCAAGGTCCCACGCAACTTTGGAAATAGTGAGGTGAACCGCGAATGAACAGGCTCTTCAGGTGCGACGGTTCTCTAGGCGGAACGTCCGCGCGCTTCGATCGGCCAGATGTCGACGACTGTATCGCCATCGACAACATGATACGCGTCGTGAAGATTGACCGTTGGATCGCAATGCGGTGCGGTGCACAAGATCGCAACCCCCGGTTCCACACGCGCAGAACCGACCATCACGCCGCCTTGCTCATCGCCGAAGAAAAAATACTGAGCACCCTCGGGCGCCCCGGCATGAATGACAGGAGCGCCAGCGTCTGTTGCAAACGCTTTGAACCCCGCGTCCGTCGTCGCCAGCCCCGGCATATTCGCACTGATCACCGTGGTCTGGACGAACAGCGATGTTTCGAACGGCAACGGCGCAGCGTTCGCGATCCGCACTTCACCATACTGCTTATCCATAAAGACATAGGACCCGGCCTGCAGCTCGGTGAACACGCGCGCCTCGCCGTCGATGTTGAACGTGCCGGTCCCACCGCCCGAAACGATGGGGCAGGGGATGCCGTTCCTCACGATCAAATCGCGCGTCTCGCCGAGAATCTTCAACGCCGCGAGCGACTGCGTCCGCCGCTCCTCAAATTCCGCGATGTGCTGCAACTGCCCCGCGTAAGCCTGCAGCCCAACGAACTGCAGGTGAGGTGACGCCGCAATCCGCTGCGCCAGGCCCAACGCAGGCTCTCCCGGCAAAATGCCTGTGCGATGCAGTCCGACGTCGACGTCGACCACGACCTTCAACCGCTTGCCGCTCGCGGCGCCGGCCTGCGCATAGCCGTCCACACACACCGCGCTATCGGCAACGATCATGAAGTCGAGCAATTGCTCGTTCAACCGCGCGACGCGCTCAAACGCCCGCGCCGTCACGACAGGCGACGTCACCAGTATCCCGTCGATCCCGCCCTCAGTCAGCGCCTCCGCCTCACCCAACTTTGCACAGCACACGCCGATCGCGCCCGCCTCGATCTGCGCCCGCGCAATCGAAACGCTCTTGTGCGTCTTCGCATGCGGCCGAAGCTTCAGCCCAACCCGCGCGCAATGCGCCTGCATCGCCGCGACGTTGCGCGCAAACGCCGCCCGGTCGAGCACCAACGCCGGCGTCGCCAGCTCCAACCGCCCGCCCGCTTTGCCGATCAATCTGGAATTCAAGAACTCGCGCGCCATGCCGCCTCACACGTTTCCGCGTCAGAGAACAGGATGTCCGCGAAACCCGCAACCCTCACATACCCGATGCGCTGATAGATCCTGTTGGTCAGCGGATTCGCAGCGTCCGCAAACAAGCAGCAGAACTGCCCGCGATCGAGCACCATTTGCGACAACGCCGCTGTCAGCGCCGCAGCATATCCGTGTCCGCGCTCAGGAGGCGGCGTATAGACCCCCGACACACGCGCCCCGAAATGCGCGATCCGCCGCAACCGCGCTGTCGCACGCGGGCGCCCGTCGACCTCCCACAAATAGAACCCGCCGTCGGCAAGCCCCACATCGACAAGCTGTGCGACAAACGCCGGATCGCTTTCGAGCGGCGGCAGGCTCGCATCGGTCGCGAATCCTTGCTCCCACTGAACAAGCAGATCGCGCTCGCCCGCACTCGCTGGACGCATATGGCCCGCGACACCCAGCGGCGGCGCCACACGCGTGACTTGATAAAGATTCTGCCGCCGTCCATGCGCGCCGGGGTCATTGAAGCGCAGGCCCGTCCGCGCGCACCAATCGCCAACGAAACTGTCCACCAACCGTTCATCGCCCATCACGCCGGATAGACCGACCCCGCGCGCGGCAAGGTGCTCAGCCAACACCAGCGTCGCCTGTGCGTCCGCGCCGTCATCGGCCAAGCTAAGCCGGAACGGCGGTGTCTGCAGTGCGCCCACGACAACGCGGGCGCCGTCGAACACGCCCAGGCGCATGATTGCGGGCGGTGTCTCCGCGCGGGTGGCGTAGGCATAGCCGACAAAGGCGTTCGTCGGCACGCCGCGCGAACTCAACGGTTCCGCGACCTCCCGCCAGAACGCCTCGCCGTCGTCATACTGGCGGACCGTCAGCATCGCCCGTTCTCGAAGCATCGTGATAGAATGCGGCCGCAAGCTAATTCGACCTCGGGAGAATTGCCATGGACTATGTCCGCCTCGGAAAGACCGGATTGAAAGTGTCGCGCCTCTGCCTCGGCTGCATGACCTACGGCAGCAAGGCGTGGCGCGATTGGATCTTGGACGAACAAGCCGCCCGCCCGTTCTTCAAGCAGGCCCTCGACATGGGCATCAATTTCTTCGACACCGCCGACGTCTACTCGCTGGGCGTCAGCGAAGAAGTCACCGGTCGCGCGCTGAAAGACATGGCCCGCCGCGACCAAGTCGTCATCGCGACAAAGGTTTGCTCGCCGATGGGCAAAGGCCCCAACGAACGCGGCCTCTCGCGCAAACACATCATGGAATCGATTGACGCAAGTCTGGAACGCCTCGGCACGGATTACGTCGACCTCTATCAGATCCACCGTTGGGACTACGACACGCCGATCGAAGAAACTGTCGAGGCGCTACATGAGGTCGTGAAGACCGGCCGCGCCCTTTACATCGGCGCCTCCTCGATGTTCGCGTGGCAGTTCATGAAGGCGCTGGGTCACCAACGCGCCAACAACCTCACGCAATTCGTCTCAATGCAAAACCACTACAACCTCGCCTACCGCGAGGAAGAGCGCGAGATGATGCCGCTTTGTCTATCGGAAGGCATCGGCGTCATCCCGTGGAGCCCGTTGGCCCGCGGCTTCCTCACCGGCAACCGCAAAGCCAGCGACAACCCGAAGAAGACGGGCGCGCCCGCCGCCAACGCCGAAACGGCCCGCGCCGCCAGCGACGAATTCGCCCACGCGCTGTACTACAGAGAGCAGGACTTCGAAGTGGTCGAACGCGTCGCCTCGGTGGCGAAGAAACACAACCGCCCGATGGCCCAAGTCGCACTCGCCTGGCTGCTCGCAAAACCCGGCGTCACCGCCCCCATCATTGGCGCCTCAAAACCCAGTCACCTGGATGACGCAGTCGCAGCGCTCACGCTAAAGCTCGACGCCGAAGACATGAAGTCGCTGGAAGAACCCTACAAACCCAAACGCGTAATGGGCCACACCTAAGCGCCGTCATTTCGCCGGCACAACCGTGCCGCTGATTTCGCCGTCTGGAAAAGCCTCGGTGTGGATGTTGAACACAACCGCACCGCTCTTCATCGCGGCGACGAACGCGTCGAAAGCGATCGTCGACTTTAGGATCGCCGCGCCTTCGGCATAGCCATAACCCTTGCGCGTGTACGTGAAGCCGTCGGACGTCGCGACATAGGCGTCGCTCAACGGAAACGGCAACAACAGCGAGACATTGCCGTCGGCTTGGTAGATGTGAAGATGCATCGGTCCGACCGGCGCGTGGGCGAGATGATGCGCAAAACGATCGGGCGTGATCCCGGAAATGTTGGCAGCGATGTCAACGGTCTGCGCGTCGGTATGCACGACGATCGTTACTGTGCCGGTCGCTTTCGATCCGGTGGCGGTCGGAGCCGCATCGCCGCGCAACGATGTACTGAAGGCGAGATCGGCGGCCTGCGCCCCCACAGCCGTCGCGATGAACAATCCGAAAATAAAAAGACCCGACAGAAACGGCCGAATGCTCATACACGCCCCCTGCAAACCCAGGGCCAACCAATCGCTCATGAGCGCACACGCGCCAAATCACGTTCCGGTTACGCGCAAGAAAATGGCGCCCGCCGATGCGGGCGCCATCAGTTCGGTTGGGACTAATACCCGATGCGGGAATAGTCGCGGTCTACGACGCGCGGACGTCCGAAGCGGTCGTAACAGACCCGCTCGACGATGCGAACGCGATAGCCATAGCGCCGCTCGTAGTCGACCCGGTCGAAACACCGCCCGTGATTGTGGCGATAGATCGGGCGATACCCGCGCTGATAGTAGTAGCCGCGGTCGCGATAGCGCCGATCGTTCTTGTCGATATAAACGCGCGCGCCGTCCGGACCAATATACACGTCCGTTTCGGCGTGAGCGGGCGCCACAGTGGCGAAGCTGGCGCCGGCCATCACGACCGCGCCGCACAGAATGGTTTTCAAGGTGCTCATGTTAAGCCTCCGTCTTTGCTTCCCACCCTGCTCGATTCAAAAGCGCCGACGCGCTGCAAAGGAGCAGAACCGGAAAGACACGGAGACAACGAGCGGCGCGCTGGCAGGTTCCTGACACGAGCACGAACGTGACGATACGCGCCCAGAAACCTGAACAGCCGTTCAGACGAGGGGTTAGCCCTTAATCGGGTTTCTTGTTCTTCCCCAGGAACCCGTAGAGATGCCCGGCCACGTTGCGCATCTGGATCTGCTCGGACCCTTCCGTGATGCGATAGCGGCGATGATGACGATAAATGTGCTCGAACGGCTTATGCCGCGAATAGCCCATGCCGCCATGCACCTGCATCGCCCAATCGGCGGCCTCACAGCAGAACCGGTTCGCCCAATAGTTACACATCGAAACTTTGTCCGAGAGATAGACCTGAATCTCCGGCCCCGTCATCTGATCCATCTCCCAAGCGGTTTTCTGGATTAGCAAGCGCAACATCTCCGCCTGCGTCATCAACTCGACCGTCGGAAACTGAATCGCCTGGTTCGATGCCAGCGGCTTGCCGAACGGCTTGCGCGCACGTGCATAGTCGACGGACTCGTTCAAGCAATACACACCCGCACCCAGCGACGACGCCGCCTGACGAATCCGGTTCTCGTGCACGAAGTGCCGCGCCAGCACGAGCCCATTGTCGACCGGCCCGAACAACGCATCGTCCGGCACGAACACGTTCTTGAACGACACATGCGCATGGTCGGTCGGCATGTTGAAGGTCCAATAATAGAACTCGATCTTCACCCCCTCCGCTTTCATAGGCACCAGGAAGCAGCTGATCCCCTTCGCGTCGCCGTCCTTGCCGCTCGTGCGCGCAAAGACCATGTCGTGCGAGGCCGTGTGCACGCCGGTATTCCAAAACTTCTCGCCCGTGATGCGCCAGCCGTTGCCTTCCTTAACCGCGCGTGTCTCCATCCACGTCGCATCCGACCCGTGCTTCGGCTCGGTCAAACCGAACGCTGGCCGGTGCGTGCCGGCGAGCATGCCGTTGATGAACTCGTCCTTCTGCTTCGGCGTACCGAAGTCCCGGAACATCAGCACCTGCGGAAAATTACCGACGATCGAACTCTCGTTCTGCAAATCGTTGTGCAGGCCCAGCCCCTTCGCGGCCAGATGCTCGCGAATGATCGCCATCGAAAGATTGCCGATATTCTGCCCGCCATATTCCTTCGGCAGCGCGAGCCGCAGATAGCCCGCCTTGTCCGCAAGCTTGCGCATCTCGCGCAGCAGCGCTTCCCACTCCACGCGGGGCAACCCGTCATTGTCCCAATCCGTGCGCGCATGCTCGCGCCGATGATCGAAGAAGCGGATATTGTCGTCGCGGTTCTCAAGCGGCTTGATCTCGCGCTCGATAAAATCATCGAGCTTGGCCAGCAACTCTTTCGTCTCCTGCGGAATGCGAAAATCCATGGGGCTCTCCCGTTAGCAATGTTGTGATGGCCGAACCTTAGCCCCGCAGCGTGCGCGAAAAAACGCAAGAAGCCTGCTTGACACTACAATTCGAGAAGCGTAGAAGCCGCGTCCCTTGTGCGAGAGATCGCGCGGACAACGTCTAAATCTGAGCAGCGGAATGAACGGAAGATCGAAACAACGACTAAGCGTCCCATGCACCGGCGTCACCACGCCGTGCGTCGACGCGCGCGCTGCTCGCGGAGGGGCCTTCTGACGGAAGGCTGTCCGGTCCTGACTTTTGGACCCCTCCCGAGCGCAAAGCTTCGGAGGGGTTTTTCATGTCTCCTCCCAACGTGCAGTGCCTTTAGGGCTCGCGCAACGCGGGCGGAGGAGACCCGGATCCTTGTGATCGCGCTCACGCGTAAGCCGTGTGATCGCAACGCAAAGCGCGGGGCCCGCCGGAGGGAACGGCGTACGGGTTTCCGTACGGTCCACCGATGGTCGGGGTGAGCTTTAGGCTCACAAACGCGGTGCGTTTCGTCACAAGCGCCGCGTGACAAACAATTCATTCGTACACAGACAATTGAATTCCAGGTGGTGAAGATGTCGGGTACTTCGCTGCACACAAAGACCGGCTTCGGCTTGTTCCCCTGGAAGCCATATTTTCGCCTTAGACTCAGTTCAATTCGAATACCGGTGGTGGAGAGATCGCGCGATTGTCGGCTAAGCGTCGGTCGGAGGTTCGAGTCCTCCCGGGGCGGCAATCGCACCGTAGCTCAGCGGCACGAGTAGGTTTACTGACACTCGCGCGACTCTCGCCACCGGTTCTTTTCCTTCCGTTCAACGGTGGTGAAGAGATCGGATACTTCGCCCACGTCGAAAGCGGGACCATCAATCCCGCAGGTCCGCAAACACAAAGCTTGGTCTCCTCGCGAGATGACTTCGAGTCCGGCATAAGTCCGCAAGCATCAAGGCGCACCTTCGGCATACGATCCGCTGAACCTACGTCCACCGGACGCTCAGCGGTGCTACATCCGTCCTCGCCCGTTCCCCGTTGTCACTTCCATTTCGCGCGACATGCGCGAGAACCAAAGCTGGTGGTGAAGAGATCTGTTACTTCGCTAATCTGAAGGTCGCGGGTTCGATCCCCGCCGCTGCGTGGCAACACGTATCGTAGCTCAGTGGGAGAGCGTCAGGAGCCCGAAAGGGCAGTGCAGTCTCGACCGTTCCCCAGCCCCTTGTACATGCAGTCCATCCCGCCGACGGTGGTGAAGATGACCGTTACTTCGGGAGCCGGAGGTCGCGGGTTCAAATCCCGCCGGGACGACGTCGTTCCGTGGCCCAGTCTGGTGGGGCGTCGGCTGTTCGTGCGCAAGCACGAGTCTCGGGCATCGACAGTTCCCCGGCGGCGCGATGGACTGCATCCAAATTCCGGTGGTGAAGAGTTCTGTTACTTCGATTCCGTCCATCGCGAGGTTCGAATCCTCGCCGCAGCGCGAGAAGCGTCGCGTAGCCAAGTGGCAAGGCAGCGGATAGTGCAGGCTCGCTCGTTCCCCGGTCACGCCACGGCGGTGGTGAAGACATCTGATACTTCGTCTGAAAACCGAGCAGGTCGCGGGTTCGAATCCCGTCGGGTCCAACATGTGGGCCCGTAGCTCAGCGGTAGAGCGGCATTCAGTGTCGAATGTTCCCCGCCTACCTTCGAAAACGACGCCACGGCGGTGGTGAAGACATCTGGTGCTTCGTGTCGCGGGTTCGAATCCCGCCGGGTCCAACACTGCGGGCCCGTAGCTCAGTGGATAGAGCAGACTCAGTGTCGCCTGTTCCCCGCCTAACGTGTTCGACGGTGGTGAAGAAGTCCGTTACTTCGGAAGAGCGCTGCCCGAAAGGTCGGAGGTCGCGGGTTCAAATCTCGCCGGCGCGCGTGAAAGCGCGTGACCGTAGCTCAGCCGCCCGCAAGGGCAACCAACGGCTTCGCCAGTTCCCCGTCGATCCCCTAACATCAGCCCAACCAAGGAGGCGCCCACGATGGCCAAACTCAACATCTTCAAGCGCTTCAAGAAAGCGCGCACGCACGAAGGCGCGCCGGCAAAGACGTTCAGCCCGGAGCAGCAATTGCGCCGCTCGATCATGAACTTCATGCTCTGGGAGGATGAGTTCTACGAAGACGGCGAAGCCATCGCCGATCGCATCCAGGCGCTCGTGCCCAAGGTGGCCCCGGAAACGGTGGCGCAAATCGCCATTGACGCGCGCGAAAAGTCGAAGCTGCGCCACGCGCCGCGTCTCCTGGTGCGCGCGATGGCGGCCAGCGAAAAACACCGCGCGCTCGTGGCCTCGACGCTCGAACGCGTGATCCAGCGTCCGGACGAGATGACGGAATTCCTCGCCATCTACTGGTCCGACGTGATCGGCCTGCAGCAGCAGCGCAAAAAGCGTCCGGTCCCGGCCCAGGTGAAAAAGGGTCTCGCCAAAGCCTTCGCCAAGTTCGACGCCTATCAGCTGGCGAAGTACGACCGCGACGGCCCGGTACGCCTGCGCGACGTGCTCTTCATCACCCATGCCAAACCCGCGAACGCGGATCAGGCCAAGGTGTGGAAGCAACTCGTCGACGGGACGCTCGCATCGCCCGACACCTGGGAGGTCCAACTCTCGGGCGGCGCGTCGAAGAAGGAAACGTTCGAACGCCTGATCGCCGAAAAGAAACTCGGCGCGCTGGCGCTCTTGCGCAACCTGCGCGGCATGCTGCACGCCGGCGTGACGAAGAAAACGATCGGCCGCGCCCTCGAAGAGATGCGCACCGACCGCGTTCTGCCGTACCGCTTCATCGCGGCGGCGCGTTACGCCCCCGACGTCGAACCGGAACTGGAGAAGGCGATGTTCCGCGCTCTCGAGGGTCACAAGAAGCTCGAGGGCAAGACGCGCCTACTGATCGACGTGTCGGGTTCGATGTCCGCGCCGATGTCGGCGCGGTCGGAGATGCTGCGCCTGGACGCCGCCACCGGCCTCGCCGCACTCGTGCGCGAGATCGCCGACGACGTCGAGATTTTCACGTTCTCCAACGACGTGAAGAAGGTGCCGCCCCGCCGCGGCTTCGCGCTGCGCGACGCGATCGTGCAGAGCCAGCCGCACAGCAGCACCTACCTCGGCAAAGCGGTGACGGAGATCGACGAAAAAGGCACCCGCCTCATCGTCATCACCGACGAACAGTCGCACGACACGGTGCCCGCACCGAAAGGCAAGGGCTACATGATCAACGTCGCCTCCGCCAAAAACGGCGTGGGCGCCGGCAACTGGACCCGCGTCGACGGCTTCTCCGAAGCGGTCATCGACTGGATCATCGCGCAAGAGAACGACGAGTAAGAACGCGGCCGCCATTGCACCCCCTCTCCCCTTGCGGGAGAGGACGCGAGGCGAAGCCGAGCGGGTGAGGGGTCCGCTGAGTCAATGCCGGCGACGCCATCGCCGATATGACCGCAGCGACCCCTCACCGCCGCGTACTCGCTATCGCTCGCACGCGACTCCTCTCCCGCAAGGGGAGAGGGGAAGAGCCAAGACGACAACGACAATTCCACATACACTCACCAACAGGAGGAGCGAGCACGAACATGCCTCGCTGACACCCATGTACGACCTCATCGAATCGCGCGGCGCGCCGATCAAGGCGTGGACGCACGGCGTTCCCGTCGAGCCGGAGGCGCGCAAGCAGCTCAAGAACATCGCCGAACTCCCGTTCATCCACGGCCACGTCGCGGTGATGCCCGACGTCCACCTCGGCCGTGGCGCGACGGTGGGCTCGGTCATCCCAACCAAAGGCGCGATCATCCCGGCCGCGGTCGGCGTCGACATCGGCTGCGGCATGGCGGCCGTGATGACCAACATCACCGCCGCGCAATTGCCCGACTCGCTGAAGAAAATCCGCGCCGGCATCGAAGCCGTGATCCCCGTCGGCCAAGGCTCGCACAAGCAGCCCCCGCGGCGTGCGGAGGCCGCGTGGTACCAGCGCCACAAAACCGGCTATGAAGCGATCGAGGCCAAACACCCGAAGATCGCGGAGAAAAAGTCGGCGGCGCTGCAGATCGGCACGCTCGGCGGCGGCAACCACTTCATCGAAATCTGCCTCGACGAGGCCGATCGCGTGTGGGTGATGCTGCACTCCGGTTCACGCAACATCGGCAACCGCATCGGCCAATACTTCATCGCCAAAGCGAAGGAAGCGGTCGAAGCGGCGGGCCTCAAACTCGCGGACCGCGACTTGGCATGGCTCGGCGAAGGCACGGACGCCTTCAACGACTACGTCGAAGCGGTAGGTTGGGCGCAAGACTACGCGCGCTCCAACCGCGACGTGATGATGGGCGCCGTTCTGAAGGTGTTGCACGACACCTGGCCCGACATCACGACGATGGAGGTCGCCGTAAACTGTCACCACAACTACGTCGAACGCGAAGAGCACTTCGGCGAACGCGTGTGGTTGACCCGCAAGGGCGCGGTGCGTGCGGGCAAAGGCGAACTCGGCATCATCCCGGGTTCGATGGGCGCCCGCTCGTTCATCGTGCGGGGCAAAGGCAATCCGGACTCGTTCGAATCGTGCTCGCACGGCGCCGGCCGCGCGATGTCACGGACGGCGGCGAAGGAACGCTTCACCCTCGAAGACCACATTGCGGCGACCGCCCACGTCGAATGCCGCAAAGACACCGGCGTCATCGACGAAACGCCGATGGCCTACAAGGACATCGACGCCGTGATGGCGGCGCAGTCCGACCTGGTCGAAGTGGTCCACACCTTGCGCCAAATCGTCTGCGTAAAGGGCTAAACTGGGAGAGCCGGCACCCTGCCGGCTCTCCCTTTTTTTGTGAGGCGGAAGCGCCGCAAGAGCGGGCGAGGACGCCCGCGGTCCCAGGACCAGCGCCTACTCGATGACGCCTCAAACTATGATCGTAGACCGCAAGCCGCGCCGGAAAAGCTCGAGCCCTGGGACCGCGGGCGTCCTCGCCCGCTCTTAACAACCTCGCCACATTCGCGTGCTCTGTGGCAAAGCCCTCTGCTAGCGTCCTCTCATGAAAAGATTTCTCCTCATCATCGCCGCAATCGTCGGCCTCACCATCGCCTGGCTGACCCTCGGCCGTCAGCTGGTCCTGCTCGTCGACACCTTCGCGACAGAAGGCGAAGCGGTCGCGACCAACGGCCCGTTCATCTATTCGATGGGCTCGCTGCATGTCGGAAACATTCCGCTCGATCTCACAACGCCGGACGGAACGCCGGACACCGCGCGTTTCGAAGCAGAAACGACAGGGCGCGTATCGCTGCATGCGAGCGGCAAGGTCTTTCCACTCGGGACCCGCAACGATGCCGCCGCCGAAATTGCAGACCCTCTCGCGGGCCCCTACGACACGCTGTTCACACCCGATCCAGGGGACACAGTCACCTTCCGCACAGCACACAGCGCGATCGCATGGCCGACGCCGTTCGAACTCAACTTCATGACGGGCAAGTCGCCAAGCTGGCGGCGCAACACCTATTACACGCTCATCTGGCGCAAACCGGACGGCGCAACGCTGACCATTACATGGCGCTACGAACAATGGTTCTACGACGACTGGGCAAGCCCCATGATGATCAGCCCCAGCCGAACCGGCCTCATCCGCGCCGACATCGACGGCGGTTTGTGATCGCCGGCACACCAACCATGTCGTTTCCCCGACACAGCTGAGCGGCGTCGCGCCGCGCATACCTCCCATGCCTTGACTTCAGATTCCCGCGCGCGTACCAAACCCGCCAATCGCGAGGCATGGGGCCGCGCGAATCCTTTGCGAGCCAAAGAACTGATGAACACTGCTGTTCTCATCGTTCCCGCCTCGCGCGGCCGTGTCGGTTATCCGACGCCGCGTTGCGGTGGCATGTCGGCTCGTGAGGGAGCCATGGATTAGCGCGAAAGCCATAAGGCCGATGCGTTTGCCACCCCTCCCGAGCCCGCTCCGGAGGGGTTTTGTTTTGCCCGAAACCCTCTTCGACGAAACGAGCGGACGACCCGGGCAAGACCAAGAGCTGATCCATGTTGAAAACAATGACAACCTATTTCGACCCCGCATCCGACCGGGCAGCACGCCGTGAAATGCTGAAACCCTGGCTCGACGAAGCACGCGCGTTGCTCAAGCTCGCCGCACCGCTGATCGCGATGCAGCTGGCGCAAATCGGCTCGCTCACCGCCGACATCATCATGGTCGGCGAACTCGGCAAGGAAGCGATCGCCGCCGTCGGCATCGGCGCGGTGATGTTCTACTTCACTTGGCTCATCGGTTACGGCCCGGTGATGGCCGTCTCGCCGATCATCGCGCAGATCCTGGGCGCACATCCGAACGACCGCGCGCGCACGCGTGCGGCGGTGCGCATGGGGCTGTGGGCGGTGGCGCTCGTCTCGCTGCCGCTGATGACGTTCCTCATCTGGGCGCGTCCGATCCTGGTCTTGCTGGGCCAAGATCCGAAGATCGCGGCGATGGCGGAGCCGTGGGTGCACGCCATCGCCCTCGGCATTCCCTTCACGCTGGCCTTCGGCGTGCTGCGTGCCTTTGCGACTGCGCTCGGCCGCCAGAACGCAGTGTTGGGAATCTCGGTCGCGACCGTGATCGTCAACATCTTCGCGAACTACACGCTGATCTTCGGCAAGTTCGGCATGCCCGCATTGGGCATCCAGGGCTCCGGTATCGGCACGGCCTTCGCCTATGCCTTCTCGTTCTTCGCGATGCTGGGCGTGGTGCTACTCGCGCCATCGTTCAAGAAGTACCGCTTGCTGCATCGCTTCACGCGGCCCGATTGGGCGAAGTTCAGGGAAGTCTTCCGCCTCGGTGCGCCGATCGGCATGTCGATGATGTTCGAAGCCATGCTGTTCAACACGGCGACGTTGATGATGGGCGTGTTTGGCGCGGCGTCGGTCGCCGCGCACCAGATCGCGCTCAACGTCGGTTCGGTTACCTTCATGGTGCCGCTCGGCATCGGCATCGCAGCGACGGTGCGCGTCGGCCTCTTCGCCGGCGCAAAGAACGCCGAGGGCGTCCGCAGGGCGGGCTACACGGCCATCGCCTTCGGTTCGGGCTTCATGCTGATCTGCGCGGTGGTGATTGCGCTGATCCCTGAAACGCTGGTCGGACTCTATATCTCCACCGGCAACCCCGAGAACGCCGATGTGGTGAAACTCGCGGTCGCGTTCTTGTACTTGGCGGCGGTGTTTCAGCTCTTCGACGCGCTGCAGGTGACGGGCCAAATGGGTCTGCGCGGCTTGAAGGACGCGCAGGCGCCGATGTGGATCGCGGGCCTCAGCTACTGGCTCGTCGGCTTCACGCTGGCCTACGGTCTGGCCTTCGGCGCCGGCATGCAGGGTCTCGGCGTCTGGATCGGCCTCGCCGCCGGCCTTGCGGTTGCGGGCATCGGCATGGTCTGGCGCTTCGAGATACTCTCGCGGCGTACGCTGTAAAAGTAGGGCGGCACTCTCCCGGGTGCCGCCTTTCCTTTATGCCGGAAAGCGGATGAACCGCGCCGGCACGTGCTCGACGAGCCACACTTTGTTCGCGCTGACGTAAAACGCGATCCCTTCCGCCGCCATCGCCGCCGCATCGAGGACAAGCACGGCGGGCTTCCCATGCCGCTGACCGACGGCCCGCGCCGTCACGTCGTCTGCCGACAGATGCACATGATGCCGCGCCATCTTCTTCAAGCCTTCCGCGCGGATCGCATCGATGACGCGTGTCGCAGTGCCGTGATAGAGCAGGGCAGGGGGCGAGGCCGCCTCGTACCCCAACTCAACATCGACCGAATGTCCCTGATTGGCGCGAATGCGCGTACCGCTCTCGTCGAACGAAAACCGCTTCTTGTCATTCTCCGCAACAACACGCTCCAGCGTGGGCCGATCAATCGTATGCCCATGCCGTGCGCACGCGCTGAGCAAAGCGTCAACCGGCGTCCACCCAGCCGCGTCCAACACCACGCCGAACTTGTCCGGCTCATGCCGCAACACGAGGCTGAGAAACTTGCTGGCGCGTTTCAAGTCCATCCTCTCAAGATGCCGCCATCGGGCCGTGACCGCAAAAACGTGAGAAATCGGCCAGTGCGGTGACCCTTCGACGAGCGGCAGACCCACCCGCATTCGGTCGCAGGGCGGATCGGCGGAAGAGGGCGGGTGGGCCTTGTAATTTGGCTGGTCTTCAGGCTATTTCCCGCCCCTCACACGAACGGCCGGGCGGGGCATGCCCAGGCAGTTCGACGAGCAGATCCTCGCGGTCAGCTCAACGCGTTCCAGCATAAGGAGACCGAAATGCCCAAGTTGAAGACAAAATCGGGCGCTAAAAAGCGCTTCAGAATGACGGCCACCGGTAAGGTCAAACATGGCGGCGTGATGAAGCGCCACCGTCTCATCCGGCGCTCATCCAAGCGCAAGCTCCACGCTCGCGGCAGCTTTATCCTCTCGGCGAGTGATACGCCGCGCGTAAAGCTTTGGATGCCCTATAACCGGTAAGGACGAACAACCATGACACGTGCATCACGTGCGGTCCCAAGCCGCGCTCGCCGCAATAAAGTTCTCAAGCAGGCCAAGGGCTTCCGCGGCCGCCGCAAGAACAACATCACGACCGCGAACGCCGCCGTCGATAAAGCGGGCCAACATTCCTACATCGGCCGCAAGCAGAGAAAGCGGAATTTCCGCGCGCTCTGGATCCAACGCATCAACGCCGCCGTGCGCGAGCACGGTCTGACCTACGGCCGATTTATCAACGGCCTCGGGATTGCGGGGATCACGGTGGACCGTAAGATTCTCGCTGACCTCGCCGTGCGCGAGCCCGCGGCCTTCAAGGCCCTGGTCGACCAGGCGGCAAGCGCGGCGAAGGCGTAGGCGTTTCAAGTCTCAACGCTTCGGATCGCGTGAAGCCCTCTGACCCTAGGGGCCGGAGTGCGTAATCATGCGCCCGAAACGGCGCGAAGCGATTCGTTGGAGAATTTGAAATGCAGGACCTCGACTCACTCGAACGCGAAGCCTTAAGCCGCATCGCAGCCGCCGGCGACGAAGCCGCGCTCGAAGCCGCGCGCGTCGAACTCTTGGGCAAAAAGGGCTCGATCAGCGACGCGCTGAAAACGCTCGGCGCCATGAGCCCGGACGACCGCAAGACCAAAGGCCCCATCATCAACGGCATGCGCGACCGCGTGACGGCCGCCCTCGCCGAACGCAAGTCCGCACTCGGCGACGCCGCACTCGAAGCGAAACTGAAAGGCGAACGCGTCGACGTCACGCTCTCGGTGCGGCCAGAGATGCAGGGCCGCATCCATCCGGTGACGCAGATCCTGGATGAGGCGACGGCCATCTTCGCCGACATGGGCTTCGCCATCGCCGAAGGCCCGGACATCGAAACCGACGACAACAACTTCACGAAGCTGAACATCCCGCCGGAACATCCCGCGCGGCAGATGCACGACACGTTCTACATGAAGCCGAAGCCCGACGGCACGCGCCACCTCCTGCGCACGCACACGTCGCCGGTTCAGGTCAGAACGATGCTGACGCAAAAGCCGCCGATCCGCATCATCGTGCCGGGCCGCGTGTACCGCCTCGACAGCGACCAAACGCACACGCCGATGTTCCACCAGATCGAAGGCCTGGTGATCGACGAGAGCTCGCACATGGGCCACCTCAAGTGGATCCTGGAAGAATTCTGCCGCGCGCTCTTCGAAATCCCAAAGGTCGAAATGCGCTTCCGCCCCTCGCACTTCCCCTTCACCGAACCGTCGGCCGAAGTCGACATCCGCTGCGACCGTTCCGGCGGCGAGGTCAAACTCGGCCAGGGCAACGACTGGCTGGAAATCTTGGGCTGCGGCATGGTCCACCCAAAAGTCATCGAAATGTGCGGCCACGACCCGGCGAAGTATCAAGGCTTCGCCTGGGGCATGGGCCTCGACCGCCTCGCGATGCTGAAATACGGCGCCCCCGACCTCCGCGCCTTCTTCGACGCCGACCTGCGCTGGCTGAAGCACTACGGCTTCGCCGCGCTGGACGTGCCCTCGCTCGCGGGAGGTTTGAGCCGATGACCGACGTTCCGGAAAAATACGCACACCTGCAACGTTGGGCCTTCGGCGACAACCCGAAGCTCGCCGACGAACTGCTCGCGCTCGTTCTGATTGGCAAGAAGACGGCGAGCTGCGGAGCGCTTTGGCAATACGAGCAAGAAAATTGGCCGGTTCCGAAGCCCGGAGATCTCGCGATCGTTCTCGACGGCGCGCAAAAACCGCGCTGCGTTATCGAAACCACAAGCGCCGACATCAAGCGTTTCGACCAGGTCGACGCGCAATTCGCACACGATGAAGGCGAGGGTGACCAGAGCTACGCCTTCTGGCGAGGCGCCCATGAGGAATATTTCACCCGCCAAGGCCGCTTCTCGCCCGACATGCTCGTCGTGTGTGAACGCTTCCGCTTGATCGAAGTGCTGACGCCGGCAAAGGAGTCCGTGCAATGAAATTCACGCTCTCCTGGCTCGCCGATCACATCGACACCGATGCGCCCGTGGACAAGATCGCCGACACGCTGACCGCCATCGGCCTCGAAGTCGAATCCGTCGAAGACAAGGCCAAACAACTCGCGCCCTTCACCGTCGCCTACGTCGTCTCGGCCGAGAAACACCCGAACGCCGACAAACTGCGCGTCTGCATCGTCGACACCGGCAAAGAGAAGGTCCAGGTCGTCTGCGGCGCCCCGAACGCACGCACCGGCATGAAGGGCGTCTTCGCGCACGCGGGCGTGACAATCCCCGGCACTGGCGTCGAACTGAAGAAGTCGTCAATCCGCGGCGTCGAATCGAACGGCATGCTCTGCTCCGAACGCGAGATGGGCCTCAGCCAAGAACACGACGGCATTATCGATCTCCCCGAAGACGCGCCCGTTGGTGAGCCCTTCGCGAAATTCATGGGGCTAACCGACCCCGTTATAGAGATCAAACTCACGCCGAACCGCCCGGACTGCACCGGCGTCCGCGGCGTCGCTCGCGACCTCGCCGCGGCAGGCATCGGCCACTTGAAGCCGGATCAACCGGCGAAGATAACGCCGCGCTTCAACAACCCCGTCGCGATCGGCCTGCACTTCGACGAAGCAACGCAAAACGCATGCCCGGTCTTCGCCGGCCGCCTCGTGCGCGGCGTGAAGAACGGCCCGTCGCCCGCCTGGCTGCAGCAACGCCTGAAGTCGGTCGGCCTACGCCCGATCTCGACGCTCGTCGACATCACCAACCTGATGTCGCTCGACCGCGCGCGCCCGCTGCATGTCTACGACGCCGACAAGCTCAGCGGCGAAATCCACGCCCGCCTCGCCAAGAAGGGCGAGAAGCTCATCGCCCTCGACGGCAAGACCTACGAACCTGACGAAGAAATGTGCGTCATCGCCGACGACAACGGCGTGCTGGGCCTCGGCGGCGTCATGGGCGGTGAGACCACCGGCGTCAGCGAAACGACGACCAACGTCTTCATCGAAAGCGCCTACTTCGATCCCGTCCGCACCGCGCGCACCGGCCGCGAACTCGCCATCGTCTCCGACGCGCGCTACCGCTTCGAACGCGGCGTCGATCCGGAGTATGTCGTGCCCGGTCTCGACCTTGCGACCAAGCTGATCGTCGACCTCTGCGGCGGCGAGCCCAGCGACGTCACCGTCGCCGGCCGCGTGCCCGACACCAAGCGCGAGATCACCTTCGATCCCGCCCTTGTCGAAAAACTCTGCGGCGTGAAGATGCACCAAGCCGAAGCGCTGAGCATCCTCGACCGTCTCGGTTTCCGCACGGTGGTCGGCACACGCGTGATCGTCCCCTCATGGCGCCCCGACGTGCACGGTCCCGCCGATCTGGTGGAAGAAGTCGTGCGCATCGCAGGCTTCGACAAAATCCCATCGACGCCGCTGCCGCGCCAATCGACGGTGCCGCTGCCGGTTCTCACGCCGATGCAAAAGCGTGTGCGCGCCGCCAAACGCACCCTCGCCGCACGCGGCCTCTACGAGGCGATGACGTGGTCCTTCGTCTCGAAGGCGCAAGCCGCACTCTTCGGCGGCGTCCCCGATGCGTTGCTGGTCGCCAATCCGATCTCGTCCGACCTCGACGCCATGCGCCCGAGCGTGCTGCCCGGCCTCCTCGCCGCCGCCCAACGCAACGCCGCGCGCGGCTTGAAAGATCTCGGTATGTTCGAAGTCGGCCCGCAGTTCACCGGCCCCGAACCCGGCGAACAGCTTACGGCCGCAACCGGCATCCGCATCGGCACCGGCCCGCGCAGCTGGACGAAAGCCGCGTGGTCGCCCGACGTTTTTCAAGCGAAGGCCGACGTGCTGGCCGTCCTGGAATCCTGCGGCTTCGCCCCCGACAGCGCACAGACGACGACCGACGCACCCGCGTGGTATCACCCCGGCCGCTCCGGCGCATTGCGCTTAGGTCCAAAAAACGTGCTCGCGTTCTTCGGAGAACTGCACCCCCGCATCTTGGCGGCGTTCGATCTCACCGGTCCCGTCGCCGCGTTCGAAGTGATGCTGGAAACGCTGCCCACGCCGAAAGCGAAACCGTCGAAGGCCAGACCCAAACTTGAACTGTCCGAGTTCCAAGCCGTCGAACGCGACTTCGCCTTCGTCGTCGACGCCAAGGTCGCCGCCGCCGAAATCGTGAAGGCGGCGATGTCCGTCGACCGCGTCCTCGTCGAAAGCGTCAACGTCTTCGACGTCTACGAAGGGCAGGGCGTCGACCCCGGCAAGAAGTCGCTGGCTATCACCGTGCGCCTCCAACCGCGCGACCGCACCCTCGCCGAAGCCGACATCGAAACCGTGTCGAGCAAGATCGTCGGCGCGGTGGCCAAGGCCACCGGCGGCAAACTGCGTTAGCGCAATGACCGGACCGGCGACGTTCGAGTGCACCTTCCGCCACGTGGCCTTCGTGATCACGTCGCTTTGCATTCTGTTGCTGGCGATGTTCGCCAGCATCTACGGCGCCTTCGCCTTCTTCGAAGACGGCAACACCAGCCTGGAGGTCTTCCTCTACTCAGTCGGCACGATCGTCGTCCTCATCATCCTGGCCGCCGTCGCAGGCTACGCAACGCACCGCTGGACGATTGAGGCAACCGGCATACGCATCGAAGAAAAGCCGAAGGTGCCCTTCGTCGGCATCACGCGCAAACGCTCGATCGCCTTCGCCGACATCGCCGCCCTGCGCCGCATCGAGAGCGGCTTCGACATGGTGATCGAGATTGCGACGCGCGACGGCAACGCCTACCGCGTGATGGCCCCGCACCAAGGCGTGCCGGCCCTGCAAGCCTTCGCCGCGCAAATCGCAAGCGCCGCCGAAAACGTCGGCCACAAGCCGCTGCCCATGACGGAAGGTTTGAGCTTCTGGAACAGACCGGCGGGCTTCGTGGTTCTCGCCGTCATGCTGCTGTTCACGCTTCTCTTCGCCTTCGCGACCGGCTGGGCCCTCCTCGACGGCGGCCTCGCCCAATCGCGCAGCGCCTTCTACGCGGTCGTGACGCTCGGCCTTCCGTTCGGCGTGATCTATCTGATCTACAAGTCACTCACGCGCCGCAGGCGCGTGCTGAAGCTACTGGCGAAGAACTAGACGGCCGCGTGATCCGGCGTCTCTTACGCCTTCGCGCGCACGAGCTTTCGAACGTTATCGAGCAACGTTGCGAGATGAATAGGCTTCGGCAATGCCTCGTCCGCCCCCAGTTCTTGCGCCAGCGTCAGGTATTCGGCCCGCCCGCTGATAGCCAGGATGCCCAGCTGTGGAAACCGCGTCTTCAGTTCGAGGATCGTCGAGAGCCCTTCTTTTTCGGGCATGATGAGATCGACAATGACGATCTCGCAAGGGTGATGCTCAAGCAGCCTCAGGCCCTCTAAACCATTGGACGCCTCGACGACCTTGAACCCGCCCGACTCCAACTGCGTTCGCAGCGTACGCCGAACGTCATGATCGTCATCGATGAGACAAATTTGCGTCATTCGAAATGATCTCCTGCATCTCAAAGCCATTAACGAATTCTGCAGCGAACCTACAGGAGCGAGTCTCTAGATTTTGCCAATCGACAGTTATCGACTTGGAACACCAACGTGAAGCCACCGGCCGCACTCATGCGGTCGAGGCAAGAAAAAATCCCCCCGCTATCGCGGGGGGATTTCTCATGCGTGAGAGAAGGTGGGCCGCTTACTGCAGTCCGTTCCAGCGCCAGGAGTAGCCGATGTTGACGGTGATCGTGTCGTCGTAGCCCTCCATCGCGCACGGTTCGGTGACCTCGTCCGTGCAGGTATCGCCGTCATAGGCCGTTTCCTCGCCGAAGCTCGTATAAAGCGTCTCGAACTTGATGCTCGACCGGTCGGACAGCGCTTTCTCGATGCCGAGACCGGCGGTCCAGCCGAAGCGCGAGCTGTCGAAGATGAAGCTGTCGGGATCCGGCGCCGGCAGATATTCGTAGGCGAGATCGGCGTCGGCATAAGCGATACCGCCGGTCGCATAGAACAAGGCCTCACCCGTCGCCACGCCCGCGCGCCCGCGCACCGAGCCCATCCAGTTCAGCGAAGAGGAAACGCTGCGATAGGTGGGCGACGTGTCGTCTTCCTCGTTCGTGTAGACCGTGAAGTCGGCCAGCACGCCGTACACGAAGGTGTCGCTCTGCCAGTCATGCCCGACGTGCACGCCGGCGCCCGCACCGAAGCTGGGTACGTCGTAAGTGCCGCCGTTATCGTCATAGACACGATCCCAGATCGTGCCGTGGTGATAGGCGAACTGACCGTCGACGCCGGCGTAGAAGCCGGCCCAATTCGCCGGCGCCAAGGCGCCGGTGCCCATCGTGCGGGGGCCGCCGAAGTAGTAATTGACGCCTGCCGTCACTGCGACGTCTTGCGCCGCGCCGCGGAAGCGGTCGGTGTTGGTGGGCGACGAATCCGTGTCGCCGCCGAAGGCGGAGTAGGTAGCCTCGACCCGGCCGGTGAGGACCGGCGTCAGCGCCTGCTCGATGCCCGTACCGACGACGAAGCCCGACTGCGTGCCGCTGATGTCCCAGAAGTCGCCCTCACTCTCGCGCAAGAGGTCGTAGTCGGCCAAGGCATAGCCCGCGAGTAGGTACATCAGCGTGTTGTCCGCCGCCGCGCCCGCTTTGAACTTCACATTGCCGCCCCAGTTCAGCGCACTCGTGTTGAAGGGGTCGGTGCCGAACTGGCTCGTGGCGTCGTCGCCGCCGAAGAAATTGAAGCTGCCTTCGACGCCGTAGACGAGGCCGTTCGTCTGCCGGTTGAAGCCGCCCTGGATGCCGCCGGTCATGCTGTTCGACAACAGGTCGTAGGTCGACCCGTAGTTTTCGTATTCGAGATCCGTAAGCTGCACCGTCGCCATATGTCCGCCCAGGCTCAAGCCGGCGAACGGACCGGAGAAGTCGTACGGCTGACCTTGGACATATTGTCCGCCGCTCCGCTGCGCACCGAACGCGTAGTTCACGCCGGCTTTCAGCTCGAAGACCGTGTCGTCGATATCGAACGCGTAACCGTTGAGGTTAAGCGGCGACCTGTCCTGGAAGAAGCGCAGCGCTTGCGCTTCCGCCCGCACCGACCAGTTGCCGCCGACGGCGCGCTCGACGCCGAAGCCGCCGGCCACGCCCCACTTCATGTCCCCGAGATCGGGCCAGGTGTCGTCGACGAGGTCGTCGAGTTCGATCCACGACCGGTCGAAGTCGCCGGCCGCGACGCCCAGCGTGTGATAGATGAACGTATCGCCCAAGGCGAAACCGGCGCGCGGACGTAACGTGGCAAGCCAGTTCACTTCGTTCTGGACGACGACGTCCGAGCTATAGCTGTCGGTCCGGTCGATGCTGGTGCCGGCAAAGTCGAGTTCGATGCCCCAGGCGAAGTTCCGGTCTTGCCAGTTGTGCCCGCCTTGAACGCCGTAGACCGCGCCGTCGGGATGAAAGGTGACCGTCGCGTCGTACCAGTCGCCGTCGAAATCCTCAAAGCGCGCCCGGTCCTCGCCCCAACCGGCGGAGACGCCGATGTAGTAGCCCTCCCACTGGCCGGCGGCGGCGGCCGGATACACTGCGGCGGCGGTGGCGACCAGGCTGACGCCCATCAATAGTGTCTTCTTCATTGAAACGAACTTCCCCCTCTGGGCGGTGGTGGTTACGGAGTCGTGAATCACAGCGGCCGACCTTGTCGCGCGTGCCTTAACGAATCATTTCGGGAACCCAACCCTAGGGTCGCGCCGCCTCGTCGTGCCGCGCGCAAGATCCACGCGGTTCCCTTTCGGCGAACGCTGTGCTTTCGCGCGCACACACGTGGCGTCGATCGCGCTAAATACGAGCCGTTGCGTCGCGAAAGGCTCGCCGCTGCCGCCAGCGGTCGACGGGATGATCGACGAGGATGAGAAGCGCCGCCGATAGCGCCAGCGCACCGCCGATGGCAACCCACACCGCAAACGGCGGCTCGAAGGTGAGCACGAGACCGATCACGACGAGGTGGCAGAGATAGAGCGGATAACTCAAATCCCCGATCCAGCGGTCGAGCGCGTAGTCCTTGAACGCGTGGAACAGGAATGGCGCGACAATGGTGACGGCAGCGAACACGATCCACTTCTGCATCGGCCCCGGCACGCCGCTGAGCGGCAGCGCAATCACCATCGCCAGCACGGCCGCGTTCAAGATCCAGCCGAACGCCTTCGGCAAACGTGCGACGAACGGCAACGCCCGGTGTGCCAGCATCCCCAGCACGAAGAGATAGAGCACGGTGGGAAAGAGCCGTCCTGCCCAAAGTCCGTAGTCGACAGGAAGCGCCGCGCCGCCAAATCGCAACGCCAGACTCAAGCACGCAATCGCCAACAGCGAACGCCAACTCCACCGCGCAAGCAACGGCGCCAGCGCATAGAACATCAACTCCATCGACAAGCTCCACGCCTGCGGGACCAGCAGCGCCTGCCACGCCAGCGTTGTGGTCTCGTTGGGAAGCTTGCCCGAAGGATCGACCGCCAGCGAACCATCAGGCCCGATCGTCACCCAGAACAGCATCTCTTGACCCACGATCGCGACATTTTCGAACGCCATGACCAGCGCCGTGGTGGGGTTCGCAAGTGCCGTCGCGAAAATCTCCGGCGACCCGGTGGCGCTCGCGTTCAAGCCCCACAGTGCAACGGCCGCAATCGCCATCATCACGAAATAAGTCGGCATCAACCGCAGCAGGCGGTTCGAATAGAAAAGGCTGACGCGCTTGTACTTTCCCTCAAGTACGAGGGCCATATAGAAGCCCGAGACGATGTAGAACGCCTGCACGGCCGTCGCGGCATGGACGAATTGGTAAGACGCGATCGGCAAATGCCCCAACAGCACCGCCATCGCCAGCGCCACGCGCAACAAGCCCATACATGTCCCCGCAATGCCGATCCGGCCAAGCGGCGTCGACTCTCGCGCCGGTCCGCGCGCTTGTCACGGCCCGGCGGGAACACATTCAGGTGTGGTCAATCCAGCCAGTTATCGCTTCACGCCATAGGCGGCGTATGTGCGCACGATCTCCGGGTCGAGCTTCACGGCGTTTTGGATGTCCGCGTGGCCGGTCGAATTCATCTGCCGCAGCTTCAGCACGCCGCGCATGTAGAGCGCACCCGGCGCATCGGGTTTATATTCCAGCACGCTCTCGTACTCGGCCAGTGCGTCATGCGACCGCCCCAGCAGGAAATAAACGAACGCACGGCTGTCGCGCGCGCTCGCGTTGTCGTGCCGGAGTTCGACGGCGAGATCGCAGTCCGTCAGCGCCAGTTCAAGATCGCGCCGCCACAACGCGCGCGCCCAGCACCGGTTGTTGAGCGCCGCCGACCAGTTGGGCTTCAGCTCCAGCGCCTCGTCGAAGTTGGCGACGGCCTTCCGGTAGTTAGGCCTCTCCGTCTTCAGGTGCGAATGACCGCGGTTGAAATAGTCATGCGCATCGGGCCGCTGCTCCAACGCGCGATCGTAGTCGTCGATCGCATCGTCATGCCGGCCTTTCGCCGCCAGGGCCAACCCGCGTCCGCTCAGCGCATCGGCATAGCCGGGATCCATCTTGATCGCCGTCGAGAAGTCACCGATCGCGCGGTCATAGTCGCTGAGCGCGAGATACGCGCGGCCGCGATGCATATAGACGTTCGGCTGCCGATAGCCGGATCGGATCATGGCCGAGCACGCATCGGCCTTCGCCGCCGGCCGCGCTCGATCGTCTTCCATGCACGTGTCGCGCGGCTCGCTGGCCCACGCAGGCGCCGCAGCAAACAAGGCCACGGCCATCAAAATGAGCTTCATCACGCAATCCCCCAGCGCGCTGAAACAGTGAAAGCGATCCCGATACTGCGCCGAAAGGCGGGCACGGCACAAACCGAATTGAGCCGCCGAATTCGCCTCTCGCGTGCACGCCCGTCGCGGTGTTAGTCCGGGCTAGGGTGCGGGTGGCGCGTCCGCGGGCTTCTCGCCGTCGCGCGGCACGGGCTCGATCGCCGTGATCGTGCAGCGCTCTTCGAACTCCCAGCGATTGCTCGGCATCAATCCGCCGCGCCCGAACACCAGCGTGTCGCCCACCGACAGACACGTCGCCGAACTCGGACGCGTATCGACCCGCGCGAAGATCGCCCACTTCAAATCGCGGCACGGCGCGAAGAACGTCAGCTTAAATTTCCGCCGCGGCGACGTGTAGATATAGGCGTGCGTATCGTCGATCCGCTCCCACCGGTCGATCGACCGCACGAACGCGCACGACGACGGCTTCGAAGCCTCGTCCGCCGCCGACGCAAAGCCCGCGCTCAATACCAACGCCACGCTACCAAGAACGATCGTCCGCATCATCGCAAAGCCTCCATCATCAAGACAGCGATCCTAACCGAAATCGCGCCCGTGCGTCAGGCCTTGCCCGCGTGGCTGAACAGCAGACGCTCGATCTCGTGCACCGGATGTTTGGTCAGATCCTTGTCGACCTCGGCGATGATCTTGGCCTGCAGGCCGCCGGAGAACGTGCGGCGCAGTTCGGCGAGCGTCCGCGGCGGCGCGACGACGACCAGCGCGCTGAACTCGCCCGCCGCATGATGCGCCTCAAGCGCGTGCGCGACATCGTCGGCAAAGCGCTTCTCTTCGATTTCGTGCCAATCCGTCTGCTCCATGCCGCTGCGCCGTCCGTCGCGCGCGTTGATCGCGCGGCCCGGCTTGTCCGCGCCCAGTTGCGCGGTCGTGGGCACGCGGCCCTGGTCCAGCACCTCGATGGTCTTCAGGTTCGGATAAAGCGCATCGCCTTCATTGCGCAGCACCAGCGCCTTACGCCCGTCGCCGACCAGAATCCAAGCCCGATGCGGAAGGTCGATCGAAATCATGAGAGTGCCTCCGGTTGCCGAGTTCATCTCCAACAACGCCAGCCAAGCCGCGCTGGTTGCTCGCGGCGGCTGTTGTATCCGCCGCCGGCGCCGGGGTTACCGCCAAGCTTGCCGACATAAGGGCGGGCGTTAGCAACGGCGGGCTTAGAGAGCTGCGGTGAACGGCCGGTCGTGAATCCACTGCGAGAGGATGAATTTCTCGTTCCGCGTTATGGGCAACGCCGCGTGAAGGCTCATGCGGTCGGGCACGCCGTTGGGATCGACATGTGCGAAATAAACGCCGTCGCCCGCCTTTCCGCGGTGCCGCAGTCGCACATGCGGAAATTCCAGCTCGCCGCCGTCATAGTCGTCGTTGAGATAAAGCAGAAACGTGGCGATGCGATCGCCCTTGTACGCGCCGTTCTGCCCGTAACCCTGGTTGCCCAGGCGCAAAGCGTCGTAATGTGCCTTGATCTCCTCACCCAGCGCATAGTGGAAAATCTGCGGCGGCTCGAAACCCACGCTGGGTATGGTCGTCGTTGCAGCCACGCGTTCGCGCACGACCTGCATCACGACGTCGGCGCTCACGATATCGAACTTGAAGTCGCTGCACGTGCGCGAGTCCAGAACGCTCGATTGCTGTCCGTCGAACATCATGGAACGCTGATACTTGCCCGCCGCGCACGCCAACAACCAATCGCAAACCGCAACCGGCACAAATTGGTCGGCGGCGCGAATGCGCGGCGCCTCGCAAATCACGCGGCGCGCCGCCGGCGAAAGCCAGGTCTTGAGATCGATGCTGTGCCGCAATGCGCTCCACAGCCCATCTTCACCGCCTCGCGCCCGCTGCGCCAGCGCGGCATCGCCCAAGACGAAAAGCTGACCACGCGCGCGCGCCGATCCGCGCGCCGCCGCCTGCTCAAGAAAGTCGAGCGCCTCCGTCCAGTTCTGCGGCATCCAAGCGCCGCCGGCTTTGAGCGTCGCCATCTGCGCCAGGGCTTCCGCGTCCCCGCGGCCGGCAGCCGATGTCAGATATGAAAGGCCCGCTTGTGGATCGAACGGGGCGTTACGTCCGACCAATAACCGGATGCCCAGCGCGCCCGCCGCCGCAGCCGATTCCGCTGCGTCCCGCCGCAGAATTTCGACAGGGCCGTCCTCTCGCCCCGCGGCATCATGCGCGCGGGACGTTTCCCGTCCGTCGGATAGCATTTTGAACCCGCCAACTCGTTTACATTTTGCGAAAGAATACCGTCTTGCCGGCGGGCGAATTTTCACAAAACCGGGAGCAAACTGGCTAACAGCGACCGTCGCGACCCGGCCGGTGCCCGCCCAAGATGCAGGGACACCTCGCGGCTTCGACGTGCTCTCAAGGGCGTTTGCAGAAACCGGCGGCGGGTCGCTGAGCGAACAATGGGCGGACGTCGACAAACGCGGCAACCGCTCATTCAGATTTTATTGCCGATATCGCGTCATTATCGCTGCGGATGACGGAAGGGCGCGGCATGCAAAAGTTGAAGTCCGTATTGCGCGTGATCGGGATGCTCGTGCCGATCGCCTATTGCGGCGGTCTCATTTACTACTTCCTCGATCTCTCTGGATCGGTACATGAAGCCGAGGCGATCGGTCTGGGTCCAACACTGCTAGGCTTGACGGTGGTCGGTTTGCTTTTCTGCATCCCGCTGGTCGTGAAGATCGTCCGGATTTTCATCGGACCCCGTTCGCCCGGATCGGGCGGCGGTGGCCAGGGCGCGTCGACACACGACGGCAAGGACGGATTCGACCCAGACGCGGCTGTCGCCCGCTACCTGGCGCAGCGATCCGCCGAACCCGCTCCCGGATCTCCGACCACACCTCCCGCGCGCGACACTGGCGGGCCGACGGTGCGTCCCAGTTTCGGCCGCAAAATCAGATAAGCTTGCTGAGAGACGCTCCCGTCACGCGCGGTGAGTGGCGGACAGAGAGAGATTCGAACTCTCGATACCCGTGAAGGTATACACGCGTTCCAGGCGTGCGCCTTAAACCACTCGGCCATCTGTCCGCAAACGCCCGAGAGCGCAAGCGCGGGGGACTATAGTCGTGCCGCGCTCCGCCGCAAGGCGAAATGGAACCCGAAAACTGCAGAAATGCGCGCCGCCGCGCGCGTTGAACTGCCGCGTGGGCCCGCCGTAAACCTTGTGGACGGACCAGGCCGTAAGTACGATGCGCGCGGGGAAGTTCTAAGGGGGGCGTCACGCACATGGCCGTGTTCCGTTTCATCGCGTTGGTGCTCATCGTGTTGGGCCTGATGCTCTTGGGCGCCGACGTCGTCACCATGCTGGAGACGGGGGCCGAGCCGCGCCTGCGCTCGATCGAAAACGTCTGGGCCTTGTTCAGCGCCTCAGGGGTCGAGGCCTTCAAGGCCTGGATCACCGAACTCGCCGCAGGACCGGGCGCCGACGGCATCATGGCCATCCTAAGTCTCCCCGCTTTCGCGGTCTTCGGCGCTATCGGCGTGATCCTCGCCGTCATCTTCCGCGAGCGTGATGATTTCGGCGAAGCAAACGCCACGAACTGAAACCCCGAACATACGGGGCCTGCCGGGGGGCAGCATGACGACAGTGAAAAGCGCAGTCGCGATCTGCGCCGTGATGGCTATGGCCGTCGCCTGCGCGAGTCTGACGAAGACAAAGCCGGTGACGAAGGGCAAGGCCGCCTACGGCGAGTATGGCCTCTCACTCGACTGGATGGACAAGACCGTCAAGCCCGGCGACGACTTCTATCTCTACGGCGTCGGCACGTGGGATAGAAACACACCCATCCCCGAAGACCGCTCGTCCTACGGCATCGACACCATCATGGGCGACCAGGTCGAAAACGACCTGCACCAGATCGCCGAAAGCGCCGCCGCCGGCAACGCCGCCGAGGGCACGCCCGAACGCAAGGTCGGCGACTTCTACGCCAGCTACATGGACGAAGCTGCGATCGAAGCGAAGGGTCTCGCACCGCTGCAACCGCGCCTCGACAAGATCGCCGGCATCAAGACAAAGGCCGACCTCGCCGCCGCCTTCGTCGACGGCGTCGAAGGCTTCGGCGTCTCGCCCATCGGCCTCTACGTCAACACCGACGAGAAGAAGCCCGACATCTATTCGGTGCACCTGTATCAGTCGGGCCTCGGCCTTCCGAATCGCGACTACTACCTGAAGCGCGAAAAGGAATACGAAAATTTCCGCGCCGCCTACCGCGCCTATATCGAACAGATGCTGACGCTCGCCGGCGATCGCAACGCGAGGCCCCGCGCGGAATCCATCCTCGTCCTGGAAACGCGCATCGCTCGTGCGCACTGGCCGGCGGAAGACGCGCGCGACGCGGAGAAAACCTACAATCCGATGAGCCTCGAAGACCTGACGCGCGAAGCGCCGGGCATCGACTGGACATCCTTCGCCATCGCCGCCGGCATCGAGGGCGAGCCCACTCTGATCGTCAGCGAGAAGTCGGCGTTCCCGAACCTGGCGCGCATCGCCGCCACGACAAACCTCGATGTGTGGAAGGCTTACCTCACCTTCCACACGCTCGACCAAGCCTCGCCCTTCTTGTCGAAGGCCTTCGACGACGCGAACTTCGCCTTCCGCGGCAAGGTGCTTGGCGGCCGCACCGTGCAGCGCGATCGCTGGAAGCGCGGCGTGCGCTTGCTCGACTCGCAAATCGGCCAAGTCGTGGGCCAAGTCTACGTCGCGCGCCGCTTCCCGCCGTCCGCCCGCGCCGCCGCCCTCGCCCTCGTCATGAACAACAAGCGCGGCCTGCATCAGCTCATCAACGAGGCCGCATGGCTCGACGACGCGACCAAGGCTCAAGCCCGCGTCAAACTCGACACGATGGTGACGAAGGTCGGCTATCCTGACGTCTTCCGCGACTACACCGCGCTCGCCGTCGTGCGCGGCGATGCGCTCGGCAACGTCGCGCGCGGCTCAAGCTTCGAATATCGCCGCAACATCGCAAAGCTCGGGCGTCCCATCGACCGCACCGAATGGTACCTCTCGCCGCAAATCGTCAACGCCTACTACGACGCCGGCAAGAACGAGATCGTCTTCCCGGCTGCGATCCTGCAGCCGCCATATTTCGATCCGTACGCGGACCCGGCCGTGAACTACGGCGCAATCGGCGCCGTCATCGGCCACGAGATCAGCCACGGCTTCGACGACCAAGGCCGCAAGTTCGACGCGACCGGCAAGCTGCAAGATTGGTGGACGAAGAAGGACGCCGATGCCTACACGGCCGAGGCCAACAAACTCATCGCCCAGTTCAACACGTATGAGCCGATCGCCGGCCTCAAGATCAACGGCAAGCTCACGCAGGGCGAAAACATCGCCGACCTCGCGGGCCTCGCCATCGCCTACCGCGCGTACAAGCTGTCGCTGAACGGTAAGCCCGCGCCCGTGCGCGACGGCATGACCGGTGATCAGCGCTTCTTCGTGGCCTACGCGCAAAGCTGGGCCGGCAAGCGGCGCGAAGCGGCGCTGCGTCAGCAGGTGCTGTCGAACCCGCACAGTCCTGAGCGCTATCGCGTCAACGGCATCGTGCGCAATTTCGGCCCCTGGTACGACGCGTTCGGCGTGCAGCCGACGGACAAGCTCTACCTGAAGCCCGAAGATCGCGTTCGTTTGTGGTGACGTAGCCCCGCACGCGTTATAATGCGGGGATGAACGTCGAACTCCTCGCCGTCAGCGTCGGCAAACCGTCGCCGCTCGGCATCTGGCAAGACGAAGAGATCATCAGCGGCATCAAGAAGTCGCCGCTGACCGTCGCGTCGGTCGCGGTTGGCGAAACCAACATCGACGGCGACGGCCAAGCCGACCTCACCGTCCACGGCGGCCCCGACAAGGCGGTCTACATCTACGCCGCCGACCACTGGCCGTGGTGGGAAGCCGAAGCGCAGTTCAAGGGCGAGCCCGCCTCCTTCGGCGAGAACCTCACCATCGAAGGCGCTGACGAACACACCGTACGCATCGGCGATCGCTTCCAATGGGGCAGGGTGCTGCTCGAAGTCAGCCAGCCGCGCGCGCCGTGCTTCAAGTTCACCATGCTCACCGGCCGCCACGATATGGCCGCCCGCATGACGGCCAGCGCGCGCACCGGCTGGTACGTCCGCGTCCTCGAAACCGGCGAAGCCCCGACGCGCGGACCAATCATCCGCATCCACACCGACGAAGCCATGCCGACGATCCGCGACGCCTTCGTCGCCGTCTATCACCCGCGCGTGCGCAGCGACGTCATCGAGCGAGTCCTGGCCGCGCCAAGACTCTCGCCCGATTGGCGCCGCGGCATCCTGCGCCGCCTGAAAGCGGCAGGCGTGATCTAGACGTTCAACTCGTCGCGCGTCCGCGCATCGAGCCGTCCCGTCTGCGGCAGGTCTTCGTCTTTTTGGAACGCCCAAAGCGCGGCGCGCATCATCTGGTTATAGATGCCGTTGATCATGCCCTTGTAATAGCCGAGCCGCGTGAGCTTCTTCTGCGCCTCCAGCACCGCCGGGTTCGACAGGCTCTCCGCCGGTTCGTCCGCGGGCTCGGGCTTCGGCCTCGGCATGACCGTCGACGTCGTCGAGGTGGATGTCGATGTCGAAGTCGACGTCGTCGCGGGCTTCGGCGCCGTGCTGACGACGGCCTTGACCTTGCTCAGCCACTGCAACCGGTCGTTCAACCCGTTCGTGCCGCCGTTGATCTTCTTCGTGACAGCGGTGAAGTCGCCCACGTCGCACGCTGGATTGATGTTCTTCCACGTCCAGAACGAACAGGCGATTTTGATCGCGTTCTCTGGCTTGGCCGCAAGCTCGGGATTGTTCTCGAGATTAAGCCCCGAGATCCGCCCAACTTCCCGATAGGCATCGCGTCCCGTCAGCTGAATGTAGCCGCGACCGCGAAAGCGATACCCGTCGCCGTCGTTCACATTGCCCATGCGCCCGCCATAGACGAAGTTCGCGAGCTTCTCCGGATTGCGTTCGTACTGCTTGGCGATATCCATCGTCGGAAACCGGCCCGGCCAAATCTCCATCAACCGCGCGGCGGAATAATTGAGCCCTTCCTCGCGCGAGGTCAGCCCGTTCGACTCGTGCCCCAACTGCGCCAGGAAATATTGAAGCCGCGTCACCACGTCGATGATGCCGGATTTTTTCAGCGCATCCTCGCCGAAGGTCAAGAACGCCTCGACGTCGGCTTCCGACGCCTTCGGGAAAATGCCTTTGATTTGCGCACGGGTCAGCATCGAAGATCTCCCTCTCCCCGGACGGCGCACGCCGCGCCCCCGAATCACTTCCACACACCGATTCTACCTCTCTTAATGATCGGTTGATGCGAAGCGCCGCGCCTCGAAACGAGTCCCCGTAACGAAGCGCACAAGCGAAGTCGCGCGTGGTCAAACGAAAAGACAACCTGTAGTCTCGCACTGTCGCGCTGCAATGATGTCGGGTGGTTCTTGGAGACTCTGTTCATCCTCCTCGCAGGCTTTGCGTTGTATTTGCTCCTGCGCGTCAACCGCCTGAAGCAAGACATCGAAGCCCTCTATAAGCGCACCGAATTCCTGAACGACGCCGTCCGGCAATTGAAGGGCGAAGCGCCTGCCGCGCCGAAGCCGGAGGCGAAAACCGAACACGTACCCGCGCCAACGCCCGTCCCCGAAAAGCCCGCGCCCGTCGCACAGCCACCGGCGCCGCCGCCAACACCCGCGCCGGCACAACCGTTGCCCCAACCGCCGCGTCCGCACGTTCCCGAGCCCGTCGCAACGGAATGGATCGCGACGAAAGCCACCGCCGCCGAAGCCAAAACCGCACCGGCATCCCCGCCACCGCCGCCGAAGAAGCCGAAGCCCACCATCAGCTGGGAGCAGCAGATCGGCGCGAGGCTGCCGGTATGGATCGGCGGCATCGCACTCGCGCTCTCCGGCATCTTCCTGGTCAAGTACTCCATCGACACCGGCCTCCTCAGTCCCGCCGTCCGCTGCGTCATGGCAGGCATCCTCGGCCTCCTGCTGCTCGGCGGCGCGCAGTGGGTGATCGCGCGCAAGACCGTCGCGAACGGCGAACGCATCGCACAGGCATTGGCAGGCTCCGGCATCGCAGTCCTCTATGGCGCCCTTTTCGCGAGCGGCACCGTCTACGGTTTCTTCTCCCCCACCATCACCTTCGCCGCGATGGCAGCGGTAACGGCGACGGCCGTCCTGCTCTCGCTCCGGCACGGACCGCCGATCGCGATGCTCGGCATGGTCGGCGGCTTCTTGACGCCGATGCTGGTCGGCGCCAGCGATCCGAACCCCGCCGTTCTCTTCGGCTACCTGACCGCGCTGTCGATCGGCCTCTTCGTCGTCATCCGCCGCGAGAGTTGGTGGTGGCTCGCCTGGCCCATCGTCATCGCTTGTTACGCCTGGGTCCTGATCTGGCTCGCCGGCAGCGGCACGCCCGGTGACAGCGTCTGGGTCGGCCTCTTCCTCATTGCCGTTTGCGCGATCACGATCGGCTTCATCAGTCCCCCGCGCGAGGCCGAGAACACGGCCTTCGTCTGGGGCGGCGTCCTCGCGACAAGCGCGGTGGCGGTTGCCTTCATGACCTTCATCGTCATCCGCGGCGACTTCGGCCTCGGCGAGTGGCAGCTCTACGGCTTGCTCGCCATCGGCGCGATCGTCCTCGCCGCCGTGGATCAAGATCGCTACCGCTTCCTGCCGTGGATCACGATCGCCCCCGTCGCAGCGCTGCTCGCCGTGTGGGTCACGCCGCAAACCGAAGTCTTCGTCTTCATCCTCTCCTCGTTCGCCTTCCTGTTCGCAGCCAGCGGCATCTTCATGATCGGCCGCGCCAAGCATCCGCTGGAGTGGGGCGCGCTCGCCTGCGTCTCGATGCTCGGCTTCTATCTCCTCGCCTACGCGCGCCTCTTCGACGTCATCGACGCCGCACGTGTTCTCGCGCCCGGCGAGCCCGTCGGCAGCTGGCCCATCTGGGGCATCGTCGCGACAGCGCTCGCAACGGTCGCAACGCTGGTCGCCGGCCGCATCGCCGAAACGAACCCCGGCGGCCAAGCCAATCGCCAGCTGATGCTAGGCCAGTTCGCGCTCACCGCGATCGCGCTCATGACGACGGGCCTGCTCATCGAGATATCGATCGACGACCTGCCGATCGCGATGGCGGGCCTCCTCGTCGCCGTCACCTTCATGCATGCCCGCGCCGACGTCACCGCGCTCCGCCCCGCAGCCATCGCGCTCACCGCGCTCTTGATCTTTCTAAGCCTCCCGCAGTTCGCACCGCTCATCGTCTACGCCTCGCGCGTCATCACCGGACAACCGCTGCCGATCCTGATCCTGCTGCCGCCGATCATCGCCAGCCCAATCATCTACCTCGGCGCGCCCGCACTGCTGTTGGCCGCCGCATCGTGGTTCGCACGCAGCCGCCGCGACGATGCCTTCGTCCAAACGCTCGAGAGCTTCGTCGTCTTCCTCATCGCCATCATCGCCTACGTCTTCCTCCGCCGCGCCGACATGCCCGTCGAGCAAATCCTGATGACGGTGACGCCCAGCGGCCTCGGCGCGTTCATCTCGCAAGCCCTCCTCGTCTACGGCATGGCCCTCGTCGCCGCGGGCCAGCAGTTCAAACGCGACACGCTGATCGGCGCCGGCATCGTCGCCGGCATCATCGCCATCGCCCGCGTCGTCCATTTCGACATCCAGCCCGTGCAACTCATGTCGGTCTGGATCCCGATGGCCGCGGGCGTGGTCGATATCGCGATCAAGTCACTGCCCATCGCCACCTCGCCCGTCTTCTATCTCGGCATCCCCGCCGTCCTGCTCCTGTGCTTGCGCGTGATGCTCGGCATCAAGCGCGACGATTGGATCGTCCGCCTCGCCGAGTACGCGGCCGTCGTCCTCATCGGCCTCATGGGCTACTTCCTCATCCGTCACGCCTTCAACCCCGCCGCCGACGTCTTGACCGCCGCAGGTTCGCGCGTCGAAGGCGGTGTGATCTCGCTGGCCCAAATCGTCTACGCCATCGCCCTCGTCGTTGCGGGCCGCTTCTTCGGCCGCGCCACGCTCATCCATTCCGCGATGGTCTCGGCCGCCATATCCATCGCGCGCATCGTCTTCTTCGACATCAAGCTCCCGCTCCTCGCCTACGTCACCGTCCAACTGACGCTCGGCCAAGCCGTCGACCCGTCGCTCACCTCACCCGCAGCTGCAGCGCCGCTCTTCCATCTCGCCTTGCCCGCGCTGCTGCTCGCAGCGTTGGCGTACGTCGCGCGCGAGGACGCAAAAGGCTGGCTCTCGCGCGTCTGCGAATACACCGTCGTCGCCTTTGCGGGCCTCATGACCTATTACCTCGTCCGCCACGCGTTCAACGCGCCGGAGGATGTCTTCGCCGGCGAGGGCACGTATCTGGAGCGCGGTGTCCTCACCAACGCCTTCGTGATTGTCGGCGCCGCCGCATACGTCGCGGGCAGCCGCCTGGGCCGCGAAGCCCTGCGCATCGGGGGCGCGATCGCCGCGACCTTCGCCGCCGCGCGCCTCGGCTTCTTCGACGTCCTCGCCTCGTCGCCGTTGGTCAAGCCGCACGACGTCGGAAGCTGGCCCATCGTCAACGCGCTGCTGTTGCCGTACGCGTTGCCGGTGGTTTGGCTGCTGCTCGCGACGGTCGCGCTCACGCGGCGAGGCTTCAGCCAACTCGTCCCCGCCGTCCACGCCGGCGCGATGCTTCTCTTCTTCGCGCTCGTCACCCTCAACGTGCGCCAGCTCTTCCAGGGCCCCATCCTGAACAACCCCGGCCTCAGCGGCGACAGCGAGGTGTACGCGTATTCGATCGCGTGGTTGATTCTCGGCATCGGCCTGTTGGTCGCGGGCACGTGGCGGCACGACAAGCTCATCCGCTTTGCCTCGCTCGCCGTGATGGTGCTGACGGTGGGCAAGGTGTTCCTCTATGATGCGTCCGAGTTGACGGGCCTCTTCCGCGTGCTGTCGTTCCTGGGGTTGGGCTTGAGCCTGTTGGGCTTAAGCTGGTTCTACACCCGCTACGTCTTCGCGCCGGCGCAAGCCCCCGACAAACCCGCCTAAGGGGAAGGGCATGGGACGCGAGAGCAAAGTCGAATACGCCGACGGCAAAGACCGCGCGCAGGTGAAGGCCCACCTCGACTCTGAGACCCTGGAACTCACCGGCGGCAAGAAGCTGAAACTCCCGCTCGCCAGCGTGAAGAGCGCGATCGTCGACGGCGGCCTCCTGAAGATTGCGGCCGGCGCACAAAAATTCACGCTCGCCCTCGGCGCCAAAGAGGCGGAGGCCTGGCGGAAGAAAATCCTGAACCCGCCCTCGCTCGCCGACAAACTCGGCTTCAAGCCGGACAAGTCGGTCGCCCTCATCGGCGATGTTCCGCCTGAGATCGCCGCCGCCGCCAAGACCGCGAAGGCCGCCGCTGCCGCGGCAAAGCTGCCCAAAACCATCGCCGCCGACATCGCCGCCCTGATGCTCGTGCCCGGCCAAGAGGAACAACTTATCGTCGCAAGCGCCAAGGCGCTCGCCCCCAAATCGGCCCTCTGGCTCGTCTACGAGAAGGGCAGGGCGGTGAACGGCGACCACGTCATCGCCCTCGCGCGCCAGGTGGGGCTGAAGGACACCAAGGTCGCCCGCGTCTCGCAAACGCATGCTGCGCTGCGCTTCATCAAGGGCGGCAAGTGACCGCACGCTTTCGTTGGCCGTTGTGACTTTTGCAGCATTGCGCCGCCCGCGCGCACCGTTAGGTTTGCGCGCATGACACAGTTGAATCGCCGTGCGTTCATCGGCTCGTTGGCCCTGACCGCCGCCTTCGCGGCGGTGACGCGTTCCGGCGCGCTCGCCCAAACGCCGAAGTCGCTCGACCAATGGGCGCAAGACCTGGCCGACCTCAACCGCGATCTGACGACGGGCAAGCTCACGCTCGTCGATTGGCAAGACCGCATCGGCGCGCTCAACACCGGCGTCGAACTCGAAGACCTGCGCCGCTATCTCGACTTCGACCGTCTTACCAAGGCGATGACCTTCCCGACCAAGCTCGCCGAAACCGCCGATCCGCACCTGCCCACGCACATCAACGTCGACGGGATAGAGCGTCCCTGGTTCATCCGCTTCTTCGGCATGAGAAAGGGCGGCGCGATCATCCCGCACGTCCACAACAACATGGTCTCGTCGCATCTGATCGTGGACGGCCAATTCCACGCCCGAACCTTCGACCGCATGGTCGACCTGCCGGACGACGCGCGCGGCGACACGGTTCTCTTGCGCCCCGCGCGCAACGAAACGATGGGCCCCGGCGCGATCGTGACGATGTCGGACGAGCGCGAAAACTCGCACTGGCTAATCGCCGAAGCCGACCGCAGCTTCACCTTCGACGTCGGCCTGGTCGACATAGCGAAGGACCGCGCCTACACGCTGCCCGCCAACAAATACAACATGATCTTCGTCGACCCGACCGGCGAAGAAGACGGCTACGGCCTCATCACCGCCCCCGTCATCACCTTCGAACAAGCCACCGCCAAGTTCGCGGCGTAATGTCATGAGCACCCCATGAAGGTTCGCACGCACTTGACGATGAAAACGACAAACAACGTCGCCATCCCGACAATCAGAATAATCTCGATCCGCACGCCGATGGTCCAATTGCGCGCCGCGAATTTGTAGGGAATGACCGTCTTCCCGTTGACCTCGATCTCATAAGTCGCGAGCCCATCGCGGAATTCCTTATGCGGCCACAAAGGCGGTTCGTGCAGCAGTTTGACGCGCGCGCCGGGATGAAGCGCCGCCGTCAGCGTCCCCCATCCCGTCGCGTAAGCCGGATAGATGAAGATCGTCCGATGCTCGCGCAGCTTGATGCGGACATCGCCTTTGTCGTTGTCCCGGAACCATTCGGCGGTCCCCACCGCTTCGAACAGCACGCCACGCGCCGGCGCCTCCCACTGCGCCCGGCGAATGCCCTCCGTGGCGAGCACGATCAACGTGAACCCGAAGAACAAGATGAAGACGTAGTTCAGCCAACGCGAAGCGCGTCCGCCGTCGTCATCCGTGTTCGAAGTCGTCTCACCCATCCTCGCTCCACCCCTGGTAAAAAACACCGCAATCAAAAACACATGCAATCCCTGCCATCACGCCATCACATCGGCAGTTCTCAGCCATGTCTGCCATCACATATCCATCACGTTGCCATCACAACGCGACCGTCTCGGATAGGCAAAAACACAAAGAACAAAGGTAGAACAATATGCCCAAAAACACAAGGAAATCCCAGGGACCGCCGGCTTCCCGCCTACGCCAAGGCTTCGGCGGGCGGAGTCCGCAATCGGGGCGCCGTAGCTTTAGCGAAGGCGGCCAGCCGGCCCTTTGATCGAAAATCTCAGCCGCACAAGGTGCGCACTAGCCCTGGGACCGCGGGCGTCCCGCCCGCTCTTTTTTTGTCCTGACCACCATCACACGCGCAAACGAACAGCGCAGCCCGCGCCCGCCATCGACACGCGCGCACCGATCATGCCATCCACCAATCGCCGACCAATCCAAGGAGACCCACCCATGCTTCAAGGAAGCTGCCTATGCGGCGCGATCGCCTACGAGTCGGCCGCCCTCTCAAGCCCCATCGGCCTCTGCCACTGCCGCACATGCCAGAAAGCACACGCCAGCGCCTACGCCCCAACAGCGCGCACCCCGCGCGCCACCTTCAAATGGACAAAGGGCGCCGATCTCGTAACAGCCTTCGAAAGCACCCCAGGCAAGAACCGCTGGTTCTGCCCCCGCTGCGGCACCCACCTCATGGCCGAATGGCCCGCGCAGGATCACGTGATCCTACGCATAGGCTCCCTAGACACGCCGCTCGACCAAAAGCCCGTGGTCCACATTTGGATGAGCCATGCGAACCCAATGCTGGAAGCCGCCGACGGCATCCCCAAACTACTGGAAGGCGCACGCTAGAACCGAAATATGTATCATGTCCCCGTATTCCGTGCGGAGCGTACTAATGATCCGACAACTGATCGAGGCTGCAATGCGCAACACCTTCGTGAATATCCGGTTCTTATTGGTGTCGATCCTATGCGCGTGCGCCCAAACAGCTTTCGCGGCAGATAAGTGTTCGCCGCACGTGGGCCCAAAGCCAAAGAAGATCGACGCGATCATAAACGAAGCCGATCAAGTGATCTGGGTACGTGTTCGTTCGGTGCAATCCAGCTCTCAGAAAAAGTGGGTTGGGGAAAACGTGACCTACACTCTTGATGTCGTCCAGGAACTCAAGGGCAACGTTGGATCAACCTCGCTCACTTTGCCCGGGGTTCGAAAGCGGACAGCATTTGTTGTTGATCCTCTGGTGCTTGATGCATCGTTTCGCCACGATCGCGGGTTGTCTAAAGCCGACACTACCGCTGATGCGATGGTGTGGCGGGATTTTGTCCCACTGGTTGAGAAGCCGGGATATTGCGAGTATGCGCCCTATTTCGAGGTGGGCTTGGGCTATCTTCTTATACTCACCGAGCCCTACTCGTTGATTAGTTTTGAACCGATCCTGTCTCCTTGGGACCCATGGCTGGCGCGCGTGGAGCGTGCGACCCGGAGCAGGCGCGCTTTGGACAAGAACCCATAATACGCAGGACAATTGGGGTCAGAGTGGCCTTCGCGGTAGCGCTCATCGACGGATGATCGGGAAGAGCGGGCGGGACGCCCGCGCCCCCAGGGCTAGCGCGCGCTTTGACGCGCCGAGATCGACGTTCTCTCGGCGAGACTCATCAGTCGCGGGGTTGTGCGGGCACCGACCGCTGCACCGCGCTGCTGATCGCCGCCGAAATCTGTTTCGCGAGCGTCTCGGCGTTCGGCTGACGCGTGTTGGCCGGCGCGCTGCTCAATGTAACTGATCGTTCGGGACCTTTGCTGATCAGGCCGCGGTCGATCGGAAAGAAGGAGTCGAAGAAGATCTCGAATGCGGTCTCCTCGCGCGGATAAGCCTCAAGGTAGGCATTGCACGTCAGGTGGAGCGATCGGCCCGGAAGAATATGCACGACGGTCTTGAACTTGTGGTTTCTGCGGAGCTCTTTGTAGGTGACGACGGCGAAATAGGTGTTGCGCCCGTTCTGCTTCTCTTCGCCTGCGTCCTCGACAACGAGGCTCTCGAAGTCCGACTGTTCAAACATCGCCTGCCAGTACGACTTCGGGAACTTGCCCGTAAGCCGTTCGTCCAGATCGGCTTGGCTCAGTCCCTCGGTGCCCGGCAGCGGAACGTCATGGACAAAGCAAAAGCCGAACGTCTTTCGGGTATTGGGAGAGGTCACGACGAGATCGTCATCTCCTTTATGCTTGGTCTGTGTCCATCCCTCCGGGATCGTGACGCGATAACCGGCTTTTGTGTCGGTGTACTCTTCCGCTTGCGCCGCGGCCGCCACAAGTCCGGCAGCCAGAACGGCCGCACCGAGTTTCCAAAGCATGCCCGCGTCTCCCTAGAAAGCGACGGCAGTGAGGACCAGAACGGGTGTGGTTTCAAGGCCCGCCGACCGTCGCGCCACTCAGCCCCGCGGCTTGGCAACCGCCGCCTCATACGCCCCCTGCAGCTTGGCGAAGACCGACCGCCGGGGCGCGGGCGCGTTCAGGTGGAGGTGCCGCAGCTCCTGCATGAACGCGGCCCACAGTTTCGGCCCGCCGTCCTCCAGGATTTTCGCGCGCACGGAAAGTTCTTTCGACGCGCGCGTGTGACGCAGGCCCCAACCGCCCATGTGGGCGAGCAACGGCACAAGCGCGATGGAAGCTTCGGTCAGGCTGTAGATGACCTTCTGCTTGTGGCTGGGATCATCGCGACGGGAGACCAAGCCGGCCTTCTCTAGGCGCGTCAGCCGGTCGGCCAGAATGTTCGAGGCGATGCCCTCTTCGGAATGGGTCAGCAACTCGCGGAAGTGACGCCGGTTGCCGAACATCAGGTCGCGGATGACGATCAGGCTCCAGCGATCCCCCAGAGTCTCGAGCGTGAGATTGATCGGGCAGCCCGAGCGTGAGGCGTTCATGCGCACTCCAAGAAACCGATTGCGATATAAGATCAGTCGCGCTATCTTGCAACCGATTGCATAACACAACCAGAACGGCGCGGCGCGCGCATGAGGAAAGGAAGCGGCGATGGCGAAGCTCGTGTGCGGCATGAACCAGTCCCTGGACGGCTACGTCGACCATATGGCGTTTGCGCCGGACGCCACGCTCTTCCGCTACTTCATCGAAGAGGCGCAGGGGCAGGCGGGCAGCATCTACGGCCGCCATATGTATGAGATCATGCGCTACTGGGACGACGAGCATCCGGAGTGGGATGCCGATAGGCGCGCCTTCGCGGCGGCGTGGCGGAAGCAGCCGAAATGGGTGGTTTCGCGCACGTTGAAGTCGGTCGGCCCCAACGCCACGCTTGTTCAGGGCGATCTCGGGGCCGCGATGCGCAAGCTGAAGGCCGAGCGCACCGGCGACATCGAAGTTGCGGGCCCCAACTTGGCGCGAAGCCTCACCGACCTTGGTCTGATTGATGAGTACCGGATCTACCTGCACCCCGTCGTGCTCGGCAAAGGCGCGCCCTATTTCGCCGGCCCCCGCCCGCCGCTCCGGCTCAAGTCCCATGATCGGATTGGCGAGGACGTGATTAGATTGAGCTACGTCCCTGCTTGATCGCGATTAGGGCGTGATCGCCACTTTCAGAACGCCGTCGCGCCCGCTGCCGAACAGCTCATAGGCTTCTTCAATCTGGTCGAGTTTGAAGCGGTGCGTGACGAGGGCCTTCAGGTCGATGCGTCCTGATTCCACAACGGCCATCAGCCGGCGCATGCGTTCTTTTCCGCCTGGGCAGAGGGTCGTCACGATCGTGTGGTCGCCCAGACCCGCAGCGAACGCACCAACGGGAATGGTTAGATCGGACGAATAGACGCCGAGACTGGAAAGCACGCCCCCGGGACGAAGCGAGCGCAAAGCCCATTCGAAAGTCTGTTGCCGGCCCAGCGCTTCGAGCGCCACGTCGACACCGCGTCCGTGTGTAAGCTGCAGAATTGCTTCGACCGGATCTTGCGTCTGGAAATCGATGACGTGATCGGCGCCCAACTGTTTGGCGCAGGCAAGCCGCGTCGGGATCGTGTCGATGCCGATTATTGTCGTCGCGCCCATCAAGCGGGCGCCCGCAGTCGCGCAAAGACCGATGGGGCCCTGGGCAAACACCGCGACTGTGTCGCCGATCTTAATTCTCCCGCTTTGCGCGCCGCCGAAGCCGGTCGACATGATGTCGGGGCACATCAACACCTGCTCGTCCGTGAGTCCGTCGGGGATGGGCGCCAGATTCGCCATCGCGTCCGGGACCAGAACATATTCGGCCTGACACCCGTCGATGGTGTTGCCGAACCGCCAACCGCCCATCGGCTTATAGCCGTGTGACAGGGTCCCGCCGCATTGCGCGTGATCGCCGGCAAGAGAAGCATAGCTATAACCCGACGGCGTGATCGCACCGGCGATGACGCGTTGCCCTTCGGTGTAGCCGCTAACCGCGGAGCCGAGCTTCTCAATGATGCCCACGGGCTCATGCCCGACAGTCAACCCGCGCGCGACCGGATACTCGCCCTTCAAGATGTGGACGTCGGTGCCGCATATCGTTGTCGTGGTGACGCGGACAAGAGCATCAAGAGGGCCGACATCGGGTATGGGCTTGGTGTCGAGCACGATGCGGCCTCGCTCGACAAAGATCGCGGCCCTCATCTTGCCCGGCATCTCAAGTGTCCTCCCGTGTGACCAACGCGCAACGTCGGCCACGCACCGTTGGTTCCGGCACATCCAGCGAAATACAACTTGCGGCGCGTCACAAATTGATGCACGCGAATACACGCGCGTTAGTTGCAGCGGGGCTACAATACGGGGACAGTGTAGTGTTTTCCGTGTTAGCCACACCGCGCTAGGGGCAATGGCCGCGCGGCCTTTGATGCGGCCTGGGATCGACGATCAGGTCCCTGTGTTCAGTCGTGGGGCTGCGGGCGCATCGACCGTTGCGCACTTGAAGCCCGACTTTTCAAACATCGTCTGCCAGTACGACGCCGGGAACCTGCCCGTATGCCGTTCGTCCAGATCCGCTTGGCTCAGTCGGTGCCCGGCAACGGAACGTCATGGACAAAGCAAAAGCCGAACGTCTTGCGGGCATTGGGAGAGGTCACGACGAGATGGTCATCTCCGGAATGTTTTGTGCGCGTCCATCCCTCCGGAATCGTGACGCGCGCACGTGTCTCCCTGGAAGGCGACGCAGTGAGGACTAGAACCGGCAGAGTTTCAAGGCCCCGGACGTTCGTGCGTCAGAGCAAAGATCGCCGCGCTGGAAGAAGGCGTCCGCGTCGCGTGCGTTACATCACATCATCCGCTTGGGCTCACAGCATCGTGACCGTGCCCTCGCATGAGTTGCCGTAGCGAGACAGGGGGCGCTCGCGCGCGTCGATGGACCGTGCCTCTGGCGCGCCCGGCACGCGTTCCCATATGCGCTAAAGTCCCATTGGCAAGAAGGGTGCCCTGACCATGCAGAAGTCCCTGATCCTCGCCCTCGCTTTCCTCGCCACCTCTGTCTTCGCCGCGCACGCGGCAGAGCCCACGCCGAAGCTCGTCGCCTTCGTCAACGCCGCCGTCGTGCCGATGGACACCGAGCGCGTCGTCCCCGGCCAAACCGTCGTCGTCGCCGACGGCAAGATCGTCGCCATCGGCCCGGCCGCAAGCGTGCGCGTCCCGCCTGAGGCCCTGCGCATCGACGCGACGGGCCGCTATTTGATGCCGGCGCTCGCCGACATGCACGTCCATCTCTTGGGCGAATCGTGGAACGCGATGTTCCCGCCGAACGAACAGCGCGCGCGCAAGGACGTCCCCTTCGAACGCTTCATGTTTCCCTATATCGCGAACGGCGTGACGACGGTGCAGGTGCTGATGGCCACACCCGAAGACCTCGCCGTGCGCGAACAGGTCCGCCAGGGCAAAATGATCGGTCCACGGATGATCTTGGCCAAGATGATCGACGGTCCGGGAAAATCCTGGCCGCCCCCGCTCAACACCTGGGTCGCAACCCCGGCCGAAGCGCGCGAAGCCGTCCTGCGCGCCAAGCGCGACGGCTACGACAAGATGAAGGTCTATTCCTTCCTGACGAAGGAGACCTACGACGCGGTCATCGCCACTGCGCGCGAGGTCGACATGGAAGTGATGGGCCACGTCCCGAACGCGCTCTCCGTCGAATACGTGATCGAGAAGAAGCAAAAGGCGATCGCCCATTCCGAGGAACTGGCCAAGCACACAAAGGCCTACGACGCCGCCAACGTCGACCATTATTCGACGCTGCTCGCCAAGAGCGGAACGTGGATGATCCCGACCCTGGTCACGACGCACACCTTCCTCGACCTCTTCGAGAACATGGACGCCGTCTTCAACCGCCCGGGCGGCCAGTATCACAACCACCCCATGCAGCGCGGCGCGTGGACCTTCATGATCGACAACCTCTACAAGCCCATCCCGGCCGAGCATCGCACCAAGCTGCGCGACGCCTACGTCAAGTTCCAACGCCCGCTGACCAAGGCCGCGCTCGACAAAGGCGCGAAGCTTCTGGCCGGATCGGACGCGATGATGCCGGGCCTCGTCGCCGGCTTCTCCCTGCACGGCGAATTGCAGGAATTCGTCGACATCGGCTTCACGCCCTATCAGGCGCTGCGCACGGCGACGACAAACCCGTTCGAATATCTCGGCGAAAACGATAAGGGCACCATCGCACTCGGCAAGCAGTCGGACCTGCTGCTCCTCAACGCGAACCCGCTGCAGAACGTCACGGCAGCATCAAAAATCTCAGGCGTCCTGATGCGAGGCCGCTGGCTTCCCGCCGAGGAAATCGACAACCGAATGAAGCAAATCGCGGCCGGCGGAAACTAATTCTCGTCCATCTTCAACGCCGCAATGAAGGCCTCCTGCGGGATTTCGACCGAGCCGAACTCCCGCATTTTCTTCTTACCTTCCTTCTGCTTGTCCAGCAGCTTGCGCTTGCGCGAGATGTCGCCGCCATAGCACTTCGCGGTCACGTCCTTGCGCATCGCCTTGATCGTCTCGCGCGCGATCACCTTGCCGCCGATCGCGGCCTGGATCGGGATCTGGAACAGATGCTGCGGGATCAAATCCTTCAGCTTCTCGCACATCACGCGGCCGCGCATTTCGGCGCGCTGACGGTTGACGATCATGGACAGCGCATCGACCGGCTCGGCGTTGACCAGGATCGACATCTTCACGAGGTCGCCCTTTTCGTACCCCTCGATGTGATAATCGAAGCTCGCATACCCGCGGCTCACCGACTTCAAACGGTCGTAGAAATCGAACACCACTTCGTTGAGCGGCAGATCATATTTCACCAGCGCCCGGTTACCCGCATAGGTCAGGTCCACTTGCCGCCCGCGCCGGTCCTCGCACAGCTTCAACACCGACCCCAGATACTCGTCCGGCGTCAGGATGGTCGCGCGAATCCACGGCTCTTCGATCCGCTCGATGCGCACCACGTCCGGCATATCGGCCGGATTGTGCAGCTCGACCATGTCGCCGTTGGTCAGATAAATGCGATAGATCACCGACGGCGCCGTCGTGATCAGCGTGAGATTGAACTCGCGCTCCAACCGCTCGCGAATGATGTCGAGGTGCAGCAGCCCTAAGAACCCGCAGCGAAACCCGAACCCCAACGCGGCCGACGTCTCCGTCTCATAGGAAAAGCTCGCGTCGTTCAGCGCCAACCGCTGGATCGCCTCGCGCAACTCTTCGAACTCGGCCGCATCGACCGGGAAGAGACCGCAGAACACCACCTGCTGCGCCGGCTTAAAGCCCGGCAGCGGTTCTTCCGTGCCCTTGCGCTCATCCGTAATCGTGTCGCCGATCTTCGTATCGGCGACTTGCTTAATCGCGGCGGTCAGAAACCCGACCTCACCCGGCCCAAGCTTATCGACCGCCGTCCGCTTCGGATTGAACACGCCGACGCGATCGACCTCATAGACGGCGTTCGCCGCCATCATGCGGATCTTCTGACCCTTCTTGATCTCGCCGTCGACGACGCGGAACAACACGACGACACCCAGATACGCGTCATACCAGCTATCGACCAGCAACGCCTTCAGCGGCTTCGCAATGTCGCCCTTCGGCGGCGGCAAGCGCGTAACCACGGCCTCCAGCACGTCGCCGATGCCGATGCCCGTCTTGGCCGAGATCAACACCGCCTCCGACGCGTCGATGCCGATCACGTCCTCGATCTGCTGGCGAATACGCTCCGGCTCTGCCGCGGGCAGGTCGATCTTGTTCAACACCGGCACGATGTCGAGCCCGGCGTCGATCGCCTGATAAACGTTGGCGAGCGTCTGCGCCTCGACACCCTGGCTCGCGTCGACCACCAACAGCGCGCCTTCGCACGCCGCCAAACACCGCGAAACCTCATAAGCAAAGTCGACGTGCCCCGGCGTATCCATCAGGTTCAAGAGATACGTCTTCCCGTCCTTCGCCGGATAATTCAGCCGGACGGTCTGCGCCTTGATCGTGATCCCGCGCTCGCGCTCGATATCCATGGAATCGAGCACCTGCGCCTTCATCTCGCGCGCCTCGAGGGCGCCGCAAAACTCGATGAGGCGGTCGGCAAGCGTGGACTTCCCGTGGTCGATATGGGCGACGATGGAGAAGTTGCGTATGAGCGAAAGGTCGGGCATGGGAGCGGCAGGAGATAGCGGCTCACGCCCCGCCTGTCGAGCAGGGAAAAGCGCAGTGGTTTCAACAGGCTGCGTCCAATTCGCGCGCGGCAGGGGTATGCGCAGCATCGCCCCCCTCCACCATCGCTTCGCGACGGTCCCCCTCACCCCGCTAAAGCGGGGGAGGATAGCGCCGGCGCCCCTCATCCTCCCTCGCTTTAGCGGGGGAGGGGGACCACGTCAGTGGTGGAGGGGGGCGACACCGCACAAACCTCGCAGGCCGTGCGCGCATCGACTAATCTCCGCCAAACCGAAGGACACGCGCGATGCCCAAGCTCAAAGACCGCCCCGAAACGTCCATCGACGAAATCGCCGACGGCATCTACCGCATCTCGACGTCGGTCACCGGCATCGACATCCCCGGCGGCTTCTCCTTCAACCAATACCTCGTCCTCGACGACGAACCGCTGCTCTTCCACACCGGCCAGCGCGGTCTCTTCGCCAACACTCGCGCGGCGATCGAGACGGTGATGCCCGCCAGCCGCCTGCGCTACCTCGCCTTCTCGCACTACGAAGCCGACGAATGCGGCGCGATGAACCAGTTCTTAGGGCTAGCGCCGAAAGCCGAAGTCGTGTGCAGCCGCGTCGCCGCGATGACCTCCGCCGGCGACCAGGCCGACCGTCCGCCGCGCGCGCTCGCCGACGGCGACAAGCTGAACCTTGGCCGACGCCAGATGGTCTGGCTCGACGCCCCGCACACTCCGCACGGCTGGGACTGCGGCTTCATGGCCGAGACCACGACGAAGACGCTCTTCTGCGGCGACCTCTTCACGCAAGCCGGCGCCGACAACCCCGCGCTCACCGAAAGCGACATCCTCGAACCCAGCGAAGCCATGCGCAAAGCCTTCGACTATTTCGCCCACGGCCGCGACACGACGCCGATGCTGGAGAAACTCGCGAGTCTAAACCCGACGACCCTCGCCTGCATGCACGGCAGCGCCTGGAAAGGCGACGGGGCTAAACTGCTCCGCGCGCTCGCCGGCCGCGTAAGCTAGTCGTTGTTGCGGCGGCGGCGCCTGCGCTTCTGCGCACGCCGCTTCCGTTCCTTGCGGATCCGCCACCGCCGTCGCGCGCCGTCGAGACCCTCATCGACGGCGACCGAGCGCGAACGATGGCGGAAGCGCCGCACCCGCCCGCGAAAACGCCGGTCGCTGCCCACGAGCACCGATTGCTCCGCGCCGACGGTCAGCGTCTCGCCCGCGCCGTCCGTGCAATCGGCTTCGCCGGCGACCGTCGACATCTCCGTCTCGCCGTCGTCCGCGATGTCGAAGATCAGTTCCGTCCCGCGAATGCCGATGGTGACCGTCGGCGTTTGCAGTTTCACCTTCTCCTTCGGAATCGAACCCGACAGAAAGCGGAAGGCGCCCTTGGTCAGCGTGACCACCTGCTCGCTGTTCGATCCGGCCGGATCGTAGACATAGCGGTCGATCACGACCTTCGCGTTCTCGCCGATGGTCAACTTCGATCCGTCCGCGAACTGAACGACAACCGCGCTCTCCGCGTCGGTCTCGATCACCTCGTTCATATAGACGGAATCTTCGAATTCGATTTCGCCGCGCGGGTCCGGCGCGATGGTGGCCCAACCGTAGTTGACGATATCGCCGACGCTGCCGACGCCCTCGTCGTCCGTGGCCGCGCGCGCGACCCCAGGCGCCGCAAGCGCACCCGCCGCAAGCAAAACCGCCTCCCGCCGCGTCAGTTTCATCCTCGCCCTCGTCAGCCGAACCGTATACGGACTATAGCCTGTGCCCCGCCTGAACTGCCAGTGAACGGCTGCAATGACGAAGAAGAAGACCGACCGCGATCCGCTGAAGGAATTGCTGTGGCCCGGCCAATCGGTCGAGCTGCTCAAGGCCCTGCATATCCTGACGCGCGACGGCGCCATCAACGCCGACTCGCGCCGCAAGCTGAAGCAGGTCTTGCACCTGGTCCAACTGCTGCGCCCCTCGCTCGACCGCCTGTTCGATGAAAACGAAAGCCCACGTCTCGCCGACCTCGGCGCCGGCAAATCGTATCTGGGCTTCATCCTCTACGACCTCATCTTCGCACCGAAGGGCAGGGGCGAAGTCGTCGCCGTCGAAACGCGCGGCCCCCTGATGGAAGGCGCCGAACAACTCGCCCGCACGACGGGCTTCGACCGCATGCGCTTCGTCAGCGGCGCGATCGCGCAAGCCAAACTCGACGGCAAGGTCGACATGGTGACCGCGCTCCACGCCTGCGACACGGCAACAGACGATGCCATCCGCTTCGCCCTCGCGCACGACGCCAAGGTCATCGCGCTCGTCCCGTGCTGCCAAGCCGAAGTCGCCCGCCTCCTCGACGCCCACACGCGCCACCCCCTGCACCAACTCTGGCGCCACCCCATCCAACGCCGCGAGTTTGCCAGCAACATCACCAACGTCATCCGCGGCCTCTACCTCGAAGCCCACGGCTACAAGGTCCGCGTCACGGAGCTGGTCGGCTTCGAACACACGATGAAGAACGAACTCATCCTGGCCGAACGCCACCAACTCTCGAACGCCCAAGCCAAAGGCGAACTCGCGGCGCTCCTGAAGCAACTCCCCGCACACCCGGCGCTGGTCGCCGACCTCTGAAAACAATGTGACGCGCCTGCCACGAAGCCCGCGCCGCGCACGATTTGCGACAATCGCGGGCGCCGGCGGACATTGATCCACGACAAGGTCGCGATAGCTGAACGCTTCCAACGTGGAACCGCTCATGCTGCTCATCACACTGCAACTTGCCCTGCGCGAACTGCGCGCCAATCTGATGCGCTCGATTCTGACCACGCTCGGAATCGTCGTCGGCGTCGGCGCCGTCGTGATCGTCGTGACGCTGGGCCAGGGGCTGACGCAGCAAGTGACCTCCGGCATCGCTGCGATGGGCCGCAACCTAATCATGGTGATGCCCTCCGCGCCGCAACGCGGCGGCCCCGGCGCGGCGCAATTACCCTTCAAGATGAGCGATGCCGAGGCCATCAGGCGAGAGATCTCAGGGATCGCCGCCGTCGCGCCCACCTCGTCGGCCTCTGTCGAAGTGGTCTACGGTTCGAACAGCCGCGCTGTGTCGATCACGGGCACCACGTCCGATTTCCTGACGATTCGCGACTGGCCGGTCGCGCAGGGCCGCGCATTCACCGACAGCGACCTGAACGGCGCGCGCGTGGTTTGCCTCTTGGGCGCGACGCCGAAGAAGGAGCTCTTCGGCGCACAGAATCCGATCGGCGCGGCGATTCGCGTGAAGAACGCAAGCTGCGACGTCATCGGCGTTCTCGCCACCAAAGGCCAGTCCACCATGGGGCCGGATCAGGACGACACGATCCTGATGCCCATCCTGGCCGTGCAGCGTCGCCTGACGGGCAGCGACGATGTGAGCCAAATCCTCGTCTCGGCGGTCAACGCCGCTCAGATCCAACCCGTGAAGCAGCGCCTGACCGTCCTCATGCGCGAACGCCGCCACATCAAGGCGAGCGGCGAAGACAATTTCGACGTCCGCGACGTGGCATCGATCACCGACCTCGTAAACTCGACCGCCACGCTGCTCACCTTGGGCCTCTCCGCCGTAGCCGCCGTCAGCCTCCTCGTCGGCGGCATCGGCATCATGAACATCATGCTGGTCTCGGTGACCGAACGGACCCGCGAGATCGGCATCCGCCTGGCCGTCGGTGCGCTCGAGAGCGACGTGTTGCTGCAATTCTTGATCGAGGCCGTCCTGCTCTCGTGCTTCGGCGGCATTCTGGGCGCGCTGTTCGGCCTCGGTTTCTCGGCTGTCGCGGCCTATGCGATCGGCGTTCCTTTCGTGCTGAGCCCCTGGGTGATTGTCGTTGCCTTTGGCTTCTCCGCCGCCGTCGGCGTCGTATTCGGCTTCTTCCCCGCCCGCCGCGCCGCCCGCCTCGATCCTATCGAAGCGCTGCGTTACGAGTAGCGGACTTTCCTGCTAAAGAGGCGCGCCGAACATGGAAGGGCGCGCCATGAAATACGTCCGCATGCCGATCGAGATCGAGTCGCCTGAAGAGCAGGGCTACGACACGATCCGCTTCAATCTCTCCGAAAGCTCGATGCGCGACAGAAACCTGTCGGAGCTGGGCCTCGACACCAACGACCTGGTCCTGGCCTACGGCGCGCACAAAGGCGCCCCCGGTCTGCGCACGCTGATCGCGCGGCAATCGAACGTGCCGGAGCACGCGGTGCTGACGACCGTGGGCGCGGCCGGCGCACTCTTCATCATCGCAACCACGCTGCTGGAGAAGAACGACCACCTCGTCGTCGTCCGCCCGAACTACGCGACCAACATCGAAACCCCGCGCGCCATCGGCTGCGAGATCAGCTTCATCGACCTGAAGTTCGAAGAAGGCTTCCACCTCGACATCGCCCGCGTCGAAGCGGCGCTCCGCCCCAACACCAAGCTGATCTCGATCACGACCCCGCACAACCCGACCGGCGTCTCGCTGAGCGACATATCGCTGCGCCACCTGATCACGCTCGCCGAAGCCAACGGCATCCGTCTTCTCGTCGACGAAACCTACCGCGAGATGTCGTTCGTGCCGAAGCTACCGGTCGCGGCCTCGCTCAGCGACAAGGTCATCTCCGTTGCCTCGATGTCGAAATCCTACGGCATCCCAGGCATCCGCGTCGGCTGGCTCATCACGCAAGACGGCAAACTCTTCGAACGCTTCCTCGCCGCGAAGGAGCAGATCGGCATCTGCGGCAGCATCATCGACGAACACATCGCCGAAGCCGCCCTCGCGCAAAGCGCAGCGTGGATCGCCACCGTCGAGCGCAATCTGAAATCCGCGGTCGCGACCGTCGGCGACTGGCTCACGCGAGAAACGCGGATGGAATGGGTGCGCCCGCAAGGCGGCTGCGTCTGCTTCCCGCGCATCAAAGCCGACGCCGGCATCGACGTCGAAAAATTCTACCGCACGCTGACGCAAGAACACGCGACGGCGGTCGGCCCCGGCCACTGGTTCGAGCAAGACAAGCGCTTCATGCGCATCGGCTTCGGCTGGCCCTTGCCGGAAGAATTGGAAGGCGGCCTGAAAGCCATCTCGGCAAGCCTCGACGCATCGCGCCGTTAACGCAACCGCCGCGCGAGATTTCCTGTGCATCGCCAAGGTTTGGCCCCATTTCAGCCGGGGTAAGGCCACGTCATCTTGTAGACTGACGGGCGAAGCAACACCTGAATCCGTGCCGCCGATCGCGTGGCTGAACGATCCGGAACGAACACGTTGAGCACCGACCGCTCGCCGCCGCTGAAACAGCCGGACACGACCGGCTCGTTCGCCGCGCGCCTCTGGCAGTACCAAAGCGAACGCTTCCCGCTCGCAAACCACGGCGCATTGACGCTCGTCTTCGCGATATCCGCGTGCGCCTTCGCTGCCGGCTTCAGCAACACATGGCCGTCACCGACAGCGATCGCGCTCGCCGCCATCGCGGGCCTCTGCCAATTCGCGCTCTTGCGTATCGCCGACGAACACAAAGACTTCGCGACCGACAGCGCGCACCGTCCCTACCGCGCCGTTCCCCGCGGCCTCGTCACGCTCGCCGAACTCCGCAGCATCGGCGTGATCGCAGCAGCACTCATGCTCGCCGCCGTCGCCTTTGCGCAATCACTGCCGCTCGCGATCCTCACCCTCGCGCTTTGGATCTACTTCGCACTGATGACGCTGGAGTTCTTCGCGCCTGAGTGGCTGCAGGCGAGACCCATCGTCTATCTCTTCTCGCACATGATCATCACGCCGCTGCTCGCATGGACGATGGCAAGCTTCCAACTCGTCCATGACGGCGCCGGCATCGCCGAGATCCCCGCACGCACCGGCGCGTACCTGATTGCGATTCTCTTCCTCGGCGTCGTGCTGGAACTCGGCCGCAAAATCCGCGCCACGCAAGATGAGGAACCGGGCGTCGAAACCTACAGCGCCTTGTGGGGTCCGCATGTCGCGCGCAATGCATGGTTAGCATCGGCTTGCGCTGCAACGGCCGCGTTGGTGATCGCCGTCGCACAAATTCAGGGCTCGGCCATCGTTGCGCTCTTGGTCGCCGCCGCCGGTCTTGCGATGATGGGCCTGTCCGCCACCCGCTTCACACCCTCTCAACCCGGCAGCGGTAAACGGATCGAGCAAGCATCGGGAGCATTCGCCTTGGCCGTCCTCATCGCCCTGGCCGTCGCGCCACACGTGAAGGCGTTGCCGTGAGCGCGCCCATCGTCGCCCTCGCGCGCCCCGACCCGCCGCTGTCGTTATACGGCGGCAAGGCGACGGGCCTGTGCCGCTTGCAAACGGCAGGCTTCCGCGTGCCGCCGTGGTTCGTCGTCACGCCGCGCGCCTTCGACCTCAGCAAAGGCCCCGACCAAACGCCCGCGCACGTGACCGTGAAATCCGAAGTCGGCGCCGAAATCACCGCCGAACTCGCGCGCCTCTTTCCGCCCGACGCCAAACTCGCCGTCCGCTCCAGCGCGGCGGAAGAAGACGCGCTCGGCCACTCCTTCGCCGGTCAATTCGCGAGCTACCTGAACGTCGCCCCGCGCGACGTCGCCGTGCGCGTCGCCGACGTCTGGCACTCCGCCTTCACGCCCGAACTCGACGCCTACCGCAAACACCACGGCCTGACGCAAACGAACGTCCCCGCCGTTATCGTCCAACGCATGGTCGTCGCCGAAGCCGCCGGCGTCGCCTTCAGCGCCGACCCGGTCAGCGGCGCGACCGATCGCATCATCGTCAACGCCGTCGCGGGCCTCGCCGACCGCCTCGTCGCCGGCGAGACGACCGGCGACACCTACGTCCTTGACCGCGCAGGCGAGACGATCGAACAAACGCTGACCGGCGCCAAGGCGATCTTGTCCCCACAAATGCTGAAGCAGATCGCGGTCGCCGCAAGACGCATCGCTGAACTCGAACGCTGCCCGCAAGACATCGAGTGGGCGATCGAAGGCGGCCAACTTCACCTCGTGCAAGCGCGCCCCATCACGACACTGGCCATTGGCGGCACCGAGCGCGTGCTCTGGGACAACTCGAACATCGTCGAAAGCTACAGCGGCATCACGACGCCGCTGACCTTCTCCTTCGCCGCGCGCGCGTATGAATCCGTCTACCGCGAACTGTCGATGGTGCTCGGCGTCTCGCGCCACCGCGTCGACGAAAACAGCGCCACCTTCCGCAACATGATCGGCCTCATCCGCGGCCGCATCTACTACAACCTGTTGAATTGGTATCGCGCGCTGGCCCTGCTGCCCGGCTTCCAAATGAACCGGCGTTTCATGGAACAGATGATGGGCGTCGACCGCGCCCTCCCGCGCCACTTGATCGAAACGGTCGTCGGCGACGGAAAGATGTCACCGCTCGCGCGCATCGCCGACGGCGCGCGCCTCGTGACGACAGCGGCAAGCCTGATCTGGAAGCGCCTCTTCCTCGCCCGCTCGATCAAAGCCTTCCAGGCGCGCGTCAACACCGCGCTCACCGGCTTGGACGATCTCTCGCGCGCCAGCTACCAAGACCTGGCGATGGACTACCGCCGCATCGAGGCAAAACTCCTGCGCGCCTGGACGCCGCCGCTCGTCAACGACCTCTGGTGCATGATCGCCTTCGGCGTCGCCAAGGGCCTGACCCGCAAATGGGTCGGCGACGAAAGCGGTGCGCTGCTCAACGCCGTGCTCACCGACCAAGGCGGCATTGTCAGCGCCGAACCGCCGCGCCTGATCGCCGAGATGGGCGACAAACTCCGCAACGACAAAGCGCTCCTCGCGCGCATCGAATCCGCCACCACGGCCGAGGCCATCGACGCGCTCCACCAAGACAGAGTGCTGGGCCCGCTCTACCGCGCCTACATCGAACGCTTCGGCGACCGCTGCCTCGGCGAACTGAAACTCGAAAGCGCAACCTTGGTCGACGACCCGCGCCCGCTCTGGACCGCAATCCTCAGCGCCGCGCGCCGCCCCGCGCCGCCGCCGAAGACAACGAAGAATGCGATGGAAAAGGTGGAGGAGGGCGTCGGCCAACACCGCTTCCGCCTCGCGATCCTCAAATTCGCGCTCAGCGAAGCCAAAGCCCGCGTGCGCGACCGCGAGAACATGCGTTTCGAACGCACGCGCGTTTTCGGCCGCGCCCGCCGCCTGTTCCTGGAAATGGCAAAGCGCCTCGTCGCCGCGCGCGTCATCTCAAACCGCGACGACGTCTTCTATCTGACCGTCGAAGAATTGCTGTCGCTCGCCGAAAGCTCGGCAACCGCCGCATCGCTCCCCGCCATCGCCGCCGCCCGCCGCGCCGAGTTCGAAACCTACAAGACGCAAGGCGACCTACCGCGCCGTTTCGAAACCGTCGGCGCGCCGGCGCTAAGCCCCATCATCCCTGTGAAAAGCGAAGCGCTAGCAGAGGAAGATCCAACGCTGCGCCGCGGCCTCGGCTGCTCGGCGGGAACGATCCGCGGCCGCGCTCGCGTCATCCGCGACCCGCACGGCGCAACGCTCGACCACGGCGACATCCTGATCGCAGAGTTCACCGACCCCGGCTGGATCACCGTCTTCGCCAACTGCGCCGGCCTCGCCGTCGAACGCGGCAGCCTCCTCTCGCACAGCGCCATCGTCGCGCGCGAACTGGGCCTACCCGCCGTCGTCGGTGTGCCGGACCTGCTGGCGTGGATCAACGACGGCGACGTTGTGGAGATCGACGGCACCGCCGGCACGATTCGCAAACTCCCGGCGAACGTCGTGCTGGCGAAACCGAAGGCCGCCGAATGAGCACCGAAGTTGCGGGCAAAGCGGCGTTCATCGGCATTCGCTACGCGCAATGCTGGGAAGACGCCGACATTTTGCTGGAAGGCCTGGACGTCAAACCCGGCGACATCTGCCTGTCGATCGCCTCCGCCGGCGACAACGCGCTCGCGATGTTGACGAAGGATCCCTCGCGCGTCGTCGCCGTCGATCTCAGCGCCGCGCAACTCGCCTGCCTCGACTTGCGCTGCGCCGCCTACCGCACGCTCGATCACGACGCGTTCCTCGAACTCTACGGCGCGCGCACCAGCGTTCGCCGCGGCGAACTCTACGACAAATGCCGCCCTAACCTGCGCGATCCGCAGTCGGGCGAGTTCTGGGACGAACGCCGCGGCGCGCTGACGGCGCAAGGCTTCGGTGCACTCGGCAAGTTCGAACGCTACTTCCGTCTCTTCACACGCTGGGTCTTGCCGTTCGTCCACTCGCGCGCCGACGTCGACGAACTCATGCGCGCAAAGACCGGGGACGAACGCAAAGCCTTCTTCGACGACAGATGGAACTCCGGCCGCTGGCGCCTGCTCTTTGGCGTCTTCTTCTCGAAGACGGTGATGGGGCTGCTCGGCCGCGACCCGCGCTTCTTCGACTACGTCGAGGGCGACCTGAAAACGCATCTCATGGGCCGCGTCCGCCACGCCGCCGTCGACCTCGACCCCAGCGACAATTCGTATCTGCATTGGATTCTGAACGGCCACTTCAACGGCGCATTGCCGGTGGCGCTCCGCCGCGAAAACTACGACGCCATCCGCACGCGCATCGACCGCATCGAATGGCACGAAGCCGCACTTGAAGACGCCATCGACGATCTCGCCCGCGCCGGCGCGCGCCCCGCCCGCTATAACTTGAGCGACATCTTCGAATACATGTCGGCCGAAAACACTGCGACCGTCCTCGCCAAACTCGCGGTCAACGGCAAGAAGGGCGGCCGTCTCGCCTATTGGAACATGATGGTCCCGCGCAGCCGCCCCGACTCGCTCGCCCACGCGCTCAAGCCGCTCGACAAACTGTCGAAGGATTTGTTCCTGAAGGACAAGGCCTTCTTCTACCGCGCCTTCGTCGTGGAAGAGATCCAATGATCCACGGCGCCGTCGCGACGGTGATCCTGATCGTCGGCCTCGTCGGCGCCATGGCCGTGATGAGCCGCCTCGTCGCGACGGGCGCCGTGCATCCGGAAGTCAGCCGCAAAGCGCTCCACGTCTGCATGGGCATCTCATGCCTCGCACTGCCGTGGGTGTTTCCTGACCCGGTCTGGTTCGCGATCGGCTTCTCGATGATCCTCGCGACCCTCGCCGCCGTGCGCTACGTCCCCGCCATCAACCGCCAGCTGACCGGCGCGCTCCACGCGGTCGAACGCTCCTCCGGCGGCGACATGTATTTCGCCGCCTCCGTCGCCATCCTCTATGCGGTGGCGCGCGACCAACCCGCGCTCTACATCATGCCCCTTTTGGTGCTGACGCTCGCCGACGCGCTGGCGGCGCTCGCCGGCGTCTTCTACGCAAAGACCGCCTACGAAAGTTACCGCGCGAAGAAGAGCTGGGAAGGCTCACTCGTCTTCTTCGTGGTCGCCTTCCTCTGCATCCACATCACGGTGCTGCTGCTCACCGACCTCGACCGCGCCGAAGGAATCACAGTCTCCGCAACACTCGCTTACGTCGCCACCCTGATCGAAGGCGCATCCTGGGAGGGCCTCGACAATCTCTTCCTTCCGATCGCCCTCTATTTGCTGCTCGACGGCTTTTTGAGAATGAACGCCGTAGACCCCATCTCGAACGTCGGCCTGACCTCCGCGATCGTATTGGTGGGCCTCACCGCACTCGCCTGGATCGCAAGCCGCCTCTCGCACGTCCCCGCTGACGCGACGATGGCGATCGTCGCCTTCGCCTTCATCTTCTGGACCGTGTCGGAGTTCGCAATCATCATCCCCGGCCTCATCGCCGGCGCCGTCTGCGTCGCAGGCCCCATCGCCTCGGGCATCTCCGACCCGCGCACGGTCCGCGGCCGCACCATCGCCGCCGTGTGTTCGCCGTTGGCAGCACTCGTCATCCTCTCGACGCAGGGCATCCCAGTCCCGCTCGTCCTCGCCGGCCACGCAGCCTTCGCCGCCACCGTCGGCTACGTCGTGCCCAACCTGCGCCGCCGCTCGACAGGCGCGATGCCGAACCCGGCGATCGGCGCAGCCCTCGGCCTCGGGAGCGCCGCACTAATGCTCGCGAGCTGGCTCGTCGTCGGTGACGGCATCGGCACTATGGCCATCGCGATGATCGTCGCACCCGCCGTCATCGCAGGCGCAATCGGCGGCACGACATGGAGCGCCAACGCCGACGAAAGCACGCGCCTCGCCACCCTGCTCGTACTCGTCATCATCACCGTCGCCGCGACGGCGCTCCTGGGCACGGGAGCACCGCTCTCATGACCCTCGAATGGATCGACCCCGCCGCGCAAAAAACCTACACCGGCCTCGCATTGCCCGACCGCGAGCTCGCCGCGCGCGAACACGTCTCGAAGATCGCCGCCATCGTCAAAGGCAATGAAGTCCAAGCCGTCGCTGCCCTCTGGCTCGACGCGCCGCGCAGCCCCGACGGCGCAGCCGCCGCGTTCGTCGGCCACTTCGCCAGCAACGACGCTGGTCACAGCAAACAACTCTTCGACGCCCTCGCGCACGAAGCCGCGCGGGCAGGGCGCACACGCATCCTCGCCCCCATCGACGGTTCGACCTGGCGCAGCTACCGCGTCGTCGTCGAAAGCGCCGGCCGCGACCCGTTCTTCCTCGAACCACAAACGCCGCCGTATTGGGAAGCACACCTCACCGCCGCGGGCTTCAGTCGCGCCGAAATGTACGCCTCGCTCGAACTCGACGACCTCGCGCCGTTCGCCGGCCCCGACGCCTACGCCGCCGAACTGGCCGCGGCGGGCATCACGGTGCGCGACTTCGACATGCAGAATTTCGACAAAGACCTCGTGAAGCTGCACAAGCTCAGCCTCGACGCCTTCGTCGCCAATCCCTACTACGCACCGCTGCCGCTCGAAGACTTCGCCGCAATGTATCGCCCGGCGGTCTTCCTCTACGAACCCGGTCTCGCCCTCATCGCCGAACGCAACGGTGAAGCACTGGGCTTCATCTTCGCCTACCGCGACGGCCCGCAAAAATCCTGCACCGTGCTGAAGACCATCGCCGTCGCGCCCAACATCCGCGAAGCAGGCCTGGCGCGCCACCTCACCGGCCGCGTCCTCGCCCGCGCGCATCAACTCGGTTGCAGCAGCGCCGTCTTCGGTCTCATGCACGAACGCAACAAGTCCTTCAGCTGGGCCGCCCGCCACGGAAAAATCTTCCGCCGCTACGCGCTGATGGCCCGCGACCTGTGACGCCGACAGCCAACATGGTCGCCACACTCGGCACCTTCGCCGAGCGAACGCCGCACGCGACGGCGCTCATCACCGGCACGGGCGCAAACCGGCGCACGCTCACCTTCGACGACGTGACGCGGCTCAGCGCCACCTGGGCCAAGACGCTTGAGGACAACGGCGTCAAGAACGGCGACCACGTCTTGGTGCTCCAATCCATCTCCGTCGAACTCTATCTGGCGCTCCTCGCCATCTTCCGCATCGGCGCCATCGCCGTCTTCCCCGACCCACAGTCGCTTCAGAAAACGATCGAAGCCGCCTGCAACACCGTCCATCCCGTCGCGATGATCGGCGGCTGGCCCGCGCAACTACTGCGCCAAGTCTCGCGCCCGCTGCGCCAAATCAAAGGCACGTTCAGCGCCGCGCACGTGCCATGGGCGCGCCTCCTGCCCAAAACGAAAGGCGCCGAAGCCGCCATCGCGAACGTCCCCGCCGACCAAACCGCGCTCATCACCTTCACCAGCGGCTCGACCGGCGCACCCAAAGTCATCGCCCGCAGCCACGCCTTCCTCTCCGCTCAGCACGCCGCCATCACCCGCGCCGTGGACTTCGTGCCGGGCACGACGACGCTGACCGCGCTCCCCGTCTTCGTCCTCTCGCATTTGGCAAGCGGCGTCGCCAGCATCCTGCCCGCCAGCGATGTCCGCAAACCGAAGGAGATCGATCCCGCGCCCCTGCTGGCGCAAATCGCCGAGAACAAAGCCCACACGATTCTCGCCTCGCCCGCGCTCGTCGAACGCCTCGCCCGCGTCGACGAACGCGAACACGCGAAACTCGACAGCGTGCGCGACATCCTCACCGGCGGCGGCCCCATCTTCCCCGACATCGTCGAAGCCGCGTCGCGCGCCATGCCGACCGCGCGCATCCACCTGGCTTACGGCTCCACCGAAGCCGAACCCATCGCGCACATCACGCACGACAAAATCTCGGCCGAAGACAAAGCCGCGACCGCGCAGGGTAGTGGCCTCCTCGCCGGCAAACCGACCGACGGCACGGACCTCGCGATCCTGCGCGACGCCTGGGGCACGCCGCGCCCATCGCTGACGCAAGCCGAGTTCGACGCCCTGCGCATGCCGCAAGGTGAGCCGGGCGAAATCGTCGTCGCCGGCGACCACGTCGTCACGTCCTACGTCGGCGGCATCGGCAACGCCGAAAGCAAAATCAACGTCGCCGGCAAAGTCTGGCACCGCACCGGTGACGCCGGCGTCATCGACGCGAAGGGCCGCCTCTGGCTCCTCGGCCGCTGCGCCTATCGCCTGAAGGAAACACTGCCTCTCTATCCGCTACAGGTCGAGGCCCAGGCGCGCGCCGCACTCGGCCCCGTGCCCCTCGCCGCAGCCAAGGTCGCCGGCAAAGCGGTGCTCGTGGTCGAAAGCGGCAAGGCCGCGGACGATACCGCGCTCGCCACCCAGTTCCGTGTCGACCGCGTGCTCACCGTCAAGAAAATCCCACTCGACCGCCGCCACCAATCGAAGGTTGATTACGCATCCCTGAAGGCGCTGCTTCAGCGTTAACGTGCACGTAAGGTGTGGCCGCGCCTCCGTTTGCGCTTTCTTTCGTACTCAATGCCTAAATTCGTCCGCCCACCTCCTTTGACCCCGCGCGACCGCGGGTGTTAGCTCGAACCCGTGGGAGGACACTGGGGCTGACGTCCGCCGTGCAACAAAAGGCTGCCGAGACCCCGACGCCGGAAGCGCCGAGCAAGCGAAAAGCGCGCTCTGAGCCGCCGCCCGCGCCCGCGCGTTCCGGCTCCGTCGAAGAGATCGAACAAGGCCCGTCAGGCAAAGCGATCGCCGCGATCTTCGATTACGACGGCACGATGATCGCGGGCTACTCCGCCCTCGACGTCGCGCAAGCGCGCCTGATGCGCGGCCAAATCAACGCGCAGGAATTTTTAGGCCTCGCCTCGCTCGCCGCACGCGGCGCACTGGGCATGGCGGGCTTCAAGGAACTCATCGCCTTCACGGCCGCCAACTGGAAGGGCCGCAACGAACACGACCTGATGAAGGAAGGCGAACGCCTCTTCAAATCGCGCATCGCCGACCGCGTCTATCCGGAAATGAGACGCCGCCTTGAAGCACACCGCGCGAAAGGCCACACGCTCATCCTCGCGTCATCGGCGACGCCGTTCCAAGTCGAACCCGCCGCGCGCTTCCTCGGCATCGACAACGTCCTCTGCACGCGCTTCCAAGTCATCGACGGTGTGATGACGGGAAAACCCGAAGGCGCACCGCTCTGGGGCGAAGGCAAAGCGAACGCCGTTAAATCGTTCGCGCGGCAACACCGCATCGATCTCAAACGCTCGTACTTCTACGCCGACGGCAAAGAAGAAGTGCCGCTGATGTCCGCCGTTGGCAACCCGCGCCCGACCAATCCGCAGCCTGAACTCGAACGCGCCGCCCGCGCACACAATTGGCCGGTGCAACGCTTCACCAGCCGCGGCCGCCCGAGCTTCGAAACGATAGGCCGCAGCCTCGCCGCCATCGCCGCCATCGGTCCGATCGCCGGTTTGGCGACGGCAGCCGGCATTCTGAACAACGACGTGCGCACGGCGATGAACATTTTGGGTCCGAACTGGGCCGACGTGCTCCACGCCTTCGCCGGCGTAAAGCTAAACGTCACCGGCGAAGAAAACCTGTGGGCGCATCGCCCCGCGGTTTTCATCTTCAATCACAAGAACAATTTCGACGCGTTGATCGTCTCGAAACTCCTGCGCGTCGACTACACCGGCGTCGCAAAAAAAGAACTCGAGATGCACCCCATCATGGGCCCCGTCGGCCGCCTGATGAAGGTGGCCTTCATCGACCGCTCCGACACGAAGAAAGCCGTCGAGTCGATGAAGTCGGTGATCGGATTGGCGCGCGAAGGCATCTCCATCGTCATCGCCCCCGAAGGCACCCGCGCCCAAGGCCGCGAGCTATTGCCGTTCAAGAAGGGCGCCTTCCGCATGGCGATGGCCGCCGGCATCCCGATCGTCCCCATCATCCTCCGCAACGCCGAAGACATCGGAGCCCGCGACGCCTTCTTCATGCGCCCCGGCACGGTCGACGTCACGGTCCTCCCCGCGATCTCGACCGACGACTGGTCCCGCGAAGACCTAGAAGACCGCATCGAAGTCGTCCGCGACCTCTACACCGCGACGCTAAACGACTGGCCCAACGGCGGCCTAAAACTCCTCGGCATCAAGAAGCGCAAACGGTAGTTGCACCGGTGAGTCAGACCCTGTTCTACGCTCTCCGTCATGACCTTGTTGGGTTGGCGACGGCAGTTGAGGCAGAAGGCGCGCTGGACTACATCGAGACAGGTGTTTTTCGCACGTCGGCCATATGTCGTTTGAAGTCGGCACTCGACATTCCTCGGCTCGGTGAGGCGACAGGCGACTCCGCAATGTCTTGCAGCACGTATCTCGTCACGCTGCCGACACACCCAATTGAGGCGCGTCGCATTGAGTTGCGGTCGGGTGTTGTTAGCTACGCTATTGATCAGCTCATTAATCCGCATACGATTTCGTTTTGCCCCGCTGGCGCGCATGGAAAGGCGCTCATCTTGCACGGCCGAGCAGCGACCGCTTCTGACAGCGCGATTTCGTCTGATCTACTAAAGCGATTTCGAAAGGCGTGCCGGAAGCAATTCACCAAGGTGAAGGCCTTCTACGTCGGTACCGACGCGCACAAAGCCCTCTTAAACGGTACCAGACTGACGCTGTCGACACAGACACCTCGGGAGTTCGACCTCGCGCCCTAGCGCGACCGCGGCAACAGAATCGAAAGCCCGGAAAGATCTCTGGCGTTAGGATTTGTGAAGCGACTCGCGAATGCGCTCTTGCGCCAGTGCCTCGACAGTATCGATCCGTCGCATGATATCGCTGAGAGACGCCGCAAACGCCTTGCGCCGGCCGGCCACATTGTCGGTCGCCTCGAGCAATTTCTGATGCCGCACCAATTGAAGCCCTGTCTGGAACAGATGCTTCGACACCGACTCCGCGCTCTGGATCTTATGCTGCAGCATGTACTGCCGCCCGACCGCGCCGCAATCGTTGAGCAGCTTACGCTCGTCCACAATGCCGGGATCGCGCGCCGCCAGCGTATCGGCAACAACGGCATACGCCTCGAAGAACGACCGCAATACGCCATGCGCCGTCAACGGCCGGAACGACTTCAGCAACGCCAGCGTCGGCTCACGTCCCCGCGCGAGAGCCTCGCGCCAGTCCGGCGACTGCAGTTTCAATTCCGCGTCTAGCCCGGCGCGGAACGCATCCTTCTCCTTGAAGAAGAACTCGAACTTCAACAAATCGCGCAGATAAAGCGCTTCATCCCAGAACGATTGCTCGCGTTCGCCGAACGTCTGCTCGGCCGCCTTCAGCAAAGCCAGCTCCGCGATGGCCGCGTTGACGAAGAAATGGATGATCGTGTTGCGATAGAACGCGGCGGCCAGATGCTGATCGCCGCCGATGCTGTAGACGATCTCCAGCCCACCCTTATGCTCATGCACGACGTTGTGTGACGCGAGCGAATCCAACGTCCGCCGCGTCGTATCCACGTCCGCGATCTTCGCGCTCGGCGCCAGCGGCAACCGCCGCCGCGTTGCCGACATGAGATAATCGTCGATCTCCGCCCGCACCTGCTCCAGCGTCAAAGCCCGCCCGCGATGCGCCAGCAAGATCAGCGACACCAGAGATGTCCCGGTAATCGGCGTGACGTCGTTGATCCGCCACGACACCTCGAACGCCACCTTCTGCGTGGCGAGCGTCTCTTCATCGCCCTCGGTCTTGGTGGCGTCGGGAGGCCCCAACATCTCGCGCATCGACACAGGCTCGGCGACGCGGAAATAGATCCGCCCGAACGGCTTCTTCTGCGCCCGGAAGAAGCGCACGAACCAAGCCAAGTTCTCAGGCCGCTTCTTCCCGCCATGCGCCTCGGCCGCGTATTCCGACACCTCGTGCAGTTGGTCATACGCGATCGAAATCGGCATCAGCATCAAATCGTCGACGCGCCCCTCTCGATACGCCGATACGAGATACGTGAGCAGGCCAAGCTTCGGCGGCAACAGTTTCCCCGTCCGCGACCGCCCGCCCTCGATGTACCACTCGAGACTGAACCGCTTCTCGACGAGGTAGCCAAGATATTCGCGCAGCGCGAATTTGTAGACAGGATTGCCCTTGATATCTCGCCGGATGAACACGCGCCCCGCCTTGCGCGCGACGGTACCCATCGGCCAAAAGGCCATATTGATGCCGCCGAACGTCGTCGGCGTCGCGAGCCGATTGTCGGCAAACGCCACCGACGTCACCGCCGAATCCAAATTCGACTTATGGCTCGGCAGAATGATCCCCGGCGCGCGTTCCAACGCCGCCCGCGTCCGCTCGATCTGCGCCTGATCGTAATCGATCTGCGCCCCATAGCCGCGCGTGAACAGCCCGCGCGCAATCTGCATCATTACGTCGATGGCGAACGGGCTGTGCGCCGTGCGCAGCTCATGCAGATAGCCGAGAGCCTCCTTCGTGACCGAATCCTCGGACCGCCCAAGCTTATGCGCGACCTCGGCCGCGCCGTCGCGAAACCGCCGCGACGCCGCAATCTGCTCGCTCACCAGTTTGGGCAGCTTGTACCGGCGTCCGATCAACCGGTACTCGGCCCGCTCCAACGCCAAAATCGCCTGGCGGGAAATGAACTCGGCGAAGGGTTCCGGATCGCTCGCATCCGCATCACCGGCCGACTTCGCGCGCGCATTCAGATCGCCGATGCTCGCCGGCTGCCCCGCGACCACGCGACAGCGATCCGGCTCGATCTGGACGATCCGCGCCTGTTCCTTCTCCCGCGGATGCCGCGGATCACGCAGCAAAATCAAATCCGACAACCGCGCCGTTCGTTCCCCGCCACGCTCGCGCGGCAGCCACGCGATGCGCACCGGCGCCAGCATCACGGCCACATCGTCGAGACGCCCTCGCAACTGCGCCGCAAACGGCTTCAGGTCATCCGGCTTCTGCGGCAAGCCGATAAACGAAACAGCGTCCTCCGGCGTCCCCTTCGGCCGCGCCTGAGCGATCCATCGCTCGACCACCTGCCGCTCCGTCGCGGTACGGCAATCGGTGAGAAACACGACGCGCGCACCCTCGGGAGCCGGCCACTGCGGCAGGGGCTCACCCGCAACCTGAGACGAAACAACCTCGTTCATCCCGGATCCGCTTCCGACCCGGCGCTACGCCGGAGCAGCCCGCGAAACGCATCCTGTGCCGTGCGCCCCTCGTTGATGACGCCGTTGACTTCGGCGGCGATCGGCATCTCGACGCCGTATTTCTCGCCGAGCTGCAGCACGGTCCGGCTCGACTTCACGCCCTCGGCCACCTGCTTCATATCCGCGAGAATGTCGGCGATCTTGCGTCCCTTGCCCAGTTCGAACCCCACATGCCGGTTGCGGCTCTGCGGCGACGTGCACGTCGCTATGAGATCGCCCATGCCGGTCAGGCCCGCGAACGTCTCAGTCCGCCCGCCCATCGCGACGCCCAGCCGCGTTACCTCGGCGAGCGCTCGCGTGATCACGGCCGAGCGCGTGTTCTCGCCCGCGCCGATGCCGTCGCCCATGCCCGCCGCGATCGCCATGACGTTCTTCAAAGCGCCGCCCAGCTCGCAGCCCACCACGTCCGAATTCGTGTAAACGCGAAACACGCCGCTCTTGAAGATGCCTTGCAGCTCGCGGACGATAACCTCGTCCTCCATCGCGATGACGCTCGCCGCCGCAAACCCGCCCATAATCTCGCGCGCCAGATTAGGTCCGGTCAGAACGCCGGCCGGATGCCCCGGCAACTCCTCGGCGATGACCTCCGTCATGCGCAATTTCGTGCCCTGCTCGAATCCTTTCGACAAGCTGATCAGCGGCACCCACGCCCGGATATGCTTCGCCACCTCGCGCAACGTGTCGCGCATCGATTGCGACGGCACACCCAGCACCACGACATCCGCGTCGCGCACCGCTTCCTCGATCGAGGTCGTGCCGCGCAAGCCTTGCGTCAGCCGCGCCCCGGGCAGATACCGCGAATTCGTCCGCGACGAATTGATCTCGTCGACCGTCTCGGCGCTGCGGGCCCAGATCGTCGTCGGCGCATTGCGCGCGACAAGGGAGGCCACCGTCGTGCCCCAAGATCCGCCTCCCAATATGCTGGCCCGTAATCGCATACGTGCTCTTCTTGTCGTCCAGGTCTAACGCCTGCGCCGACGATCAAAGAGCAATGCGCGCCCCCGCGCAAGCAGCCAAGGGTTAACCGGCCAACGCTTTCGCCAGGATCGGCAGGCTCACGTCCATCCGATAGTCGACGGCGGAGTGATTGTCCGGAAATTCCTCATACGTGTGCGCGACGCCGTGCTTGTCGAGCAGCCGATGCATCCGCCGCGCCCCGTACACCAAGTTGTACTGGTCGATGTCCCCACAATCGATGTAGAGCGCCTTCAGCTTCTTGAGCCCCGCCCATTTCGTCTCCGCCATCACGACCGGATCCCACTTCATGAAATTCGCCCACCGCTCCGGGACCACTTCGCAGGTGTGAATATCGACCGGCAACCGCACGCCCATGTACGCCGTCGGATCGGGATCATACGACGCACACATCGCCAGCATCATGAGGATGTGAATGTCCTTGTCCTGCGGCTTCTTCTGATTGAAGAAGTCGGTGAGCCACGTCTTGATGTCGTTGTTGTGCCCCTTCAACGCGCGCAGCACGCTGGGAAACTCCGGCAGATGGCACAGCTCATGCGCCATGTCCCCGGAATGCGAAGCCGCTGCGCTCCAGAAATCCGGATGCATCAACGCATGCACCATCGCGCCATACCCGCCCGAACTCTTGCCGAACAACCCGCGCTTTCCCGCGCCACCGCAGCCATACGTCCGCTCGACCAGTGGTATGGCCTCCTGCAGCAGAAAATCGTCCCACCGCCCCATCGCGACGCTGTTGATGTACTGATTGCCGCCCAGCTTGGTGAAGCAATCGGGCAGGGCGACGACCACCGGCGGCATCTCCCCCGCCACGATCAACCGGTCCAACCGTTCCGGCAAATTCTCGCCGAACGCTTTCCAGTTCGTATGCACCGGCCCACCGGCCGTGAACCCCACGACGTCGACCAACAACGGCAACCCGCGCCCGTCATGCCCATGCGGCACGTAAACGTCGATCTGCCGCCGCGTCGGATCGCCCAGCATGTTGGATTTCAGCACCTCGCTGTCGATCCAAAGACGATGCACGGTGCCCGCAGCTGTGACCGGATCGCGTCTCATAAACTCATCCCCTTTTCGCCTTCGCCCGCGGCACAACCGCATCGAGCAACGTCGCCAACGCGGGCAGCAATGTGACCGCGCCGATCATGTTCGCAAGGAACAAAATCGCGAGCATCAACCCCATGTCGGCCTGAAACTTCAAGCCGGAGAATGCCCACGACGCCGCCCCGCCCGCAAGCGTGATGCCCGTGAAAACAACCGCCATCCCCGTCTCGCGCAACGCGGCGACATAAGCGACGGACATATCCGCCCCGTCGCGCAAATAGACCATCAACCGCGCATAGATATAGAACGCATAATCGACGCCGATCCCGACCGCGACGACTAGAACCGGCAACGTCGAAAACTTAAGCCCGATGCCCAGCAACGTCATCAGCGCATAGCCGGCGTACGTCGCGACCAGCAACGGCATGCAGCAACAAACGACCGCGCGCCAATCCCGAAACGCCGCGAACACCAAGACCGCGATCACGCCGAACACGATCGCCAGCGCCGGAACCTCCGACGCGGCAATCGCCTCGTTCATCGCGCCATAGATCGCGGCGTTGCCCGTCGCGAAGTGATAAGTGACGCCTTCCATCTTGTTGTCGGCGGCGAACGCGGCGGCCGCGGCCGCCACAGCGCCGATCGTCTGCGCCCGATGGTCGTCGAGATAGATCGCGATCGGCAACAAGGTGCAGTCCTTGTTCAAGAGGCCGCTTTCCGCCGGCACATAGCTCGTCGCCATCACCAGCGCCGACGGGTCTCTCGGGATAATGCGCCACTTCAGATTGCCTTCGAGAATGATCGAATAGATCGTGCGCGCCACCTCGGGCAGCGTCTGCACCGCCTTCACGCCCTCGACCTTGCGCATCGCAACGCCGAAGTGCTCGATCTCGCTCATGATTTTGTGATCGACGCACGCATCGGGCGGCGTCTGCGCGACCACGACGAAGAGGTCGAGGTTGCTGCTGAAATTCGCTGAGATGAACGCGGCATCCTGATTGTACCGCGCGCTCTGCCAAAGCTCCGGCGCACCCGGCTCGACGTCACCCACGACGCGGCGGTCGGCGAGCCACACCGAAACGGCGAAGATCGCGACGCCAATGCCCAGCACGATCAGCGCCTGTCGCGGCTGCGCCATCGGCGCGAGCCGCCCGACAAAGTCATGCCGCCCGTTGGCGAGCGCCGCCTGCCGCTCGATCTCCGCCTCGCTGAAGCGCAAGAAACTCGCGATCACGGGCAGCATCACGAGATTGGAGATCAACTTCATCGCAACGCCGATCGCGGCGATGACGGCCAACTCCTGCACCATCGGGATCGGCACGATGATCAGCGCCAAGAACCCGGCCATCGCCGTGATCAGCGCACTCGCCCCCGGCCACAACAATCGCCGGAAAGAAGCCCGCGCCGCATCCTGCGGACTGAGCCCTTTCGCGATGCCCGCCGAGATCAAATTGATCTGCTGCACTCCATGACTGACGCCGATCGCATAAGCCAAAAACGGAATGATCAGCGCCAGCGGATTGAGCCCGATCCCGGCAAACCCGATCACCCCGAACTGCCAAACCAGCGACACCACCGAACATCCGACGGCAAGCGCCGCCAGCACGAACGACCGCGTGTAGACAAACGCCGCCAGCGTGGTGATCGCAAACGCCAGCACGAAAAACCAAAGCGCACTTCGCGCCTCTCGCGCCACCTCGCCGATGAACGGCGCAAATCCGATCATGCGGATGGTGATGCCGTCGCGCTCGTACTTCGCGCGGATCTGCGTCTCCAGCCGCTCCGCCATGTCGAAGAAGTCGATGGGCGTTTGCGTCTGCGGATCCAAATCCTGCAGCGAGGCCGTGATCATCGCCGCGCGAAAGTCGGACGAAAACAACTGCCCGCGATACCCGCCCTTCAACGCATCGTCGCGGATGCGCACGACGTCGGCTTGAGTCAACGCGTCCGCCGTCAGCGTTGCCGGGATCAAATTCCGCGCATCGACCGATCCCTCCGTCGCCTCATAGACGCGCGTGTTCGGCGTCCAGAACGAGGTCACGGACTCGCGCAGCACGCCCGGCACGTAGCCCACGTCCTGCGTGATGTCGTTGAGCTTCTTCAGAAACGCCGGCGTCCAGATCGTGCCCTCGCGCGTCTCGACGACGATATTGACCGCATTCAAGCCCGGAATCTTGTCCCGGAACTGCAGCACAGTCGCAATATAGGGATGCCCCGCCGGCAACTGCTTCTCCAGCGCCGCCTCAAACCGCACAAAGCTGGCGCCGTACGCCGCCACAATGGTGGCGAACGCCAGCGCGATCAGGATCGCAACGCGATTGCTGAAAATCAGGCCTTCAAGTCGAGCCGTCACTGCGCAACACCCCCGCCGCCCCGGCGCAGATTCGAAGAGAGGGGGACAGCATGGCGGATATTGAGAGCGCCCGCATCAGGAATGAACGCTGGTTTGTTGGGTTATGCCCTGCGTCCGCGCGGCTTCTTCGCCGGGGCCGCCTCGCCATACCGCTCATTCAGCTTGCGAAAGCCGACAGGCTTAAGCCGCGTCAGGCTCAGCCGGTTCAGCGCGCTGTCCATGCCCGTGCGCACTTCGACGTCCGTCGCCATCTGCTCGACGTTCAGCGCGTTGTAGTAGAAGCACGACAAGAACGTGCTGTTGCTCCAAAGCGCCTGATGGACTGTCGAGGCGTCCTGCGAGAGAAGGGCGGTCAGAAACTGCTCGCCGTCGGTTGCGATGCTGATCTGCTGCCCCGGCCACGTCGAAACCACGCGCGCCGCCTCGTCCGGTCGGACGACCGTGACGCCCTTCAACGTCACAGGCTCATAGACCTTCACGGCAACCGCCACGCCGCGTTTCGCCGCCGCTTCCAAGTCGGCGACGAATAGGGGAACAGTCAACGGAAACAACTCCAACAGCGCCGCATTCTTCGCGCCCTTCAGCATCGTCCGCGTCCGCTCGATCACCTGATCGACCGACGTCAGGTAATAGATGCGGTCATCGCCTTCGGACTGACGGATCTTCGCCAGCTCGCTCGCTGCCAACTGCTTGCGCGTGTCGAACTCGCGGTCCAACCGGTCCAGCAATTCGTCCGGCGGCACCGCCCGGCACAACCGGCTCGCGCTGTCGTCGATGATGATCGCCCCGCGTAACGCCAACGCCGCGATGGCCTTATACGTATTGGCCGTGGGCTTGCCGATCCCGTGGCTCACGCGATACCCGGTAGCCGGCGATTCCTCGAGCAGGAAGCAGTAAACAAGAGCCTCGATCTCCGAGAACCCCAAAAATGTGAGCGCTTTGGCCGCTTGAACTTTCATGGTAGTAGTATTAGCTACTACTAGTGAAGAATTCAACCCTGTGGGGAGAGCCTGCCATGCGCCGTATCGCGGCCGCCATTTTCGCGCTGATTCTGATCGTGCCCGCGGCCTTCGCCGCGCCCGACCCGCGCGCCGCCGACGTCCTCGCTCGCAACAAGGCCGCAACCGGCGGCAACGCCTGGGACAGCGTGGCGTTCGTTCGTACGAAGTCGCGCATGGAAACGTCGGGTCTGAAAGGCACCGCGGAAAGCTTTGAAGACGCACGCACCGGCGCCTACGCGGACTCCTATGACCTCGGCGCTTTCAAGGGCGCGTCCGGCTTCGACGGAAAGACGGTGTGGGAACAAGACGCCTCGGGCGAGGTCGCGATCCAAGGCGCCGACGGTCCACGCCAAGCCGCAATCAACGAAGCCTACCGCCGCTCGCACGCCTATTGGTACGCCGACCGTGCACAAGCTCGCATTGAGTACGCCGGCGAAACGCCCGACGGCGCGCGCAAACTGCACGTCCTGCGTATCCTGCCCGACGGCGGCCGGCCGTTCGATATGTGGATCGACGCCAAGACGTTCCTCATCGACCGCATCGCCGAACGCAATGCGCGCGAACTCCGCACGACGTATTTCAGCGACTATCGCGCCGTCGACGGCAAACTCATCGCCCACACCGCGCGCCAAACGAACGGCGAAGTGAAATACGACGCGCATATGAAGGTGGAAAACGTGACGTTCGAGGCGACCGCGCCGCGCACCGCTTTCGCGCCGCCGCCACCGCCGAAGCGCGACTTCGGCTTCCTGCGCGGCAACAGCACGACCATCCCCTTCCGCCTCGTGAACAATCACATCTACATGGAAGTGCGCCTCAACGGCCGCCCCTTTGACTTCCTGTTCGACACCGGCGGACTCAACGTCATCACGCCGACAGTCGCGCGCGAACTGGGCCTCAAGTCCGAAGGCGCGGTTCAGGCCACGGGCTCCGGCGACGAAAGCAAAGAGGCGGGCTTCACCAAGGTCGCACGCATGCAAGTCGGCGACGCCGTCCTCGACAATCAAACCTTCGTCGTCATCGGCCTCGAAGCCTTCAAAGAGGTCGAAGGCAAGCCCATCACCGGCATCATCGGCTACGAGGTCTTCAAACGCTTCATCGTCCGTCTCGACTACGAAGACTCGAAGGTCGCGCTGATCGAACCAGCGAACTTCACCTACCGCGGCCCTGGCGTGCGCGTGCCCATGGACCTCAACGAACGCACGCCCGAAGTCATGGGCGAAATCGACGGCATCCCCGGCAAGTTCGCGCTCGACACCGGCTCGCGCTCGACGCTCGACCTCATGTCGCCGTTCGTCGCCAAACACAATCTGATCCAGCGTTACGGCGCGAAGTATCAAGGCGTCACCGGTTGGGGCGTCGGCGGCCCCGCGCGCTCATGGGTCGTGCGCGGCAAAAAATTCTCGCTGGGCGGCGTCTCGGTCGACGCGCCGATCGTCGAACTCAGCCAGGCGAAAGCCGGGTCATTCGTCGACGCCTATCAGGCCGGCAACGTCGGCGCGGGCGTGCTGAAGAAGTTCAACATCGTCTGGAACTACGCCGGCCACGAAATCTTCTTCGAGAAGAACAAGCACCACGCCGAACCCGACGTCTTCGACCGGGCCGGCTTCTGGGTAAACCTCGGCGACGGCGCCTTCGACGTCGTCGACGTGATCACCCAATCGCCCGCCGAAGCCGCAGGCCTCAAACGCGGCGACCGCATCGTCGCCGTCAACGGCAAACGCGCCGTGACCGACATCTCGCTCCCCGACCTGCGCCTGCTGAAGAAGGCGCCGGCAGGCACCAACCTGATCTTGGAAGTGTTGCGCGGCGGCCAACGCCTGACGATCAACATCCTGCTGAAGGACTTGGTGTAAGCGGATAAATCCCCGGGGCGGTTACGGCCGCCCCGGCCGATACTCGCGCTCCAGATGCTGCCGCACGTCGGCCTCATCGAGCCACACAGGCTTCATCTCCTCGCGCAGATACATCGGCGCTTGATCCGCGTAGTGCGGCGACGACGCATCAAGCGTCGCCGAACCGAACTGATGGATGCTCTGCGCGCTGACCTTGCCCTGTGCGTCCCACTCGACGAAGTAGATCAGCGTATCGCCCTTGCGCGCCTCGAACTTGCCGTCGGCGTCCGGCTCGAACGACGACTCGATCGCGCGCAATACATCCGGCCCGCCGCTCGCCGCCGCATCGATCGCACCGCGGCGAAAGCGGTTGACCTCGCCCCAGGTCGGGTCGAGCCGGCCATAGTGCTTCATCAACAAGGTCGCCGCCGCATGGAACAGCGGCGCCGGATCCTGCCGCGGCTTGCCGCTGAACGTCGGCACCACGGCGGGCAGGGCGGTGATGATGGCCAGCGCCGCGCCGCGGCTTTCGGCCTTCGCCGTCATGTCATACGACCGCAGGACATCCTGCGCTTTCGTCATCAACACATCGCCCTTGAAGTCATGCGCGAGAAGTTCCGCCACCACCTCCGCCATCTGCGATCGCGCCGAATAGGTCTTGTCGAATTTGATCGTGCGAAATTCCTCGCGCGTGATCGAAGTATCCGCGCTCAGCAATTCCGCCAGCCGCAGCCCGCGATTGGTCGCCCGCGTCTCGATGCCAAGCGTCGGCGAGAACGCCTCGCGCTTCAAATCATCCGCCGGATCGCTCGCCGTGAACGGTAGGTTGTTCGCATTGAACACAAACCCGGACGGCGGGTCGACGACCTTCGGAATCGCATCGAACGGCAGATACTGCGTCCACAACGTCCGCGACGTGTCGCCCGGCAAATACTCCTGCCAATCGAACGCGGGATCGCGCACGGGAAATACAGCATTGTAGACATACGCAATATGTCCGGCCGCATCCGCATAGGTGTAGTTCTGGCTCGGCGTCGCCTGCAGCTTCAACGCGGCCGTAAACTCATCCCAACTCTGCGCCTTGTTCAGCGCATAATACTCCTGCACCTGATTGACCCTGTCGTGCGTCGCATAGCGGATCGCATAAGTACCGTGCGGCCGTTGAACCACCGGCCCATAGACGGAACTCAGAACCTCGCGCGTCACGCGGATCGCAATCGGTCCTAGCAAGCGCAACTGAATCTCCGCCTCCGCACGCTCAAATTCGCGCCACGCGCCGTCGAACTTGTACTGGTTCGGATTGTCCGGATTGACGGTCAGCACATACACATCGGCGAGGTCGGGCTGGTTCACCGTATTCGCCCACCCGAGCTTCGGTCCGAAGCCATGCAGAATAAACGGCGAGCCGGGAAACACGCCGCCGGCCATGTCCCACCCCTGCTGCGACTTCAGCCGCGCTTCATACCAAGCGAGCGGCCCCGTATACGGCTGATGCGAATTGATCAGCAGCCGCGTCACGCCGTCCGCCGACCGCTTCGGCGCAACGGCCATCGCGTTCGACCCGCCGCCTTCGCCCGTCGAAACCTCGTACTGCCGCGTCGGTTCGAAGAGATCGCGGATGTGCCGCTCCAACCCGAAGAACAGCGGCGTGAAAAACACGAACCCGGCCGCCACATCCCGCCCCGTCGCCGGCGTGAACCCCGCCACGACGCGATCGGGATGCTGCGCCGCGTAGAGATTGATCCCGTCCGCATAGCCGTCGAGCACCGCCCGTGTCGCCGCCGGAAGCTCGCGCTCATATCCCACCTCGATCCGCTCGCGCACGCGCAGCAGCCGCACGAGGTAATCCGTGATCGCCGGATCCGCGCCTTCGGCACGACCAAGGAGCCGCGGCAGGTAGCTGTCGACGAGACCGAGCCGCCCGCGACTCGTCATCAACGATTGCTGGATGGTCGCGAAGTCGTCCTCCGCATGCGCATAAGCAAGCCCGAACGCAACATCCGCATCCGTCTTCCCATAGACATGCGGCACGCCATACGTATCGCGTAAAACGCGCACGTCATACGTCTCGCCAACCTTCAGATAAGGCGCGCCGTCAAACGCCGGCACCCAAACCGGCCGCAAGAAGACAATGAACGCGATCGCCAGAAGCGCAATCGCGCCTCCGCCCCAAACAAGCCCCCGCCGCATAGATCTCCTTATCCGCCCAACAAATGCGGCGCCCAAATCCCGAACGCGCCAAACAGCGCACCGACCACGCCGAGCCCCGCGCCGATATAGGCAAGCCACAGCACCGACGTCACCACGGCCGCCGACGCCAGCAGAATGCCCAACTGCAGGGCCCCGCTTGCGAGATCATACGTGCTATTCGCGGCCGCCGCTTCATCGCGCGCGGCTTCGATCTCCTTGGCCTTCGCGGAAAGCTCCTTGCGCCCTTCGCCCGTCGCCGGTTCGCTGTCATAGCGCTCGGCCGTCGCGCGCCAGTCGGCGATCTGTTTCTTCACCGCGTCCTGCCGCGCACCTGCGGGCATCTGTGTGCTGGTCAACTCCAACGCATCCGCCTGCGTGCGCAGTGTCGTCATGCGAATGGTCTTGGCTTGGAAGAAGGCCCAGGTATTCGACGCCTCGATCGTGCCGCGCAGCGCGTCGGAGGAAGCGTTGTTGCCGGCGGCTTCAGTGAAGGCAAGGATCCCGGCCAGGATCGCGATTAGGATGCCGATGCGCTTATTGCGCTCGTTGAATTCGAGTTCCAGGGCTTCAGGCATACGCTCCTCCGAATCGAGAAGCGTCATTCAAGCGCAAGCCTACTGGCCGCCGCAATCGATCGAGTTACCGGCCCATGTGCACGGATCGTTCGTCGCCTCTGGCTTATGCTCGCCGGCGATGGCGCGGATACCGTCGCCGATCGTGCGCCAGGCTTCGGCCTCGCCTTGGCGCGCCAGGTAGATCTGTTCCTTCCGCTCTTCACTGATCCGGCTTTCGGCGTCGAGGGCGGCTTCTTGATAGAGCCGGTTCGCGTTGCCGTAGGTCAGGTTCTGCTTGAGCAATTCGGCCGTCACCAGATCGTGCTTCAGTGCCATCGCCTTCCGCATCGCCGCTTCCGTCGGCCAATGATCTTTGGAAACGGTGTCGATGCGGTCGCGGCATTCGCGCTGATCGCGCGAGAGGGCTCGGATCGCCTCGACATCGGCCGCCGTCGGCTTCGCGTCCAACGCCAGCATCTCCGGCGTAATCTCATCCACGTTCACGATCGGCAGCTTTCCGATCAGCGACGCGACGGCGGGATTGGAGCGCTTCTTCTCGCAATACTTAACGACGCCGCCCATGTCCTTGTCGGCCACGTAGGACCGCACAACCGAGCAGCCGCCCAGCACCAACGCCAAGGCCGCCAAGACCGCGAGCTTTGCCCCCATCATCCCCACCAAATTTGTCGTATTCCCCAGGGGAAGGATGAAACGCGAATCCGCCTGCCCGCACAAGATGTGCTGACGATCAAATTTCACGTCACGGCGCAAGTTATTGAAATATCGTAGATTTAAGTCAACGCTAACCCGCGTGACAGACGCACTCTCGCGGCCCCGCGCTAGGTTCCCTATATTTCACGGCAACCTCGACGATGGGAGAAGCGTCTCGTGTTCAAATCCGCCTTCACAGCCCTTGCCGCCGCCAGCCTGACGATCCTAGCCGCCGCCCCGGCCTCCGCCACGGGCCAGGTCTACGGCGACTACGGCCAATATCAGCCCCAGCCGAGCCACCGCGGCCACCACCGCTCGTCCAACTGTGACGCCGACGTCGCGGTCGGCACCGGTCTCGGCGCCGTCGTCGGTGGCGTCATCGGCAATCAGTTCGGCCACGGCTCCGGCAGAACGGCCGCGACCATCGGCGGCGTGATCCTGGGCGGCATCGCCGGCAACGCGATCGCCAAGGACAGCTGCACGGACGATCACCACGACGCCTACTACTACAACAACACCTACTACGACGCCTTCGACTCCGACGACGAGCGCGAATACGAATGGCGTAATCCGTACACGAACAATTACGGCTACGTGACGCCGGGCGACTACTACGACGACGGCTATCAGGGCTACGAAGGCCCATGCCGCGAGTTCTCCCAGCGGGTCTTCATCGACGGAAGGCCCGAGAACGCCTACGGCGTCGCCTGCCGCCAACCCGACGGCAGCTGGCGCATCGTCAGCGGCAACTAGCGCCCGGCCCCAAGTGCCCAAGCGGAGGTTGCGTCCCTCCGTGTTTGGACAACCTTGAGCGGAGCAGCCTATGTGTGGCTGCCCCTAAAGCGCTGCACGATCACCCGCCTGACCAACTTGTAAGGTCTGTATACGGAGCACTACTGTCTCCCCGAATGGGGACGGGGCGGGCGACGCGCGGGTTGCGACGGCAACCGGCGGTTGCCGAGGGGACTTTATGACGAGCATGCGCGACCAAGCGCGATCGGCGTCCATGGCGCTGGGGTTTGCGCGTGCGGCCCGCCAGGAGCCGGCGGGCGCCGTGTGGCAGGCCATCATGGAACAGCGTCAGTCGCTCTGGACTGTCCTGGGGTTCAGCCTCGCGATCAATCTGTTGGGCCTGACCAGCTCACTGTACATGCTTCAAATCTACGATCGGGTTTTGAGTTCCTACAGCGTCGACACGCTGATTGCCTTGACCGCGATCGCTTTCGTTGCGCTTGCGGCGATGACGGGTTTGGAAGGCGTGCGCTCGTTACTGCTGCAGCGCTTGGGCGCGCGCGTCAGCGATCGTCTTGGCGGCGCCGCGTTCAAGTCGCAACTGAAGGGCGCGTCATCGGAAGGACCCTCGATCCAACCGCTGCGGGATCTTGAGACCATTCGCAGCGCCATCGGCTCGCAGACGGCGGCCGTCGCGTGTGATCTGCCGTGGAGCCCCATCTACTTCCTACTGTTGTTCTGGCTGCACCCGATAATCTTTTGGTCGGCGCTCGCGATCGGCCTGTGTCTGTTTGCAGTTGCCTACGCCAACGATCGTACGAACGCTGCGACATCCGCAAGAAACGCCGCCGAACATTTGAAGGCGATGCAATTCGCCGAAAGCGCCGCGCGGTCGGGCGAAGCGATGATCGCGATGGGCGCCGCTGGAAACATCACGTCGACCTGGCAGAAACGCACGCGTGACGCCGTCATCCACACGCTCGACACGCTCGAACGCGAGTCGTTGCTCTCCGCCCTGTCGCGATTTCTACGTCTGTTCTTGCAGGTCGGGCTGCTCGGACTCGGCGCCGCGCTCGCGCTGGCCGGTGAATTGTCTGTGGGCGGCATCATCGCCGGCTCGATCTTAGGCGCCCGCGCGGTAACACCGATCGACGGCATCATCGGCTCTTGGAAGACCGTACTTGCGGCGCGCGAGGCCGCAAGGCGTATGGACGCCCTCTACGCGGCGCAGCCCGACACGACCGATGCGATGCAATTGCCGGCGCCGCAGGGCCGTATTGCGGCCGACGGCATCGCGGTCGCACCGCCCGGGGGCGCGCGCCCGCTCTTCACCCGGGTATCCTTCCAGCTTGAGCCGGGCGAGCAAATGGCGATCATCGGCCCGTCCGGCACCGGCAAGTCGACGTTGCTGCGGGCCATTGTCGGGCTCGCGCCATGCGCCGTCGGCAAGATTCGCATCGACGGCGCCGAAGTCGTGCAATGGCAAGCGGGCGACTTGGGCCGCTGGATCGGCTACCTGCCGCAATCGCCGCTGCCGATCGGTGGCACGATCGCGCAGAACATCGCGCGCTTTGGCGAAGCGAACGCGGAAGCGGTCGTGCAGGCGGCGCGCGATGCCGGCGCCCATGACCTCATTCTGAGTTTGCCGCAGGGGTACGACACACCCATCGGCATCGGCGGCATTCGCCTCTCGGGCGGGCAGATGCAGCGGATCGCTCTTGCGACCGCGCTCTATTCGCGCCCGCCCATCGTCGTTCTCGACGAACCCGAATCCCATCTCGACGGCGACGGCGAGTCGGAACTGCGTGCCGTCCTGCAAGGATTGCGCGAGCGTCGCGTGACGGTCATCGCCGTGTCGCACCGGCCAAGCGCGGTTGCGGTCGTTGACAAGGTATTGCTGCTGCGCGGCGGAACCGGCGAGTTCGGCCCGCGGGATGAGATGTTGAGACGCGTCATGCGCGTCGCCAACCCGTCGTCGCCCGCCAACCCCTCGTCGCCGGCCAAGACGACAGCCAGCGGAAGTGAGATGACATGAACTGGCTTCAGAAGGTCCGTGGTTGGCTTGACCGGGGCCGCAGTCTCGCCGCCCGTGGGATGAGGCGCTTCTGGGCGTTTCTCATGCACACCGACGGCGACGACCCGTTCCGCATGTCCTCGCCCGCGCGGATCGGCGCGCTCGGCATCATGGGCTTCCTCGTTGTCTTTCTCACCTGGGCAAGCTTCGTCACGCTCGACAGCGCCGTCATCGCCAGCGGTGTCGTGAGCGTCGAGGGCAAGCGCAAGAAGGTCGAGCATTTCGAAGGCGGCATCGTCGAGCGCGTGCTGGTCAACGACGGCGACGTCGTCTCTGCCGGCCAAGCCCTGATCATTCTCAGCAAGACCCAATCGCTGACCGCGCTCGACATCCTGCTGTCGGAGCAAGACGCGGTCCTGGCGCTGGAGGCGAGGCTGGATGCCGAACTCGCCGACGCTGACGAACTCAAACTCCCGGCCGAATTGACCGATCGCGCGGCGATCCCGGCGGCGCAGGCCGCGATTTCCGGACAAACGAAACTGTTCGCACAGCGCCGCGAAACCTTTCGCGGCGAGATCGCCGTCCTGACCGGCCGCAAGGACCAATATCTCGAGATCGTGCAGGGCCTCGATGCGCAAATCCGCTCGATCGCCCGTCAGACCGTCTTGATCGATCAGGAGCATGAGGGCATCCAAAAGCTCTACGACCAGGGCCTCGCACGTTTGCCGAACTTGCTCGCGCTCAAACGCGCGCGCGCGGCGCTGGACGGCCAGAAGGGCGCACTCCAATCGTCGATCGCCGAGAACAAGCTGAAGGCCAGCGAAGTCGACGTGCAAGTCATCAACATCAAGAACGAGCGCCTGGACCAGATCGCGGGCGAAATGCGCGACGCGCAGCGCCGCCGCTTCGAACTCGCCAATCGCATCAAGGCCGCCAAAGACGCGTTCGAGCGCACGACCATCATCTCGCCCTCGGCCGGCACGGTGGTGGCGTTGGCGGTGCACACCCAAGGCGAAGTCGTGCGCAGCGGCGACAAGCTGCTTGAGATCGTGCCGGGCCGCGACCGCCTGGTCGTTGAGGCGCACATCAATCCCGACGACGCCGACAACGTGCGCGCGGGAACGGCGGCGCGCGTACGGCTCAGCCCCTTCAAGACGCGCTCGCAGCCCGTCGTCGATGGAAAGGTCGTGGGTATTTCCGCCGACCGTCTCGTCGATGAGCGCACCGGCATGCCTTATTATCTCGCGGAAATCGAAATGGACCGCGCCGCCGTTCAAGCCGCTTTGGGCAGCGCCACACTCCAGCCGGGCCTGCCCGCCGAAGTGATGATCAGTCTCGGCGAACACACCCCGCTCGAATACATGATCGCCCCCCTAAGCCGCCGCGTCGAACACGCGATGCGGGAGGAGTAGCGGCGTTCGTCGTTGTGTAGCCACTGACTGGGTCCATGGCGCCGTTTCAAGTGGGACATGCGGGACAGGGGTCAGCTGTCCCACAACGTGTCCCACATGGTGAAATCCTGCGAGTTTTCGTGTGGGTGCAGCGACGTGAGCGCGGTTCTTGGCCGACACGAACGGGTGAACGGCGGCCAGAACGACAAAGATTGCACCGCTAGAAGGCGGCTCAGCGCGCAACTCTAAGAATGTGAGTTTGACGCGCAGAATATAGCCGAAATCGCCGAAATAGTCCAGCAAATTTTGAAGACGCGTTATGAGCGCCGCGTGCGTATGAGCTCAACGCCAAGACGCTCTTCGAAGAGAAAAGAGTCTCTTGCAAGAGAGTCTTGTGGTCCGCCTTGCAGACCCTGCGATGGGTCTCCCGCCCAAACGCTAGGACTTCTTTTCATCCTCCCCGCTGCGCAACCGCCCCAGCAACGTCGTGAACGCCAATGCCGCCGCGAGTCCGATGAACAGGATGAAGAACGGCGCCGCCGACGCCATGTGGCGGATGTCGGCGGCGGGCACGGTCGTCACGTCGAGGTAGCCCACATAAACCGCGCGCCCGACAACGGCGGCGAAGCATGCCGCTGCCACGATCCACACCTTGCGCAATTCCGGATAGTCGCGCGATGCGATCCATGCGAGCAGAAACATGACGACCGCAAACGGCGCCACCACCGGCCCCAGCGCCGCATAAGCTGAAGCGATCGTGCGCGCGACGCCCGCACCCCAGCTGTCGTCGGCCGCAGGTTCAGCGGCATCGCCGGTGCCGGCGACGCTGTCGACGAACAGCACCGTCTTGCCGCGCGCGGTTTGCCGCCCGGCCGAAAGGCTCCACACCGGCACGCCCGCATCCTCCGCGCATCCTTCCAGCCGCATCACGCACGCACCCTCGCGGCACGGCGCGCTGACCTTAAAGCGCTGCGTCTTCGGAAACTCGCCCTTCTGGCGGAAGAAGGCGTCGACGTCGCCGGCCGCCGAGAGCTCCGGCTCCGTTTGGCTCCCATCCGCTTCCACGATCACCGGCCGCGGCAGGCATCCGCGTGCGGCGACCCACCCGGCGAGCGTCACCCCGCCGTCGCCGGGCGGCGTCACCGCGCCGACGAGACGCGTGAACGCCGCGATCTCCGCCGCACTGCCTTCGCTGGACACGGCGCCCGCTTGCCCGCCGCCCAACCGCGTGGTGACCGCCAGCGAAGCGGCGATCGCCCCGGGAAGCGAACGCCACTCGCCCGCGCGCAACGGCGAAATCAACGACGAGCGCGAAGCGCCGCACGGCACGTCGCCCGCATCGCACGCCGCGTCGATCTCGTCGGCCACCCGCGCGAAGAACGCGTCGGCCGCCGCCGCGTCGTTCATATGTCCCGCCGCGCGCGCCGCGTCGCGCAAGGCCCAAATCAACGTGCCGCCGCCGAACCCGGGCGGGCAGGGGTTGAGCGCCAGCGCCCGGCATCCCGCCGCGCGCCATGTCTGCCCCACCGCGCCGTCAAGCGCAGGCTTCAGCTTGCGCACCGCAGCACTCACCCGATAAGCATGCGCCGCCACGTCGCGCGTGAACTCGAACCGCTGCGACGCCGCGATCGGCGTGATGCGCGTGATGGCGCCGACCGCATCGACGAACCCGCCGCTCCGCGCCTCGCTGGTGACGAAGGCGCCATAGGACGCCGCGTTGAGCGCCGCGACCGGCAGCGTAACAAGCGCAAACGCCCCCACCACAAACGCTGCATCCAACCCGAACCGCACTCCGTGACCGCGCCAAGCCTGCGCATCGACAGGCCGCGCGCGCAAAGCCCGCACGACCCCCGGCACGTAGGGCAACACCGGCACGGCAAGCGCCGGATAAATCCAAGCGGTCGACGCCTCCTGCAACCAAAGCAAACCAAACGCCGCCCCGAACACAGCGAGCGCCCCGCGCCGCAACCGCGCGCCGGCCGTCTCGTCGAGCAAAACAAACGCCAACGCCGCCACCGCCAACAAAGCCAACGACCCCGCAAACGCCTCCCCCGTCACGCGCATCAGCGTGGGCGACAACGGCACCGGATTAAACGCGAGCAGCGCAAACACGGCAGCCCCCAACCAAGCCGCCAACCCCAACCGCAAAAGAACAAACGCCATCGCCCCCGCAGCCGCCAACTGCACCACGGCCTCCGCTACCTTCAAAGGAACGCCGAAGAACGCAGCCTTCGCGACGAACGCGGGGTAAGGCACGCCGGCCATCAAGGTGCCGCCATCGTACGCGCCGAGCCATTCGCCTGAGAGCATTCCACCCGCCAACCGAACGATCAGCGCCTCGCCATTAGGGAGGAAGGCAATGGCGGCGACAGGAAGAAAGAGAAGGATGGAGAGTGAAAGCAACGCAGCAGCGGCGGCGATCAAGAGAATCTGCTGCGGTCGGGTGAGCATCGCGTATCTTTGTGTTCGGCAGGAAGTGAGAACTAGCCGCCAGTACGCAGCAGCTCGATTTCCTGGGTGAAGGCAAGCAAGGCTTCTTTGGTGTTGTGTATGCAAACACGCCCCGGATGCTGCGGCGGCAGGACGAGTTGTCCATAAATTTGCGACGCCAGTTCTGGATTGGAAGCAATAGCGCCAAGCTGCTGCAAATATCTTTGGTCTAAACTGCCACGAAGCGCGTCAGGCAACAGCGTATAGCGTTTATTGACTTCGCTGGCGAAGGGCATCCTGCTGACGGTATGAAGCCATGAGGAAATTTCGGATTCACTAGCTGACCGCGACCGTAAGAACCGTGCAATCTCGACCACAAACGCAAGTGCACTCTCATTCTGGCGTGGAAGGCGAATTGGCTCAACAGCGTTCGCATCGAGACCAATCAACCGAAGAAATGTGAGCACGATGTCGGCGCTCAAGTGCGGATCATCGTAGCTTGCCACGATGAGCTGACCATTCGAAGAAGCACCTCTCCAATCCTGCATCAGTTGCGCATAATCCATCCGTGTGCGGTGATTGCCGAAGAAGAACGTGATGTCCTCAGGAAATCCTGAGACGACTACGGCTGTGCGATACCCCGACTCGACAAGGTCGCTGAGGTTTCGAAGAAAGATAATTGGCACGATGTCGTAAGCCTGCAACTGCTCCGCAAGATCGTCAATCGCAGCGCGGTCGAGGATGTCGAACTCCTCAGACGAGATAACAACGCTCGGTAGGTCGGCTTCTTCAATTTCCTTACGGAGCTCGCCCCACAGCGTGTCCCTGTCAAGAACTGCGGACCTCTGTCCGTGAACCTCGGGTATCAGCGCTTCATCTTTGACGAGCGACCAAGGCAGCAGGTGCTGGCCATAGGGTGCCGAGTCGGGCAATCCAGTTTCCGGATACAGAAACCCGCGTTTCCGCAGGAGGTGCCGAGCTCGAGTTAGCTCGACCTGTATACTCGAAGTGCCGGTCTTGTGCAGACCGACATGCAGATAGATTCGTCGTCTCATCGCGCGGAGCAATCGAAGCTCACAATGAGAGCTTGAGAATTGGAGTGGGAAAGTCTCATCGAAGCCGCCGAAATGTCACCGGTGATTATGTTGTCTTTAAGCCGCGCGCTCGCCATCCCAATGCGGCCAAAGGCCAAAAGCGCTCATAAAAACGTCAAATACCCCCGGCCAGGATACAGGTCCAGGAGCCTTTCGATTCAAATGGCGGTTGAGTATGATTTGGTTGAAATAGTTGCGATAAACCGTTGCACTTTCCGAAGCTGCAATGTGCTCAAGGGATCGAAACGTATTTGTTCCGTGAACGCGATATTTGTATGTGGCGTTTGGGACATACAAGGGTTCGGTGAAAAGAAGACACCGCAACAAGAAATCCCAATCATGACAATAGCGAAGTCCTCCAAACGGACCAACTTCGTCGTACAATCGGCGCTCAAACAGGAAATTTCCGGTAGAGATGGCGACGTTTGACACAAGGCAGGCGAATCCTACGGTCGGAAACTTGTCAATCGCCGCCTGACGTCGCCGCAATCGATGGACAACCGACTCCGGTTGATTGCCCGACCGAAGCCCATGTTCGTCGATGAAATCAACGCCCGAAAACGCAAAGCGCGCGGCCTTGGCTCGAACCTGCTCCATCATCTTGTGCAATCGATCGGGACCGTAGACGTCGTCAGCATTCACAATGCAGACATAGCTTCCACTAGAAGCTCTAATCCCGCGGTTGATGGTTTCGTGAGCGCCTAAGTTATTTGCGTTGACCTCCAGATGCACTCTGCCTTTGAAGGCTGAACGAAGATCATCGCGCGAGGACAAGTCCTCAATGACCTGCACCGAATTGTCAGCGGATCTGTCGTCGATCACGACCAACTCAAGTTCGGGATAGCCCTGCACGGCCACCGACTCTATGCATGCAGGCAAGAAAGCCGCGTAATTGTACGAAGGCACAATCACTGAAATCAGTGGTGAGGCATCCATCTCGGTCACCGAACTTCAAAAGTCGGACTTGCAATAGCCACTCCGATCCGATTGCGGCCTCTTTCGATGATCGCCAACTTGTAGCGTCCCGGAGAAAGTGAGCGCACATCGAGGACGCATGAGAACCCGCTTTCGCTGGTCATATTGCTGGGATACTGCGGAAAGGCCGCTGCCACATCTTCCCGGACTTCCCGTTCGGTTAGCATGCTCCAGTGCGCCAAACCATTTTCTGCTTCAAACAACGCGATGTACACCTCGCGGCCGTTCGGCATCGGAGGTAGGCCTGGCGTGAAGGACCAGCCTTTGACGTAGACTTCCCCTCCTGGCCGTAGTCTGACTGTTGGCGCAGGTGCTGCATGATTTACTTGGTCGACGTTGATCAAAGCGGGGTGCGTAAACTCTTCGGCAAGCAGGTCGGAAGGCAGGTTCGGTTGAAGCGGGTAAGCCTCCAAGTGGCGTCGAAAGCTGGACAGGTCGACATGTCGCTTAAGGAAGGCGTTGGCCGCTTCGAGGGATTCAATCTGATGCGCCAAGTCGGCTAAAATCCCATGCGTGCTTGAATCCCCAGTACCACTGCGGGCTATCAACGTCTCAATCGACGATCGCCATCCGGTCGACTGGGATAGTGCCCGGCGAGTTGCCTCTAGGAACGCGTGGCCCCAACGTTTGTCGGGCTCAAGATGGGTACCTTCTGCCCATTCATTCCACGCATTGATAAAAACGATCGACTCACCGGACACGGGTTCGCGCGCCGAGCGATTGATCGCATTCCTGAGCCAAATTTCGTATGCCTGCGGCGTTGCATTATGGAAAACATGTCCACGGGCGCCACGGCGGGCCGTGTTGTCCCATGAAGGCATTACTGCAGGAAATACCTGATAAGGCGGCGGGACGCGCACCTCGTCGGCCGCGATAAGGTCTCGATAGTCGAAAACCTTTCCGGCGAATTCTGGATCCAGGCTCTCAACGTCCTTTGTGATTTCGCTGGCCGAGATTCCGTGCGGCGGAAATTCCGTGGCGGAATCGCAGCCGAAGATTCTCGGATCCTCGATGCCAAACGATTGCACAGCGGAAATGTGAATTTTACCAATCCCGGCTTCCACGCACGCTTTGCGCCAAGTCTCGGTCGCCGACACAGGGTCCGGCATCAGCGTAAATCTATAAACGAGGAGGAGGGGGGCTCCGTCGACGCGAATGTATCGCGAGTCTCGAAGTATCGGAATTATGTCTTGAATGAATCGACGATCGGACTCAGGCGAGTGCACCTGTTCCATCAGGACTTCTTGTTCCGAGCCGTCCCAACGGCGCGACCAAGATTCGTTGGCCCAGCATATACAAAACGGAAAATTCGGCTTCTCGGATTTTAGAAGTGCCTCAAGCGGGCGCTCCAGAAGTTTGCGACCGTTGAACCAATAGTAATAGTAGCAAAAACCCGAGATGCCATAGCGTTCGGCCAGTCTCGCTTGTTCCTCACGAACTTCATCAACGCGCAAATCATAGAAGCCAAGATCGGCGGGAAGCTGGGGCTGTTCGTGGCCGCTGAACCAAGGGCGCGCCCGAGTAACATTAGACCACTCGGTGAAGCCTTTGCCCCACCAAATATCGTTCTCCGGTATGGGGTGAAACTGTGGGAGATAGAACGCAATCAGTCGCGCCATGCTGGATTAGTTCCACATCATGATTTAGCGGCGGCGAGACCGACGCGCATGCGGTCGAGAAGACCAAGATACACAGCCAAAGGATGCGCATCTTCGCCTGTAGCTGAGTCCACAGCCTTCGGCAGCCACTGCGTAAAAATTTCCGGAGCTGGCGAACGGCCCTCCTTCGAGCCGAATTTCAAATAGTGAACCAACGGCTCGATACCGGACGCGCCGACATCGGGATACGTTTTTCTGTACCAAGTTGGATCGAAGAGTGGATTCGGCTTCAAGCCATTGCGTGAACCCAGGGCCAGATAGTGTATGGCCGGGTTCAACCGACTCTCTGCGACACTGGGGTAGCTGCGATAGTACCATCGCGTTTTGAACAAAGGGTTTGGTTCGAATCCGTTCTTTGCTCCAACGACCAAGTAGTGTTCATCGGCGGTCATTTTCAGCGAAGCGTCAAGTGAATAGGTTGCGCGGTACCAACGATCGCTCACAAATTCGTTCTTGCGAAGCAACCCAAGTGGATTTGCCAAGTCGTGCGCCGAAGCCGGCAGCGGTTGGACCTGAAGTTCGTTCTTGCTAGCCTGCAGAAAGCTAGGCAATTTCATTTACGAAAATCTCCTTCACGGTGCAGGCAAACTAGCTTCGAGGAACTCGGCGTGCATACACGCCAAGGATTTCGACTGATCGCCCATGACCATCGGCGTCCGATTGGAGGACTATGATCGGTTGCGCTGTATACCCGCTCGGGACTTCCGGCATATCGAAGATGATTGTGTGTACCTGAAACTCCCCGCCGAGTTCGAACTTGCGCCAGCCGCTGTTTCCGGCCTGCCGTGTCGCGAACACGGCGTTGAGCACACCTGACGCATTTGCACGGGCAGCACGCGCGATCACTCCAACCTCCACACGCTTGCCGTTCGATTGCTGCGCGAACGCCGCGGGAAGCTCTATGGATAGCCCTTGGGACTCCCAACTTGGAGGGCTGACATCCAGGACAACAGAGCTTCCCAGGCGGCCAATAACCGCGTTAGAGGATGCGACCGTCAGGCGCTCGAACCTATGCCCGTCGGCGAGGCGCCAGCGGCTAGCGTCTTGCTCAGCAAATGAGGCAGCAAAGCCGCCCGTGGAGGCCACGTCATTCATTTGCTTCGTCAACCTGCTTTCGAGAGTTTGCGGACCGAAATACTCTGTCGCGATATCAGACCACAGCAACACCCCGGCAGCAGCCAGGGCGAAGACCAACGCGCCTACAACCAAATAGCCCGTTCTCGACATCCGTTCTTCACCGCAGCCAGGAGCAAATCCGTTAACCCAAGGATACACGCGCCCGTTTCAACCGTGCAAGAAATGCTGCGGAATCCACAGCGCTCGACTATGGTCTGCATTGTCGCGCTCTGGTCGCGGCGATAAGGGCGGCGCGGCTTAGCATGACGGCAGGGCGAACACCATCGGCGGCGGGCGTATGAACATCCTCATCACCGGTGGCGCTGGATTTATCGGCTCGGCAGTCGCGCGTAAGCTGGTGCGCGATCACGCCACAAACGTTCTGGTTGTGGACAAGCTGACCTATGCCGGCAATCTCGATTCACTGAAAGCGATCGCCAACGCGCCGAACTTCGCCTTCATGCAGGCCGACATCTGCGATCCCGCCGCGGTCGCTGAGGCCTTCGCCCGCGCCCGGCCCGACGTGGTGATGCACCTGGCGGCCGAGAGCCACGTCGACCGCTCGATCGATGCGCCCGGCGCCTTCATCGCCACCAACGTGACGGGGACATATTGCCTGCTCGACGCCGCGTTGAAGTGGCGCCGCACCCTGGATGCAGAGGCCGCGCGAACATTCCGATTTCATCACGTGTCGACGGACGAGGTCTTCGGCGCGCTGGGCGCCGACGGCCACTTCACCGAGACGACGCCCTACGCCCCGCGCTCGCCCTACTCGGCGTCGAAGGCGGCGAGCGATCATCTCGTGCGCGCCTGGGGTGAGACCTACGGCCTGCCGGTCGTGATCTCGAACTGCTCGAACAATTACGGCCCCTACCAGTTTCCCGAGAAGCTGATCCCGCTGATGATCCTGAACGCGCTCGCGGGCAAAGCGCTGCCCGTCTACGGCGAGGGTCAGAACGTGCGTGATTGGATCTATGTGGACGATCACGCCGACGGCCTGATCGCCGTGGCACGCAAGGGCGCACCCGGCCACACCTATCTGCTGGGCGGCCGCGCGGAGCATCGTAACATCGATGTCGTGCGCACGATCTGCCGCATCCTCGACCGCCTCGCGCCGGACAAGGCGGGCAGCCACGAACGCCTGATCAGCTTCGTCACGGATCGTCCGGGCCACGACCACCGCTACGCCATCGACTGTGCGAAAATCGAGCGCGACCTCGGCTGGCGCCCGCAAACATCGTTCGAGCAAGGCCTCGAACAAACCGTGCGCTGGTACCTCGACAATCGCGAATGGTGGCAGCGCATCCGCTCCGGCGCCTACCGCGGCGAACGCCTCGGCCTCTCGCGGAGCGACGCATGAGGGTCGCCGTCTTCGGTGCAGGCGGGCAGGTGGGCCACGCCCTCGCCCGCGTCGCCGCCCGCCGCAACATCGCGCTCACCGCCTTCACGCGCACCGAAGCCGACGTCACCGACATCGGCGCCGTCAGCGCCGCCTTGACGCACGCGCGCGCCACGATCGCCATCAACGCCGCCGCCTACACCGCCGTCGACAAAGCCGAAACCGACACCGACCGCGCCGAAAGCATCAACGCGAGCGGCGCGGGCCACGTGGCGAGCGCCGCCCAAGCGCTCGACATCCCGGTCATCCACATCTCCACCGACTACGTCTTCGACGGCACGAAGAAAACCGCCTACGTCGAAGACGACCCCATCGCCCCGCTCGGCGTCTACGGCCGCACCAAAGCCGAAGGCGAAGCCGCCGTCCGCGCCGCGAGCCCGCGCGCCATCATCGCGCGCACCGCCTGGGTCTACGGCCTGGAAGGCGCGAACTTCGTCAAAACGATGCTGCGCCTCGCCGCCGACCGCGACGTCATCCGCGTGGTGAACGACCAGCGCGGCAACCCCACCTTCGCCGACGACCTCGCCGAAGCCCTGCTGACCATCGCCGCAAACCCGAAGCCCGGCACCTATCACCTGGCAGGCGGCGGCCAAACAACCTGGTACGACTTCGCAAAAGCGATCTTCGCAGCCGGCGGCCCGCGCATCGAACCCATCACTACCGCGCAATACCCAACCCCCGCGCGCCGCCCCGCCAACTCCGTCCTCGATTGCGCGAAGGCCAAACGCACCTTCGCGGTTGAACTCCCCCCGTGGAATGACGGATTGTCCCGCATGCTCCACGCACATCTGGGGGCCCGATGAACAAAAGGTCGTCATGGCCGGGCTTGACCCGGCCACCCAGTGGCCACGCGTCTGCGCGGCCGAGAGAGTCTTGCCGGCGCGTAGACACGCGCCGACTGGGTGACCGGGTCGCGCTTCGCTTGCCCGGCCATGACGACCGAGAGAGAGGCGCGCCTTCATGAAAGGCATTATTCTGGCCGGCGGCCACGGCACGCGCCTCTACCCGCTGACGCTGTCGATCTCGAAGCAGCTGCTGCCCGTCTTCGACAAGCCGATGATCTACTACCCGTTGTCGACGCTGATGCTCGCCGGCATCCGCGACATCCTGATCATCTCCACCCCGCACGACCTGCCGATGTTCGAACGCGCGCTGGGCGACGGCCACGACATCGGCATCAACCTCACCTACGCCGCCCAACCCGAACCGAAGGGCCTGGCGCAAGCCTTCATCATCGGCGCCAACCACATCGGCAAAGACCCGGTCGCGCTCGCGCTCGGCGACAACCTCCTCTTCGGCCAAGGCCTGCAAGCCGTGATGCAGCGCGCCGCCGGCTTAAAAGACGGCGGCCTCGTCTTCGGCTACCACGTCCCCGACCCGCATCGTTACGGCGTGGTGGAATTCGACGCGAACGGCCGCGCCGCCGCCATCATCGAAAAACCCAGCGCGCCGAAATCGAACTGGGCCGTCATCGGCCTATATTTTTACGACAACAAAGTCGTCGACATCGCGCGTAACCTAAAGCCCTCTGCGCGCGGCGAAATCGAAATCACCGACGTCAATACACACTACCTCAAGGCCGGCGCGCTGAAGGTCGAACGCCTAAGCCGCGGCTACGCCTGGCTGGACTGCGGCACCCACGACTCGCTCATCCAATCCGGCGAATTCGTCCGCACCATCCAGCAACGCACCGGCCTGCAAATCGCCTGCCTCGAAGAAGTAGCCCTCGATAAAGGCTGGATGACCGCGAGCCAAGTCGCCGCCCGCGCCGAGAAACTCAAGACCTCCGATTACGGCGCCTACCTGAAGCAGCTGCTGAAGGAACGCGAATGATCGACGTCCGCCCCCTAGCCATTGCGGACGTAAAGCTGGTCACGCCGCGCCGCTTCGCCGATGCGCGCGGCCACTTTACGGAAACCTGGAACAAAAAGGCGTGGGCCGCGGCAGGCCTTCCTGACGTCGCGTTCGCCCAAGACAATCAGTCGCTCTCGACGCAGACCGGCACGATCCGCGGCCTCCATTTCCAAAAGCCGCCGCACGCGCAAGCCAAACTTGTCAGCGTCCTCAAGGGCCGCATCTTCGACGTCGCCGTCGACCTGAGAAAGGCGTCGCCCACCTTCGGCCGCCACGTGACCGCCGAACTCGACGAATCGGGCGCACAGCTCTTCGTGCCCGCAGGCTTCGCACACGGCTTCTGCACCCTGGCGCCCGACACGCTGGTCGCCTACAAAGTCGACGCGCATTACGCGCCCGAATCCGACGCAGGGATTTTCTGGGCCGACGAAGCGTTGGCCATCGCATGGCCCGTCGCTCCGGACCGCGCACAGCTCTCGCCGAAAGACGCGGCGCTCCCGCGTCTGAAGGACATCGTCAGTCCGTTTTGAAGGAAGCAGACCGGCTTGGACTTCAAGCGTTTCTTAGGGGCCCGCCCCCCGTTGAAAGCCGCCGCCGCGCAAGCTGCCGCCGATCCGCGTGCGCTGCGCGGTGAAAACGAAGCCATCGCGGCGTCCATCGCCAAGTTTCTCGACCGCACCGGCCTCTTCGACCGCGAGGCCTACGTCAGCAACTACCCGGACGTCGCCAAATCCGGCCTCGACCCGTTGCACCATTTCGTGCGCGTCGGCGTCCACATTGGCCGCCACTTCACCAGCGAAGAGACCATAGCCCGCACCTGGCGCAAGGTGCTGCAACACAGCCTCGCTCCCGCCAAGCCGTTCCCGGATCCAGCCGACCCAAGCCGCTACCGCGTCGCGATCTACGTCCCCTCGCTCGGCAATTTCTTCATGCGCGAGATCGCCGACGTCGTGAAGGCGGGCTTCGACGACGCCGGCGTCTCGGCCGAAATCCGCGACGAGAAATCCCCGCCCCCGCGCGATGCGACCCACCACATCGTCATCGCGCCGCACGAATTCTTCACGTTGGGCGAGGGCAAACGCTGGGCGACGGACGAGTTCGTCTCGCGCGCCATCCTCTTCGCGACGGAGCAGATTCAAACGCAGTGGTTCGCCCGTTCGCTGGTGTTCCTGCTGCGCGCGAAGGCCGTGGCCGACATGAACGATCAAAACGCCGCGATCTTCCGCAGCGCCGGCATCCGCGCTCTCACCGTCCAGCCCGGCTACAGCGAGAACTTCGCCCCGTTCGCGCAACAGACCCGCACCCCGCCGTCGTCGATCGCCTTCGCCGGCCTGCCTGAGGCGGTGCACAGCTTCGACCCCGCGACAGAATCTTTCGCCGCGCGCCCGCTCGATGTGTTGTTCTTAGGGCAGCATTCGCCGCGCCGCGACAAGCTGCTCGCGAGCTACGCCGAGAAATTTGCGAGCCTGTCGACGTTCCTCTACGTGACCCAGTCATCGAGCCCGCTGACGCCCGCGCAGAATCCGATGGCCGCTTCCGAAGTGACCGCGGCGCTTCTCGAACGTTCGAAGATCCTGATCAATCTGCATCGCGACGAGTACACCTATTTCGAATGGTGGCGCGTGATGCAGGCGTTCTGGAAGAAGACGGTGGTCGTCACCGAGCCTTGCCTCCCGCACCCGCTGTTCAAGCCGGGCGTGCACTATCTTGAAGAAGCGCCGCGCCACATCCATCACCTGACCGAATGGCTGGCCAAGACGCCGGAAGGCCAAGCCAAGGCCGAGCAGGTTCGCGAGCGCGCCTTCCGCGATCTCACCACGCAGGCGAACGCGAAGATCGCGGCGCTGACGCTCTTGAGAATGGGAGGAGCCGCGGAATGAACCTCTTCCCGCGCCCGTCGAAGATCGTGAAGGAAAAGAAAGGCGCCGCCAAGGTCGCCGTCATCGTCACGCTCTACAACTACGCGAAGCACGTCGAGGAGTGCCTCGACTCGATCGCCGCCCAAACACAGTCCGGCATAGAACTCATCGTCGTCGACGACTGCTCGACCGACGACGGCCTCGACGTGGTTCTGGCCTGGCTCGCCCGCAACGAAACCGGCTTCGCCGCCCACGCCGTCATTTCGCACACGACCAATATGGGCCTGCCATACGCCCGCAACACCGCGTTCCTGCGCGCGTCGACCGATCGGGTCTTCGTGATGGACGCGGACAACGCCCTCTACCCGCGCGCCGTCGAACGTTGCATGCAGGCGATGACGCAAAGCGGGGCGGCCGCCGTATACACGCAGCTCGAATTCTTCGGCCAGCGCACGGGCGTCGGCACAGCCGACTTCTGGAGCGCCGAGCGCCTCAAGCCAAGGAACTACATCGACGCGATGGCGCTGGTGTCGAAGGCGGCATGGGAAAAAGTCGACGGCTACACCCAACTCAACGCCAACGGTTGGGAGGACTACGATTTCTGGTGCAAGTTCATCGAACAGGAGTTGAGCTGCACCTACATCCCCGAAATCCTCTGTCGCTACCGCACGCACATGACATCGATGTCCCACACCGAAACCAACCCGAACGCGGGCGCGCTGATCCTCCAAATGTCGATCCGCCACCCGTGGCTGAATCTGCAATGAAACCGATGCTCCAATCCGATCTGAAATCTCTTCCCTTCCTGCACCGCGGCAAAGTGCGCGACATCTACGCCGTCGGTGACGACAAGTTGCTGGTCGTGCAAACCGACCGCCTGTCGGCGTTCGACGTCATTCTTCCCGATCCAATTCCGGAGAAGGGCAGCGTGCTGACGCGCCTCTCGCTCTTCTGGTTCGACAAACTCGGGCATGTCGTACCGAACCATCTGACCGGCATCGCGCCGGAGTCAGTCGTTGCCGCGAACGAACGCGATCAAGTCGCCGGGCGCGCGATGGTGGTCAAGAAACTGAAGCCGCTGATGATCGAGGCCGTAGTGCGCGGGTATGTCGTCGGCTCAGGCTGGAAGGACTATCAGGCGACCGGTGCGATCTGCGGCATCAAACTGCCAGCCGGTCTCGCGCAAGCGGAGAAATTGCCCGAACCGATCTTCACACCCGCCACCAAAGCGCCCGCGGGCCAGCACGACGAGAATATTTCCTACGAAGAGGCGGCCGACATCATCGGCGCCGACTACGCGCGCCAAGTCCGCGACGTGTCGCTGCGTCTCTATCGGGAAGCCGCCGACTACGCCGCGACGCGCGGCATCATCATTGCCGACACCAAACTCGAATTCGGCATCGACGCGTCGGGCAAACTCCACCTGATCGACGAAATCCTCACCCCGGATTCCTCGCGCTTCTGGCCCAAGTCGGACTACCGCACCGGCATCAGCCCGCCGTCCTTCGACAAGCAATTCGTTCGCGATTGGCTGGAAACTCAACCCTGGGATAAGAAAGCCCCCGCGCCGAAACTGCCGGCGGACGTGCTCGCCAAGACATCGGAAAAGTACAAAGAGGCGCTGCGCCTTCTGATGGGCTAGATCGTCCGCAACGCCGCCATCGTTGTCTCAAGCGGCGTTGCTTGCGCGACGAAAGCCTGCGCCATTGCCCCCGCCTTCTGCGCGCTCTCGCGCAAACCGCGATCCTCGTTCGCGCGTGTGACGGCTTCGCGAAACTTCTTCGGCTCGAAGGGATGCAGCGCAATCCCCGCCCCCAATTCCTCGAGCGCGCGCGCGGTGGAATGCGCCTCGAAGTGGCGCGGGTTCAGGATATGTGGCCGACCGGCGGCCAGCGCCGCATAGGTGAATCCCGTGCCGCCATGCGAGAACACGACGCTCGCCTCAGGCAGCACCGACGAGAGCGCCGGCGCGGTGTCGTACACTTGCACCCCGCGGCTCTTAATGACCTCGCCGCGTGCGCCGAGCGATCCGCGGAAATAGGCGCTCGCCTGCGGTCCCAAATCCATCAGCGCCTGTGTGACCTCGTTGATCAGCACATAGTCGGCGGCCGAGTATGCGAACAGCTTACGCTTCGCCGGCAACGGCGACAGCGGCGGCACCGGCTCGATCGGCCCCAGCACCGGCTCGCGCCGCACGCGCCGATAAGTGTCGAGCGCGGGAAAGGTGTAGATGCCGCGGAACACCCCGCGAAACGGCTCGCAAATCGTCTTAGGGACCGTGCGTCCCATGTCGCCGAGCGCCTCTTGAATCACGCTCAGCAAAGGTCGCTGGCGTTGCGGCTCACCGCGCCCCGGCTCGTAGGACGGAAACTCGGCATCGTCGGCGGGCGGCACGACAAATCCGTTTCCAACCATCGCAATCGGAGTCCGCCCGAACGCAGCTAGCGCCGCGCCCGGCGCATGCTCGCACACGATCAGATCCGGCTTCACAAGATCGATGACCTGCGCCCACGCGCCGACAAGCGCACGCACGTTCGCCGCCGTCGAGAAGCCGTTGCCGATCAGAATGTCCGCGTACGTACCACTGGTCGTCGGCGGTATCGCCGGCGTCGGCCAAAACGGCGCCGGCAGGATTTGCGCCCCGACCTCGGCCAGCGCCTCACGCGTCAGCACCGCATCGCGCAGCGCAAACACCGGCGTCGCGCCTTCCGCTTTCGCGGCCAGCGCAATCGCCTTCAGCGGCGGCAGGTGACCAAGCCCCTCGCCAAGCTCCCACGCCAACAGAATTGTCTTGCCGTCGAGCGACACACCGACCTCGAAGAATCCGAGGGCAGTCTAGAGACCGCGCCCACGAAAACAAATCGGGCGCGGGGATCGATCCCGCGCCCGGTAAAACAGTGAACCAGTTGGTTCTAATTCGGGCCGTAGAGAGCGGTGAGCCGTTCCTGCTCCTGCTGCACCGATTGCAACAGGCCGACCAGGGCCGACGCCGGATCCTGGCGGCGATGGCGATCCTTCAGGCTGGCGTTCGCGCCGAAGTAGTAGGTGATGCCGCCCATGATGCTGTCGTAGTCGTCGTCGCCGAACGCGCCGTCGACGCGGAAGGCGAGGCCGGGCAGGGCCGAGAAGCCGGGCTGCCATTCGGCGCCAAGCCGCGCGACGGAGCTGTCTTCCATGAAGCCGCCGCCGCCGGACACCGCGAAGTTGTCCGTGATGTACCAGCGCAATTCGATGTCGCCGAACGCCGATTCCTCAAGGCTGTCGCTGAACTGATAGCCGGCCGCCACCAGGATCGAGACTTGGTCCAAATAGATTTCCGCTTCCGCGCCCAAACGTGTCGCATCGACGTCGAATTCGCTTTCCGACGCATAGGCCGCGAAGAGTCCGAGCAGATAGCTCTCGGGATCGCGCGTGAACAAATGAGCCGCGCCGCCCAGCACATGCTGGTCGTCGACGCCTGCGCCAGCACCTTCAAGCTGGAACCCCCACGAATTGCCGAGCGGGGCTGTCAGAATGCCGTTCACGAACCATGCGCCTTCGTCCTCGACTTGGCCGCCGGTGCCCGTGAGTTTCAAGTTCGTCTGCGAGACCGCAGGATCTTTCGCGACCGCTGTGGTGGCGCCGAAGCCGAACAGGGCCGCAAGCGCGACTGGCTTCCAGTGACGGCGCACCGCATGAAGCGCACGCGCGCTCCACCGCGCGACCGAAGCTTGGTCGACCGCGACAAGTTCGATGCCGGGCACGCCGAAACCGACGCGCACGGCCGGGCAGTCCGAAAGCTGACCCGCGAACGCATGACCCAGCGCGCCGACGACGTTGCGCTCGATCTCCGCAAGTTCGCCGATCTTGACCTTGTCGCCGACGGCGACCTGTTTCGCATTCAACGCCACGAACAGGGTGCGCAAGCGCGGGGCATAGAACAATCCGCCGACCTTCTCGCCCAGCGCCGTCCGCGCCGCGTGCGCCGCCGTGACCAGCGCCTTCGCGCGAGCGACCGCGCCCGTCGGGTCGTAGGCGATCTCGCCGCCGTTGAAGCGCATCACCAAACGCTCAAGGCTGCGTGGCGCCAAGAGATCGCGTTCGCGGTGGAAGCGGACCTTCACCCGCTCTGCGCCAGTGCCGGCGAGCGCGTCGATGATCTGAAGCTTCACCGCACGCCGCCGCGGCGTTGCCGCGACATGCACGGTGAGTTCCCGGGCTGTGGACGACGCCGCGAAGATCGGTGCAGCGATGGCCCGCAACGCGTCGCTCAGCGCATTAGGGTTGAGGTCCAAACCAGCAATCGACATGAAGTGCCCCGCGAATCCACACGAATCATCATGAACGATGTTAGTTAACAGGCCCTTGGCCGCTAGCGATTGCGGGTGGGCAGTCCACAACCCCACGACATATAGTTAACTTGGAAGCAATGCGGTGGCCGCGGCGGCACACGTGGTGTGCCGGTCGTTCAATTGGCAGTTGGTGAAATGTAGCGGAAATGTATCAAGGGGTTCGTCAAGTACAGACGAACGAAGACGGTCAAAAGAAAAAGGGGCGCGGTCACCCGCGCCCTGAAGTTTAGAGGGGCATGCTCGGCACGTCTAACAGTTAGTCCCGTAGTAGGCACACAACCGCGATTGCTCTTGCTGCACCGATTGGAACAGCCCGAACAAAGCAGAATCCGGATCGTATTTGCGATGGCGGTCTTTGAGGCTCGCGGGCACGCCGAAGTAGTAGGTCAGCCCGCCCATGATGCTGTGATAATCGTCCTCGCCCCAAACGCCCTGCGCGTTGAACGCAAGTCCGGGCAGGGCCGCAAAACCCGGCTGCCATTCAGTGCCGACCTTCGCATACGCGCGGTCGTCTTCGATCGAGCCGCCGCCGGAGAGATAGAAATTGTTGGTGACGTACCAGCGCAGGTCGATCGACCCGAACGCGCTGTCGCCGATCGCGCTTGAGAACTGATACCCGGCCGTCGCCGCGATGGTGAGGCTTGAGAGATAGAACTCGCCCTCCACGCCCGCGCGCGCCACGTCGATCGCAAAGTCGCTCGACTCTGCGTAACCGCCGAACACACCCAGCAGGTAAGTGTCCGGATCGCGCATGAACAAATGGCCTGCCGCGCCATAGTAGTCGTGTCCATCGACCGCGCCGCCGCCGGCTTCGACAGCAAAGCCCATTGTCTGGCCGATGGGCGCCGTGAACTGCCCTTGCACCTGCCACGTGTAGTCGTCGATGACGTCGCCGAACGTGCCTGAGACTTTCAGGTTCGGTTCCGCCACCGCCGGCTCGCCGGCACGCGCCGCTGTCGCGCCGAAGCCGAACAAGGCCGCAACCGTGATCGGCTTCCAATAACGCTTCACCGCCCCCGCGACGCGCGCATTCCACCCCATAACTGATTTCTGATCGACGGGCACGAGGCTCGCCGCCGGCAGACCGAAGCCGACCCGCACGGCGGGACATTCCGCCGTCTCGCCGCAGAACGCGCCGCTGACGGCCGTCAGCACTGCTTGTTCGATCGACGCCAATTCCGAAACTTTGACTTTGTCGCCCACGACCACCCGCGACGACTCCAGCGTCACGTAGTACGTGCGCAAACGCGGCGCGTAATAGAGCCCACGAATACGCTCGCTCAGGGCTGTCCGAACCGCATGGCTGGCCTCGACCAGCGCCTTGGCGCGGCTCAAGGACTGTGTCGGATCGTAAACGATTTTGCTGCCCGCGAACTTCGCCACCAGCCGTTCCAGGCTCTTCGGCGAGAGCAGGCTCGACACCGGGTGGAAATTCACCTTGACTGACGCAACGCCAATGCTGTTCAGCGCGCTGATAATATTAAGCCTTAACTCGCGCTGTCCGCGTGCTGCGGAAGCATGAACGACCAACTCTGTTTTCTGCTTCGTCTCCATCCAGACGGCAGCAAAGATTGGTCCGGCAATAGAACGGAGCGTCTCCGCGACTTGGTGTTCAGTCGCGGCCGTAGAACTGATGCTCATGGAAACCCCCAACTGGTTCTTGAGCTAACCTGTGGGGAACAATACTGAGCGCTTGTGCTTTGGGAACTCGAATCACCGTGTCGGACTTGCCGATTCGGGCACGAATCAGAGTTTAGGTTATCGCTGTGTCCGTACAAGCACACTTCAAGGGCAGGAAGACACAGTCGGTAGTTGAATCGATTCGGTGCCGCCAATCAGCATGCGGTGACGCCATTGGGCGCCTCGGATTGATCGATGATCGGTGCGCCTCGATATTAGAAAATCACGCGCTGATAAGCATTTGCAGCGCCATTTCTCCGACGTCACAAGAGCGTTCTCAAGCATCAAGTGCACGTGACGCCGCTCGCCCAAGAAGGGAAGTGCGGGCGATCTCGACGACGCGAAAATCGTCCGACATTTGCCTTGACATCCGAACATACCGTTCTGCACGCGATTCGTGCGCGAGCGATTATGCTCCACTCTTGATGAGTCTCGCGCGCGCAATTGCGCCAAACGTCAATCATCGCCTTGGTTGATTTGACCGAATACTTAACGGTCAGGTTGCGCTCAGTGCCCGAGACGTCTCCACAGCGCTCGGCCCATCCCCCGCTGATCCCCGGCCGCTCTTGGGCTATGACTGCGCCTCGCCAAAAGGCGAGGGGAGACAGGCTCCATGACCATCGACCGCCGCAAGAACAGCCGCTCCGTCAAAAGTCCGCACGGCACTGAAATCAGCGCCAAATCCTGGCTGACCGAAGCCCCGCTGCGCATGCTGATGAACAACCTCGACCCCGAGGTCGCCGAAAACCCGGACGAACTCGTCGTCTACGGCGGCATCGGCCGCGCCGCCCGCGACTGGGCGAGCTTCGACGCCATCGTCGCCGCGCTCCGCAAACTGGAAGCCGACGAGACGCTCCTCGTCCAATCCGGCAAACCCGTCGGCGTCTTCCGCACCCACGCCGACGCCCCGCGCGTCCTGATCGCGAACTCGAACCTCGTGCCGCATTGGGCGACGTGGGCCCATTTCAACGAGCTCGATCGCAAGGGCCTCATGATGTACGGCCAGATGACGGCCGGTTCGTGGATCTACATCGGCAGCCAAGGCATCGTGCAGGGCACGTACGAAACCTTCGTCGAAGCCGGCCGCAAACATTTCGGCGGCAACCTAGCCGGCAAATGGATCCTGACGGCGGGCTTGGGCGGCATGGGTGGCGCGCAAGCGCTCGCCGGCACGATGGCCGGCGCCTCGATCCTCCTCGTCGAATGCCGCCGCAGCAGCATCGAGAAACGCCTCGAAACCAAATACCTCGACACCTGGACCGAGTCGCTCGACGAAGCGCTCGCCCTCATCCAAAAATCCTGCGCCGAAAAGAAGCCGCTCTCCGTCGGCCTCCTCGGTAACGCCGCCGACGTCTATCCGGAGTTGGTGAAGCGCGGCATCAAACCCGACCTCGTCACCGACCAAACCTCCGCGCACGACACGATCAACGGATACTGCCCGAAAGGCTGGACGGTCGCCGACTGGGAAGCTCGCATCAAATCCGACCCGAAGGCCGTCGACCGCGCAGCCCGCGCCTCGATCAAAGAACATGTCGAAGCGATGCTGACCTTCGCGAAACGCGGCATCGCAACCTTCGACTACGGCAACAACATCCGCCAAGTTGCGAAGGAAGAGGGCGTCGCCAACGCCTTCGACTTCCCCGGCTTCGTCCCCGCTTACATCCGCCCGCTCTTCTGCCGCGGTGTCGGCCCTTTCCGCTGGGCAGCACTTTCCGGCGACCCGCAAGACATCGCGAAGACGGACGCGAAGGTGCGCGAGCTGATGCCGCACGACCGCCACCTCCACCACTGGCTCGACATGGCCGGCAAGCGCATCAAATTCCAAGGCCTCCCCGCACGCATCTGTTGGGTGGGCTTAGGCGACCGCCACCGCCTAGGTCTCGCATTTAACGACATGGTCGCCAGCGGCGAACTCAAAGCCCCCATCGTCATCGGCCGCGATCATCTGGACTCAGGTTCCGTCGCCAGCCCCAACCGCGAAACCGAATCCATGAAGGACGGCACTGACGCCGTCTCCGACTGGCCCTTGCTCAATGCACTGCTCAACACCGCCAGCGGCGCAACCTGGGTCTCGCTCCACCACGGCGGCGGGGTAGGGATGGGCTTCTCCCAGCACGCCGGCATGGTCATCGTCTGCGACGGCACGAAGGACGCAGCCCGCCGCATCGAACGCGTCCTCTGGAACGACCCCGCCACCGGCGTCATGCGCCACGCCGACGCCGGCTACGACGAAGCCATCGCCTGCGCAAAAGAACATCACCTCGATCTGCCGATGCTGAACAAATGACGACACTGACGCCCGGCAAAGCCGACCTCACGACGCTGCGCCGCATCGCACGCGAGAAGCGGCCGTTCGATCTCGATCTGGCGTGCCGCGCTGGTGTCGATGCCTCGCGCAAGGTCGTCGAGGACATCCTCCACCACGACGCGCCGGTCTACGGCATCAACACCGGCTTCGGCCAACTAGCGCACGAACGCATCCCGAAAGACAAACTCACCGAGCTGCAGCGCAATCTAGTGCTCAGCCATGCGACCGGCACCGGCGCGATGCTCGGCGACAAAACCGTCCGCCTGATCCTCACGCTGAAAATCTTAGGCCTCGCACGCGGCTTCTCTGGCATCCGTTGGACGGTGATCGAGCGGTTGAAGAAATTTCTCGACTTCGACCTGCTGCCGCAAATTCCCGCCAAAGGTTCGGTGGGCGCATCCGGCGACCTTGCGCCGCTCGCGCATCTCGCCTGCGCGCTCATCGGCGTCGGCCAAGTCAAATACCGCGGCTACGAGATGACGGCCGCGCAAGCGCACGAACGCGCCGGCCTCACGCCGCTGACGCTCGAAGCGAAGGAAGGCCTCGCCCTCATCAACGGCACGCAAGTCTCGACCGCCCTCGCGCTCCAAGGTTTGTGGGCCGCCGAAAGCGTCTTCTCCGCCGCCCTCGTTTCGGGCGCGCTGACCACCGACGCGATCCAAGGCAGCGACACCCCCTTCGACCCGCGCATCCACCTCGCGCGCGGCCAACGCGGCCAAATCGATTCGGCCGCGGCGCTGAAGTCGCTGATGGACGGCAGCCAAATCCGCTTGAGCCACGAAGACTGCGACCGCGTCCAAGACCCATACTCCATCCGCTGCCAGCCGCAGGTGATGGGCGCCTGCCTCGACGCCATCCGCCACGCCGCGACGGTCCTCGAAATCGAAGCCAACGCCGTCAGCGACAACCCGCTCGTCTTCGCGAAAGAAGGCGACATCGTCTCCGGCGGCAATTTCCACGCCGAACCCGTCGCGCTCGCCGCCGACCACCTGGCGCTCGCGCTCGCCGAAATCGGAGCTCTCGCCGAACGCCGCATCGCGCTCCTGATCGACAAGCATTTGTCGAACCTCCCGGCGTTCTTGGTGAAGGACGGCGGCCTCAACTCCGGCTTCATGATCGCCCACGTGACGGCGGCCGCCCTGGCCTCCGAAAACAAATCCCTCGCCCATCCCGCCAGCGTCGACTCGCTCCCAACATCCGCAAATCAGGAAGACCACGTCTCGATGGCGACCTTCGGCGCACGCCGCCTCTCCGACATGCACGACAACACCTGCGGCATCATCGCGATCGAACTCCTCGCGGCGGCGCAAGGCATCGAGTTCCGCCGCCCGCTGAAATCGTCGAAGGTGCTGGAGAGCGAACTCGCCGCCATCCGCGAACACGTCGCGCCGTACGACAAGGACCGCTTCTTCGCCCCCGACATCGCAGCCGCCCGCGCCCTCGTCGACTCGGGCCGCTATCGCGCGACGGTCGACGGCCACATCCACCTTCCGTCCGGCACATGAGCACACCGCCTCTCTTCCACCTGTCGCGCGGAAGCGCGCCGCTCCTGGTCAGCTTCCCGCATTCGGGAACCTACGTGCCGCCCGACATCGCCGCGCGCATGACCGACACCGGCAAGACCATGCCGGACACCGACTGGCACGTACCGCAGCTCTACAAATTCCTGGACTCGATCGGCGCCTCGCGCATCGAGGCCACGCACTCGCGCTATGTGGTCGACTTGAACCGCCCGCCCGACGACAAAGAACTCTACGCCGGCCAAAAGAAAACGGGCCTCGTTCCGACCGATACGTTCAAAGGCGAACCGCTCTATCGCGATGGCGAAGAACCGACGGGCGACGAAATCGCCGCCCGCAGCAAATTCTGGAAGCCGTATCACGAGACGCTCGCGCAAGAACTCTCTCGCGTGAAGGCGATCCACGGCACGGTTATCCTGTGGGACGCACACTCCATCGAAAGCGTCCTGCCGTCGCTCTTCGAAGGCCGCTTGCCCGACCTGAACCTCGGCACCTTCGACGGCAAAGCCTGCGACGCCGACGTCATCGACGCGGTCTTCACGGTCGCCAAAGCAAGCGGCTTCTCCGCCGTCCTGAACGACCGCTTCAAAGGCGGCTACATCACCCGCCACTACGGCGACCGCCGCAAAGGCATCAACGCCATCCAACTCGAGATGGCGCAATCCATCTACATGGACGAAGGCCCCCCCTTCACCTTCCGCCCCGACCGCGCGACGAAAGTGACGACGGCCATCCGCGCGATGATCGCGGCGGCGTTGGAGGCCCTCTAATGATCGAAGCGGGTCAAAACGGACTTTCGGGAGGAAGCGCTGCTGTCGGTTGGATCATTCTATCGACGTTGTATGCGCTCCTCGTCGGATCGCCGTTCAAAGCCAATTACAAAGAGCATGCGCTCTACTATGACGATCGCGCCCAGATTTACTTCAAGCAGTTCATGGGCTGGTTGCATCCGCGCAGCAGCACGGCGGTCACCAACAGCGATCTTTTGATTTTCACCAATCCCTGGCTGAATACGCTGTTGTTCTTCGGGGTCTTCGACACGCCCGTAACGATCCCGCGTGCGAAGATTTTAGCCACTCGCGTCACGAGTTGGTTCTTCGGCTTCGTCCGTGCCGTTGAGGTCGAATACGACGATGCAGGCGAACGGGCGGTGGTCCAACTTGCGACGCAGGATTCCGATCGCCTGCTGATGATGCTGGCGAACACGCGATCGTCGGCAAGCGAAAACGTCGCGAAGGATGAACGTGAGGACGCGGCGCGATGATTGTTGGTCTTGACCGCGTCAGGGCAAGTGTCGGCGATCTCGCGGGCGGCGCGGTCGCAGTCGCGCGTCTCCTTGGGCGCTCAGGATTTGTCGGCGAGGAGAACGCCACGTTCGCTCTCGATAATATCGCCCTCGATCTGTCGCTCTCGGAAGGTGGCGTCGATGGACTCACCGGTCTCGCGTTTGAAGTTGCGATCGCGGACGTAGCATACCGCGTATGTCAGCGCCGCGCCCTGAGCCCGCAACCGCCCGTCGCCTTTGCTGAAGCCGACGGAACGGCCCTGCGCGAAGGTCGCCACGTAGAGTTGGATCCCGATGCAACGTTCGGCGTGCAGATCACCCTCGTTGAATACGCCGGCAAACCCGCGACGCAACCAAGCACGCCGTTCGACGGCGCGGTCACGGGTCTCGACCACGTCGTCATCCGCACGACGCATCCGAACCGCGCCGCCGCGCTCTATGGCGCCCGCCTCGGCCTCGACATGCGCCTCGACCGCACGGAGCCGAAATGGGGCGCGCGGTTGATGTTCTTTCGTTGCGGCGATCTGATCGTCGAAGTCGTGCACAATCTGAACGAAGAACCGTCCGACGCCCCCGACAAACTCTGGGGCCTGTCATGGCGCGTCGCGAACGCCGAGGCGGCGCACGCGCGCCTGAGTGCAAACGGCTTCGACCTCTCCGAAATTCGGACAGGCCGCAAACCCGGCACCCGCGTCTTCACCGTCCGCAACAACACCCTCGGTGTGCCCACGCTGATCGTCGAAGTTCAGCAAGGCCGGGGAGCAGCCGCATGAGCCTGACCGATCGCATTGGGTGGAGCCTTATGACGTTCCTCTCGCTGGGCGTCGCCGGTTACGCGGCGTTCCATGTTGTGACCAATTTCGTTCACCTCCCACCCGACGTGGCGGCCAACGCATTCGCCTCGCCGCACGGCCTGCACGTCCACATCGCGGCCTCGGCGATCGCACTTGCGCTCGGGCCGTTTCAGTTCCTGCGCAGTTTGCGCGCGCGTGTACCGAGGCTCCACCGTTGGGTGGGGCGCCTTTACGTCGCCGCGTGCCTATTCGGCGGCCTCGCCGGAGGAGCGATCGCGATGTACTCGACCGCGGGTCCCGTCGCCGGCGCGGGCTTTCTCGCCCTTGCGATCGCGTGGGTGCTTACGACGACGCTCGCCTTCGCGGCCGTGTTACGTCGCGATTTCGCAACGCATGAGCGATGGATGGTGCGCTCTTTCGCGCTCACGTTCGCGGCGGTGACGTTGCGCATCTATCTACCGATTGGGCTTGAGCTACACCCCGACGGATTCGTTCTCCCTTACACGATCATCGCCTGGCTGAGTTGGGTGCCTAACCTGATCCTTGCCGAGGTTTGGTTGACCTTGCGGCGGCCAAGGCTCGGCGCCATCGGCGTTAGTTGATGCGCTAAGCGCGGAGCATACCCGCGACGGTGCTGCGATAGGCCGCTGCCGCCGCCGTGTCGCCCGCATGCCGCCATTGCTCGACAAGCCAACGCCCGCCGACCATCACGTCGCGCACGGCGTCGCGCCCCGCCACGAACACATAGCTGTCCAGCACCTGCTTTGCGTCTCGGCCGGCAAGCGACACGTGTTCGGTGTCGAGCGCGACCAAGTCCGCCCGTTTCCCGCGCGCGATCTCGCCCGCATTGAGCCCCAGCGCCTGTGCGCCGCTGCGCGCCGCTTCAGCCCACAACCGCGCGGCCGTATGCGGTACTTGCGTCGATGCCGCCACGTTGCGCCGCCGATGCAAGAGACGCTGCGAATATTCCAGCATCTTCAACTCTTCCGCCGGATCGACGGCGATATGGCTGTCCCCGCCGATGGCGAAATGCCCCCCGGCCTCGAGATAATCGGGCAGGGGGAATATCCCGTCCCCGAGATTACCTTCCGTTGTGGGGCACAGACCCGCAACGGCACCGCTGTGCGCCAGACCCTGCGTCTCCGCCGCCGTCAGATGCGTGGAATGCACGAGGCACCACCGCTCATCCACGCCGAACTCGCGCAGCAGATATTCGACCGGCCGCGCACGCAAGAACTGCACGCACTCGTCGACCTCGCCGGTTTGCTCGGCGGCGTGAATGTGGATCGGCGACGACGCCTCGACTCCGGCGATCGCTTCGCGCATCTGCGGCACCGGCACGGCGCGCAGGGAATGAAGCGCAAGTCCGACCGCTGCCACGCCGGCCTTGCCCCGCATGCTCTCGCGCAAACGAAGCAGCTGATCGACGGTCTTGCCGAACCGCTGCTGCCGCGGGATCAGCGCACGCCCGTCCGCCGCGGCGCTGACGTAGAGCGTGGGTAGCAACGTCATCGCGATGCCGCTGCTTTCCGCCGCGATGGCGATCGCTTCGGCCATCGCGGCGGGACGCACGTAGGGCGCGCCGCCCGCCTGATTGTGCAGATAGTGAAACTCGCCGACCGAGGTGTAGCCGGCTTTCAGCATCTCGATGTAGAGGAACCGCGCAATCGCTTCTTGGCTGTCGGGTTCCAACCGGCCGGCGAATCGGTACATCGCCTCGCGCCACGTCCAGAAATTGTCTTTGCCGCCCGCGTCCCACTCCGCGAGTCCCGCCATCGCCCGCTGAAAGGCGTGGCTGTGGACGTTCGCCATGCCGGGAAGGACGAGTCCGCGAATTGTCGCATCGCCCGCCTGCCGTGTGACGTCCGGCGTGACCGAGGCAATCAACCCGCCGTCTACCGCGATGCGCACGCCGTTGCGCACGCCGTCCGGCAACAAGACATGTTCCGCGTGAAAATTCTGCAAGAGCGACCCTCTTTGCTTCCACGTTGCGCCGAGCCGCAATGTGTCACGGCCGGCGTGTACGAACCATGACTTTTGCGCCCGCGCAGGTCATGACAATATGAATCAATGACACACCAAAAATGGGATCACCTCTGGATCAACGCCCGCCTCGCCACCATGCGCGAGAATGCGGGCGCTTACGGCGCGATCGAGAACGCGGCCTTCGCCGACAAGGGCGGCCGCATCGCCTACGCCGGCCCGATGAGCGGCCTGCCCGCCGAACCGTCCGCGCTGGCGACGCGCGTGATGGACGCGCAGAACCAATGGATTACGCCCGGCCTCGTCGATTGCCACACGCACCTGATCTTCGCCGGCAACCGCGCGACGGAATTCGAGCAACGCCTGAAGGGCGTGAGCTACGAATCCATCTCGAAGGCGGGCGGCGGCATCATGTCGACCGTGCGCGCCACCCGCGCCGTCAGCGAAGACGATTTGTTCGAGCAGGCGCGCGTACGCCTCAGCGCCCTGCTGACCGAAGGTGTCACGACCGTCGAAATCAAGTCGGGCTACGGCCTGGACCTCGAGACGGAACTGCGCATGCTGCGCGCCGCGCGACGATTGGCGGCGCAGTCTTATGTGCGCATCTCGACCACGTTTCTGGGCCTGCACGCATTGCCGCCCGAATACGCGTCGAAGCGCGCCGACTACGTCGCACATATGTGCGGCCCCGTGTTGCGCGCTATCGCCGAAGAAGGCCTCGCCGACGCCGTCGATGCGTTCTGTGAAGGCATCGCCTTCACGCAAGCTGAGACCGAACGCTTCTTCACCGCCGCCGCCGCCTTGGGGCTACGGGTCAAACTGCACGCCGACCAATTATCCGACACCAACGGCGCGGCCATCGCCGCAAAGTTCCGCGCACTGTCGGCCGACCATCTCGAATACTCGTCCGACGCCGGCATCGCCGCGATGGCCAAGGCCGGAACCGTCGCCGTCCTCTTACCCGGCGCATTCTTCGTTCTCCGCGAACAACGCAAACCGCCTATCGCCAGACTGCGCGAACTAGGCGTGCCGATCGCCATTGCGACGGACTGCAACCCGGGCACGTCGCCGATCGTTTCGCTCACGACGACCATGTCGATGGCGTGCACGCTGTTCGGTCTGACGCCTGAAGAGGCTCTCGCCGGCGTCACGCGAAACGGAGCGCGCGCCTTGGGTCTGCAAAACGAAACCGGCACGCTCGAGGTGGGCAAGGCCGCCGACTACGTCGTCTGGCCGATCAGCCATCCGGCCGAACTGAGCTACTGGATCGGCAACAGCGTGAAACCCGCCGCAATCGCCTGCAGCTCGTCACTGGCCGCCGCCAACCAAGCGCCGCAAGCATGAGCGCCTTCGCCACCTATCCAAGCCTGAAGAACGAAGCGGTCATCGTCACCGGCGGCGCCTCCGGCATCGGCGCGTCCATCGTCGAACACTTCGCCGAACAAGGCGCGCGCGTCGGCTTCCTGGATTTCGACGACAAATCGGGCAGGGCGCTCGCCGAAAAAACAAAAGCAACGTTCGCGCATTGCGACCTGCGTGACGTCACCGCGCTGAAAAACGCCGTCGCGAAAGTCGAGAAGCAGAACGGGCCGACGCTGGCGTTGGTCAACAACGCCGGCCGCGACGACCGCCACAAAATCGAAGACGTGACGCCGGAATATTGGGACGAACGCATCGCGACCAACCTGCGCCACCAATTCTTCGCCGCCCAAGCCGTGATCCCCGGCATGCGCGCGCGCAATCGCGGCAGCATCATCAACATGGGCTCGATCAGCTGGCTGCTCGCCGAAGGCGGCATGCCGGTCTACCTGACGTCGAAAGCGGCGATCACCGGCCTCACGCGCGCGCTCGCCCGCGACCTCGGCCCCGATGCCATCCGCGCGAACACGGTCCTGCCCGGCTGGATCATGACCGAACGCCAGCTGACGAAATGGATGACGCCCGAAGGCGAGGCCGATCTGCTGAAAGAACAGTGCCTGAAGGAAAGACTCTACCCGCCCGACATCGCGCGGATGGTCTTGTGGCTCGCCGCCGACGACAGCCGCCTTGTCACCGCGCAAAGCTTCATCGTCGACGGCGGCTGGACGTGAAGGTCACATGCGTCGCCGACACAAAGTGCATCCTCGGCGAAGGTCCCGTCTGGGACGACCGCGCGCAAGTCCTCTACTGGGTCGACATCAAGGCCCCCGCGATCTGGCGTCACAATCCGGCATCCGGCACAACGAAAAGCTGGCCGATGCCCCACCGCATCGGCGCAATCGCGCTGCGCGAAAACGGCGGCCTGATCGCCGCACTGAAACCCGGCTTCGCCTTCATCGATCTCGACGCCGACAAAGTCGAAATCATCGCGCGTCCCGAACCCGGCATGCCCGACAACCGCCTGAACGACGGCGCGTGCGACGCGATGGGCCGCTTCTGGGCTGGCTCCATGGACGACAGAGAAACATCACCGACCGGCCACCTCTACCGCCTAAACCCTGATCGCACCTTCGCACGCTTCGAAGCCGGCTTCGTCGTCACCAACGGCATTCGCTGGTCCAACGACAACAAGCGCATGTACTTCGTCGACAGCGTCGAGCGGACAATCTGGTCCTACGATTTCGATCTCGCGACGGGCACGCCCGGCCAACGCCGCGTCTTCGCGCAACTGACCGAAGCGGACGGCTACCCTGACGGCCTCTGCGTCGACGCGGAAGATCACGTTTGGGCCGCCCACTGGGCCGGCAGCCGCCTCACGCGTTACCGCCCCGACGGCACGAAAGAACGCACGATCGCCATCCCCGCGCCGAACGTGACCTGCGGCTGCTTCGGCGGCGCGAACCTGGACACGCTCTACGTCACCACAGCCCGCATCGGTCTCAGCGACGATGATCTAAACGCAGCGCCCCAGACCGGCGGCGTCTTCGCCATCACCGGTCTGGGTATCGAGGGACGGCCCAGCGCCCGCTTTGCCGGCTAACGCGCCGCCTTCAACACCTTCTCGCGATCGGCCTCGTAGTAGTACCCCGCGATCCAATAATGCGCCGCCGCCCAAATGTTCAAGAACGAAAGCGCCAGCAACGAATACGCAAGCGCGTTCTGCCCATAGGTCGGCGTCAGGTAATCGCTAATCGCGCCGGCAAGAACGGGTCCAAGACCCATGCCGATCAGATTGATGACGAAGAGCAGCAACGCCGACGCCACCGTCCGCATCTTCACCTCGACAAGCCCCTGCGTCATCGCATAGGTCGGCGGCAAATAGACCGAGCCCATCAGCGCGGGAACACCGATCAACGCAAACACGAGGGCTGAGTCCGGCACCAGGTAGATCGCGATGCCGAAGGGCAACCCGAGCAATGTCGCGACCGTCACCACGCGCGGCATCCATTTCTGGTCGCGCTTCGAGAAGAGGTCGGCGAGATAGCCCCCAAGAAACGTACCGAGGCCACCCGCGACGCCGAATACCAGCGCCAGGAACAAACTCAAATCCGTCATCGACAGCCCGTGCGAGCGGATCATGAACGTCGGCCACCACTGCACCCCTGCGTAGCCGACGAGCGTCGTGATGCTCGCGCCGATGAACACGTGGATGAGCGACCGCTGCCGCAGCATGTGCGCGACCGTGCTCATCAACGACGGTGTGTCCCCGGTCGTGTGCGCAAGACCGTCGGACGCCCCCCGCCGCGGCTCGCGGACGGTGAGCCAAACGATGGCGGCAAGCGCAAGGCCTGGGAGCCCCAGCACATAGAACGCAGCGCGCCACCCATGCTCCGCCGCGACCAACGCGCCGCCATAGAGGCCGACGAACAAACCGAACGGCACGCCCAGCGCGTAGATGGCAAGTGCCGTCGCGCGCGTTCTCGACGTAAAGAGGTCCGAGATAATGGCATGCGACGGCGGACTGCCACCCGCCTCGCCGACGCCCACGCCGATACGCGCGATGGCGAATTGCCAATACGATTGCGCCAATCCGCAAACCGCCGTCATGATCGACCAGATGGCGACCGACACGACGATGATGGTCTTGCGGTCGCCGCGATCGGCCATGATCGCGATCGGCACGCCCAGCGTCGCATAGAAGATGGCGAACGCGGTCCCCGCAAGGAACCCAAGCGCCGCGTCCGAAACGGCGAACTCCGCCTTGATCATCGGCATCAAGACCGAAAGGATCATGCGATCGGCGTAATTCGTGATGTAAACGGCAAGCAACAGGACCAGCACATAGACCTTGTAGACGGTCGAGAAATCCTGCGTTTGCGGCACACTTCCGGCGGTGGCGCCATCGACGCTCATAAAATGTCCTCCCAATGTCGGCTTTTTTCTTTGTTGGGAAAGACCTTGCCGAAATAGCGTTGCCTCCGCAAAGCCTTTTGGTAGAGAGGGGTTGGCGCCGTGAGCGCCGGATCGATTCTGACCAGAGTTTGGGCATGCCTGACGAAACCGTGAACCTGCTGAACCTCGACGACACGTCGTTCACCAAACTCTATGCGTCGAACATTCAGCCGATCCTCGCCGGCAACGAAGTCGGCCGCCAAGCGGCAATGAAAACCTACACGTTCCGCCGCAACCTCGGGCTCGCGGGCGCGTCGGCGGTGGGTGCAGCTACCTACGCCATCTGGGGCGACGTCTTGAACGCGCTCATCTTCGGCGGCATGGCCTTCGCAGGCGCACACTATTACGCCTACCAACCGTTGGGCGTCGTCGCGAACGCCACGAAAGCCCAATCACTGTCGGCGATCGCTAGGGCGATCGGCTGCAACTTCCAACTCGGCGCCTTCGCGCCCCAAGCGCTCGACAATTTCAAAGAGTTGAAGCTTCTCCCGTCGTGCGACCGCTCGTCGTACACGGACTGCTTCGGCGGCGCCTACCACGGCTGCGCGTTCACGTTCTACGAAGGTCACCTCGAAGACCGCGTGCAAACCAAAAACGGCAGCCGCTGGGTCACCGTCTTCCGCGGCCAGCTCATCCGCATCGCCTTTCCGAAAAAATTCCACGGCACGACGGTCGTGCGCCGCGACGCCGGCTTGTTCAATTTCATGCAGCGCTGGGCCACCGAACTCAAACGCGTCGGCCTCGTCGACAGCCGCTTGGAGAAAGCCTTCGAGGTCTATTCGAACGACCAAGTCGAGGCGCGTTACCTCATCCATCCGGTCTTCATGGAACGCCTGCTCGCACTCGAGACGCAGTTCAAGGGCAAACGCCTCAGATGCGCCTTCACCGAAGGCGATCTGCTCATCGCCGTCGAAGGCGGCGACAAGTTCGAGATCGGCTCGATGTTCTCGAAACTCGACGACATCGAACGCGCCCGCGCCATCGTCAAAGACATCACCGAAATCATGCGCGTCATCGACGCCGTCCTGACGGCAGAGCAGGGCGCGCTCCCCACAAGCTGAAACGAAAACGGGCCCGGCATCGCCGGACCCGTTCGCATTCAGTCTGTCGAAAATTCTATTCCATCATGTTCTGGCCGTTCGCGAGGACCTTGCCGTCCTTCGTGAGCACAATGTCGATGATGTAGGCGCGGTCGTCCTTCGGCGAGGCCGGATCCGGCTTGCCCATCGCGCGCACGCCCGAGACGACGCCCATGATCTGCTGGGCCATCTCGTCCTGCGGTCCGCGCTTCTCCATCGCCTTGGCCAGCGCGTCGATCCCCGAGAAGCGCAGGCTAAGCTGGCCCTCCGGCATCGAGCCGTCCGTCGGCAGATAGGTGGCGGCGCCCTTGCCGGTCATCTTCGCCGTCGGCGTCGCCACGTCGAGTTTGTTGAGCGCGATGGCGAGCTTCGAGGCCATCAGCACCTGCATCGCCTTGCTCGACATCTCGGCCGTCACCTCTTCGACCGCAGCCGAACCGGCCGTCGTCGCGTCGGTCGAGCCCGTCGCCGTCTCGCCGGCCGCCTTCGCGGCAGCCGCCTGAAGACGCGGCAGCGAGTCGATATAGACGTCCCACAACGCTTGCCCCGGAACGCCCGATGCCTCGACCTCGAGCGTGGCCAGTTGCACGTCCGCTTCCGGCGGCAGCATCGGCTCATCGGCACTGCCCGACATGCCGCCCATGCCGAAGGTCATCTTCAGCTTGGTGTTGCCCTGACCGTCCGGCCCGGCGCCGAAGCCGACCGTCGTCGTCTTCAACGCGAACATCTTCTTGCCGTCCTGCGTCATATCGATGTCGTCGATATTGTACGCGTAGTCGATGGTGCCCATGAACTCGGGCATGCGCTTCATGAACGCGATTACCTTCGGGTCGATCGGTCCGCCGGTCCAAACTTTGAACAGGTCCGGATTGGCGAGCGTGTAGCCCGCTTCCTTCGCGGCCGCAGCCCACGCTTCCATGCGCGCGCCCTTCATCGTGCCGCCCGCGCCGAGCGTACCGATCTTCATGACCGTCTTCTCAGTCGGATCGTCGACGTTGAAGCCCGACATTTTGAAGTCGTACTTGCCGTCGTAGAGGCCCGAGCCCTTGTCTTCCAGCTTGCCGGTGAACGCGATCGAGTCGATCTTGCCGCTGCCCTTTTCGTTGGGCGAGGTGATCGTGACGTTCGAAAGCTGCATGTCGACGTCGTCCAACGTCTGCAGCTTCTCGACCCAAACGCCTTTGAACGTCTGGCTGCCGATCTTCACTTCGCCTTCGACCGTGCCGTCCTTCTTCTTGACGCTCATGCTGCTGGGCAGCACCGCTTCGAAGTTGACCCGGCCTTCGCCGCCGTTCGTGAACTTGACCTGGATCGGGTCGAGAACGGCGGTGTTGCCGTCGTCGCCCGTGACCGTCAGACGCGGCAGCGTGCCGACAACCGTGCCGTCGGACTGCGTTTCGACTTTCGCCGGACCATCGGCTTTGACGACGACGTCGGAGCCGGTGGTCGACGGCGTCGTGATCGCGGTGACGAATTGGTCGAGGCGTTGTTGAACCTGAGTGGCGTCAACGGCCGGCGTCGACGTCGAACCGCCGCACGCCGTGAGAAACACGGCGAACACGAACGCGGGCCAAGAACGCCGCGCGAGGCGACTGTTGGTCATTTTTGATTTCCTTAAAACGTGAGAGCGGACCTGCCGGGCCGAGAGGAACCGAGTCCTCCCCCCAAATCGCTGGCGAATGTGCCGGGGGCGTTACAGCCCGGTCAAGTGCGCATCGTCACGCGGAAACCCGCATATCCTCAAGCCTCTGCAGCTTCCACAGCGGTGACAGCGTCAGAATCGCTAGAGGAATCAGCGCCCCGCCGATGGCGATCCACAGGACCGTACCCGTCCCTACAACGTCCGCGAGAGGCCCCGCGATCAACGCGCCAATGGGGAGAGAAAGCCCACCCACAACTTGAAACGTCGCGCCCGCGCGCGCCTGAACGTCGGGATCAAGCACAGTTTGTCGCACGCTGATCGCGAGAATCATGAAGGCCGACAAAAAGCCGTCGCCGATCAACTGCTGCCCGACCAGAAACGGAATCGTCAACGCACCCTGACCCTCCGCCGTCGGGACCAACACGTTCGCGACGACCCACAAGGCGAGACAGACAATCACCGCCCGGCCGTAGCCCAACCACCGCGTCAACGGCGCGGCGGCCAGCGCCCCCCAAAGCGCGCCGATCCCGCCGACGCCGATGATCAGGCCGACCGTCGCCTCGTCCAGCTCCAGCGTCCTGAGTGTGAACAACATGTAAATCGCGGCGAAGAACCCGGCGAACAGGCCGAACGTCCCCTCCGCCGCCAGCAGCGCAAACACGACCGGATCGGCGCGGCACGCCCGCCATCCTTCGACGATGTCGGCGAACGGATGCTCCTGCGCGGCAGGCGGCGCCGTCTCTTCGCCGGCTTCGATCTGCCTAAGCCACCACGCCGACCAAAGAAAACCCAACGCATCGACCACCACCGCGATGGGGGCGGTCACGGCCTGAATCAGAAATCCGGCGACGCTGGGGCCCGCCACCTCGGCGATCGCCTCCGTCGTCTGAAGCTTCGTGTTGCCCTCGACGAGAGCTTCGACCTGCACCAGCCGCGGCAGGTAAGCACTTTTCGCGATCACGAAGATCGCCGTCGCAGCGCCGGTCAGCGACGCCACGACGATCAGATGGACCATCGTCAACACGCCGGCCACCGCCGCGATGGGCAAGGTCAAAAGAAGTCCCGCTCGCACGACATCCATCGCGATCAGCAGCGGCCGCTTGCGCGACCGGTCGATGAAGCCCGACGCGAACAGCGCGATGATCACGCCCGGCGCCATCGTCATCGCGCTCAGGATCGACACCATCGTCGCCGACGCGCCCAGCGAAGAGATCGCGATGATGGGAATGGCGGTTCGCGTGATGCGGCTGCCGACGGCGCTCACCGCCTGCGCGGCCCACAAGCGGCGGAAGTCCGCATGCGCCCACAGGGATTGTGTCACCGAAAAATGCTCCGTTCACGGATTGTTAGTCGAAAGAATGCTTGGGAGATCGCGCACCTTAACGCCTCTTTCGCATATTTCCGGCGATAGTGACAACGAACTGTCAACTATGAAGCAACTCTGAACGCGCGAACTGGGGGCCAACGTGGCCAAGATTCTGATCTGCGAGGACGACGATCTCTACCGCCAAATCGCAGAAGTGGCTTTCGCCGACGGCGGCCACGAACTTTTGTTCGCCAAGAACGGCGACGAAGCGCTCGCCAAACTGAAGTGCGGCGACATCGATCTCATCGTGACCGACCTCGTCATGCCGGGCAAAGACGGCCTTGAAGTCATCCGCGCGATCCGAACGACGCACAGCCGCATGCCGGTGCTCGCCATGACGGCGGGCCTTGCGACGTTGAAGGAGCCTCTGCTCGTCGCCGCGACGGCCCTCGGCGCCGACGACGTCATCGAAAAACCCTTCCGTCCGCAGGCCCTGCGTGAACGCGCGAACGCGCTTCTGGCGAAAGCCTCGCGCAGCGGCGAAAGCGCGGCGTAAGCCACGAGGGACGAAAAGCATGAGCGCCGGACCAACCGCAAAGGGCGCCGCAGGCTTTCGCCCCGCCGACTCCCGCAACCGCCTCTCACGCATCTTCGCCGTCCTCGCGATCCTGAACATCGTGACCGCCGTCGGCGCGCTGTCAATGAGCCAGTTCACGCTGACGATGCTCCAGGAACAGCAAGTCGACGCCGGCACCTGGAACACCCGCGTCGAAGAACTGATGTCGTTGCGTCACGTGATGACGAAGCTCGACGCGCCGGCCAACACGATCTTCCAATCCAAAGACGTCGCCCGCGAACGCCGCAACCTGATGGCGGCCGAGGCCCAGTTCGGCCAAACGCTGGCCCGCGTCCGCGATCAATTCGCGCCCGTCGTCGAAGGCGAGCTTTCCACGACCCCGCTCGCCAAACAGGTCCAGTCGATCGACGCGATCGCGACGGAGATGGCGCACCGCACGCATGTCGTGCTCGATTTCTATGCCGCCGGCCGCATCGATGACGCAGCCCAGGAGATGGTCAACGTCGACAACGCCTTCGTCCGCGCGAACGAGGCGGTCACGGGCATCCTTCAAAACGTCATCTCCGGCCAAGGCGCGCAGCTCGCCAAACTGCACAGAACCGCAAACGGCCTGCAGCTCGCGCAAGCGGTATTTGCTGGTCTGATCCTATTGCTGGTCGTCGGCAGCTTCGTCTACGCCCGCTCGGCCGATAGGCTGTGGAAGTCGGGTGAGGCCGAACGCAGCCGCTACGTTGCCGATCTCGAAACCCACCGCGTCCAACTGCAGGAGAAGATCGAACACATCTCCCGCACCCACGACGCGCTGGAGCAAGCCAAGATCGCCGCCGAACAGGCCAGCGCCGCAAAATCCGCCTTCCTCGCCAACATGAGCCACGAGATCCGCACGCCGCTCAACGGCGTGATCGGCATGATCGACATCTTGCTGGACTCGCCGCTCAGCCACGAACAGCGCGTGCAGGCCGAAACCGCGCGCGCCTCCGCCGACCAATTGCTTCAGGTCATCGGTAACATCCTCGACATCTCGAAGCTCGAAGCGAACTCGCTGTCGCTGGAAGACGTGCCCTTCGATCTGGTGCCGCTGATCGAAAGTGCCGCCCAAACCTTCGCCGCCAAAGCCCACGCGCGCGGCATCGAAATCTGCATCGACGTCCTGCCCGAGGCCGAAGGCGCCTACCGCGGCGACCCGACGCGCCTGCGCCAGGTGCTGCTCAACCTCGTCGGCAACGCTGTCAAGTTCACCGAGAAGGGCGTCATCACCATCGAAGTATCATCGCCCGAAGGCGATGCTGAAAGCCGCAAGCTCACCTTCGCCGTGCGCGACACCGGCATCGGCATGACGCCCGAAGCGCGCAAGAAACTCTTCGAGAAATTCGCCCAAGGCGACGACTCCATCACGCGCCGTTTCGGCGGCACGGGCCTCGGCCTCGCGATCTGCAAGGAAATCGTCAATGCGATGGGCGGCGTGATCTCGGTCGAAAGCACGCCGGGCCAAGGCTCCATCTTCCGCGTCGAGATCGTCCTGCCGACCTCGCCGTCGCCGGGACTCGCCGACGCCAGCATCCTCGCCGGCAAGCGCGCGTTGATCGTCGACGACCTGGCGCTGAACCGGGACATCCTCGCGCGCCGTCTCGCGCGTTGGGACATGCACGCCGCGATGGTCAACGACGGCCTCTCGGCGATGATCGCCATCGACGCCGCCGCGAACGCCGGCCGTCCCTTCGACGTCGTACTCCTCGATCGTCACATGCCGGGCCAAACCGGCCACGAAGTCGCCGACGCCATCCGCCGCCTCGAAAGCGGCAAGACGATCAAACTCGTCCTCTGCTCCTCGATCAGCCACGGCGTTACCGTTTCGGCCGGCGCCGGCACGCAGTTCGACGCGGTGCTGTTCAAGCCGCTGATGCAAGGCGCGCTGCTCGAAGCCCTCACCGGCACCTTCGTCCCCAAATCGCAGGCCTCGCCCACGGCCGCCGCGCGCGACAACCGTCTCGCGGGCGCTCAGGTACTCCTGGTCGAGGACAACGAAACCAACCTCTTCGCCGCCACGACCATGCTCAGCCAAATCGGCTGCTGCGTGACGACCGCGCGCACCGGCCTGGAAGCCGTCCGCGCCGCCGCGACCAAGACCTTCGACCTGATCTTCATGGACATGCAGATGCCGGAGATGGACGGTCTGGAGGCGACCCGCCACATTCGCGCCAGCGCCGGCCCGAACCAGACCAAGCCCATCCTAGCCCTGACCGCCAACGCCTTCGTCGAAGACGCCGCCCGCTGCAAAGAGGCGGGCATGAGCGAACACCTGACGAAGCCTATCCGCCGCGCCGCCCTCGAAGCCGCCTTGCTGCGCTACCTCGGCGATCGCCCCGCAACGGAAGCGCCCAGCGCGCCTACACCCGTCAACGGCGGCTCGGAGGCCGTGCTCGACGCCCAGACCTGGGCCGACCTGCAAAGCGACATGCCGTGGGATGCGGTCAAGAAGCTGGCCAACACGTTCTTGACCAACCAGGCCCGCGAGCTAAAGGACATGCGCACCGACCTGACGTCGAATGATCGCGACGCCTTGCAGAGGAGGGCGCATTCGCTAAAAGGCGCAGCCCGCCTGTTCGGGGCCACCAAGCTCGCCGAACTCGCCGCCGAGTTCGAGGCGCAGGCCGCGGAGACCGGCCAAACCGAGGCCCTGACGCAAATCGACCGCCTGGAGCGTCTGTTCGCTCAGGCGGCCGATCAGATCAACGCTAGGCTCAGCAAAACCTCAGTTGCTGCCTGACACGATGTCGGCAGGGAGGTCGGCAACGCTGGCGACCGCGGTCGTCGGCAGGATAAAGCCGCGGGTGCGATAGATACGCTTACCCCAGCTGTTGTTGGGCGTGTACCAGACCCGGACCATGCTCCAGTCGTTCTTGGGGCTCTCGTCCTTCATCGGGGCGTCCAGATAGATCCGGCCGTCGTTACCCCAGTTGGCGTGGTCGACCACGATCGTCCGCTCGTCCAGGATCTTCTTCACCACCGCGACATGCCCGCGGCGGGTCGTGCGATAGCCCTTCATGACCAGAACCGCGCCTTCCTGCGGGCGGGCGGTGCGCGGGTATTTGCCGGCGGCGAGCTTCCACCAATTCTTGGCGTCGCCGTAAATGTCGATGCCCGACGCCTCGCGCGCGAAACGAACGCACTGCAGGGGCGACTTGGCGTCCAAGATCTGGGGACGGACCGAGGCCAGGATCGAAACCTCTTCCGGCTTCATGCGCGGCAAGAAGTTCGCGGCCGTACCTTCAGTCGTTCCGCGCAACTGGATTTGAGTATCGTCGAGGCTGGTCGTAGTTGTTCCAGTAAATGCTGTCGAGAATTCAGATGAAGTTGTTTCGCAACCGGCAAGGCTGATGCCCGCCAATAGTAGAGCTGCCAAGCAGCGTGTCGCGTCAGTTTTCAAACCTAGCTTCCCTCAACTGAACGACCGGCGGCCGTCCCTTACTTCCCGGATTGGGCCGGGCTCTGTGCCTACCCAGGCTGAGGGAGTCAACTTAAGGAAATATTACCGTTAACTAATCGTAATAGATCTGCTGATTCGCGATGGTGCACGCACTACATCTTGTGCGCCGACGTGCGAAGGAACCCCGGCTGTGGGATCTAAGTCAGTGTGGCTTGTGCGCACCTAGCCCGCCGCCGACCACCGGTAGGTAGACAAACGAAGGCTCGGGAATGCTTGGGATCGCCGGCGTGAAGGGACGCCGCCGGCTATCCGCGGATGAAGCCCTGCACCTCGTAAACGCGCCCGCCGTAGTGGTTGCCGGGCGCGTACCAGACGCGAACCCGCGACCAATCGTTGTCTTCGGAGACGTCCATGACCGGGTTGTCGAGGCCGACCTCGCCCGTGTTCAGCCAATTGGCGTGGTCGACGATGATCTCGCGGTCGCTCACCACCCGCCGCACGATGGCGACATGCCCGCGCTGGGCATTGTTGTAGCTCTTCATGACCATGACGGCCCCGCTCTCAGGCTCCGACGAGCGCTCGAACCGGCCGCGTGCCTTGTCCCACCACGTATAGGCGTCGCCCCAGATACGCACACCCGAATGGGTCCGGGCGTAGGGCACGCATTGCAGCGGCGCGCCGTCCCGCAAGATCCGCGGGGAGGCGCCTGCCGGGTACCGGCTGATCGGGCCGGGGTCCAAAAAATCGCTAGCGCAGCCGCCCAAGGACAAAGCCAAGGCGGCCGCCGCCGCAAGGCGGGGCAGGGCGCTGATCGTCATGGGCCGTCTCTAGCCGCCCAGGCTCATGGCCAGGGCGCGAAGGGAGGAAGCGGAAACGATGACATACCGGCGCACGAGCGATCTCCTATTGGTGAGCGTCGCACGCATACTGACGGCCCTTGTTTCAAAGGCCGTGCAAATGTGAAGAGGGTTTTAATTCAACTTGCAACAGACCAGGAATTGCGCCGCCGCCCTCGTTCAACACGGTTGAGACCGGGTTAATCCCGAGCCTCAGTCTAGGGTGCGCCGGTACCGCATCAAGGCGATCGCCATCATCGCCAGCATGAAGGCGAGCAGTGGCCACAGATCGTCGAACATCTGCGGCAGCGTATTCCCCTTCAGCATCACGCCACGCACGATGCGCATGAAATGCGTGTTGGGCAGCACCTCGCCGATCCACTGCGCCCAATCCGGCATGCCGCGAAACGGAAACATGAAACCCGAGAGAAGGATCGACGGCAGAAAGAAGAAGAACGTCATCTGCATCGCCTGCAGTTGATTGGAGGCGACGGTCGAAATCGTGAACCCCACGGCCAGGTTCGCCGCAATGAAAGCGGCGAGCGCCACCGACAGATCGAAATACGACCCCAGCATCGGCACGCCGAACAACAACAACGCCGCCACAATCACGACGGTCACTTGGATATAGCCGACGAAGATGTAGGGCAGAATCTTCCCCGCCATCACCTCGAACGGCTGCAACGGCATCGCCAGCAGGTTTTCCATCGTCCCACGCTCGACCTCGCGCGTGACGGCCAGCGCCGTGATCAACACCATGGTCATCGTCAAGATCACGCCGATCAAACCCGGCACGACGTTGAACGCCGAAACACCCTCCGGATTGTAGCGCCGATGCACGACGACCTCGAACGGCGGCGGCGTCCCGCGCAACGGCGCCAGCGCCCCGGTGAAATCGCGGTTGAACACCGTCGCCGGCAATTGCGACACCGCAGCGATCGCATTCGCGGCGGCCGAAGGATCGCTCGCATCGGCTTCAACCAAGATCTGCGGCCGGTCGCCCCGCGCCAGCTCACGCGAAAACGCAGGCGGCACCGTCACGACGAACGCGACGCGCCCTTCGGCCAACAAGCTCTCCGCCTCACGCTCGCTCGAAATGATGTGCTCGATCCGGAAGTAACCCGTGTTCTCAAGCGCCCGCACCAGCGTGCGCGAATAGACGCTCGCGTCCTGCACGTTAAGCGCCGCCGGCAGATGCTTCGGATCCGAATTGATCGCAAACCCGAACAACACGAGTTGGATCACCGGAATCCCAATAATCATCCCAAACGTCAACCGGTCGCGCCGCATCTGAATCAGTTCCTTGAGGAACACGGCCGTGATGCGAGCGATGGAAATGCCGAACATGATCAGCCCCCCACGCGAACGAAGGGACACGCTAAGACCATACTCAATTCGTCATGGCCGGGCTTGACCCGGCCACCCAGTGGACGCGCGTCTTCAACGCCGCAGTTTTCATTGACGATCGAAGAGCATCTCCAGCGCGCACGGACGTGCGCGCACTGGGTGGCCGGGTCAAGCCCGGCTATGACGAATTGAGAGGCGTGTTCTGTGGCCATCGCTCTAACTCGTCTGCTCGCGAAACGGCGCCATCAGGTGGATGAACACGTCCTCCAGGCTCGGCGTCGCCTTCTGCCAGTTGAAGCCGGCCCGCGCGCGGAACGGCGCAATCGCGCGCTCCAACGCCGCCTCATCTTTACCGCTCACATGCAGCGTGGCGCCGAAGACCGAGACCTGATCGATCCCGGGCACGCCATGCATATCCGCCGCAAGACCGCGCACGTCGGCGCCTTCGACGATCCAAGTATGCAAACCGGACTCGCCGATCACCTGCCCAACCGTGCCGCGCGCCAGCACCGTGCCGTAAGCGAGATAGACGATGCGGTCGCATCGCTCCGCCTCGTCCATGTAATGCGTCGACACAAGAACGGTCAGCCCTTGCGCCGCCAACTGATGGATCTGCTCCCAGAAATCGCGCCGCGCCTGCGGATCGACGCCAGCCGTCGGCTCGTCCAGCAACAGCAACTTCGGCCGATGCAAGATGCACGCGGCCAGCGCCACGCGCTGCTTCCAGCCGCCCGACAACGTCCCGGCCAATTGCTGCTGCCGCCGCACGAGGCCAAGCTGCTCGATCGCCTGATCGACGACTTTCTTCCGGTCCTTCACGTCATAGATGCGCGCAACGAAATCCAAATTCTCGCGGATCGACAGATCCTCATAGAACGAGAACTTCTGCGTCATGTAACCGACATTGCGCTTGATCGCCGCGCTCTCGCGCAAAATGTCGTAGCCCAGACAAGTCCCCGACCCGCTGTCCGGCACCAGCAACCCGCACAGCAGCCGGATCGTCGTCGTCTTGCCGCTGCCGTTGGGACCCAAGAAGCCCCACACCTGACCGCGCGGCACCTGAATGGAGAAATTGTCGACGACCTTGCGCGTCCCGAAACTCTTCGTCAGGTCGCGCACATCGATGGCGAGCGTCTCGCTCACGGCAAGGTCACGTCGACCGGTTGACCCGGACTGAGCACCGCGCCCTCAGGCACAGCCTCCACCATCCAGACAAGTTTTTCGCGCGAGCCCACGCTGTAGATGACGGGCGGCGTAAACTCCGCGTCCGAGGCGATGAACGTCACGCTCGCCTTCAAATTCGCCGGACATCCGTCGCAGCGCATCGCAACCTGCGTGCCGACCGCAAGCTTCGCGCGCAGCTGCTCCGGCACGAAGAAGCGCACCTTCACGTTCTGCGGCGGCAGCAACTGAACGACCGCCGATCCCTGCGCCGCAAATTCACCGGCGCGCCGCAGCGTATCCTCGACGCGCGCCGCAACCTTCGATGATATCCGCCGCTGCGACAGTGCGTACTCCGCGCGCTCGAGCGCTGCTTGCGCTGCCGCGACGTTCGCCTGCGCCGCCGCTATCGCATCGGGCCGCGCACCTTTACGGCCCTGCGCGATGTTGGATTCGATCTGCTTGACCTGTTGCGCGGCGACGTCGCGCTGCGCCTGCTTCGCATCCAGAACGCTCTGCGCCACGAACCCTTGCGCGCGCAGATCCTTCGCACGCGTCAGATCGGATTCGGCAAGCTGCAAATTGGCCTTGGCCTGACCCAGCGACGCTTGCAGCGCCGCGATCTCGTCCGACCGCAATCCCTTCTGCGCATCGGCAAGCTGCGACTGCGCCTGCGCCAACTGCGCGGCTGCCTGTTCGCGCTGCGCCGTCTGCGCCTCGGCGTCCAGCGTGAAGAGCAAATCGCCGACCTTCACCTGCATGCCGCGCTTCACCGGCACACCGGTGACCCATCCGCCCTCGGGTGCGGCGACATAGACATACTCGCCCTCGGCATAACCGCTGACGACGCCGGTAGGCTGCTGCTCGCAACCCGCCAGCAGCGCCCCCGCGCCGAGCGCGATCGCATACGCGCGTCTCATGTGTCCGCCCCCCGTTTGATACCGCGCACGAACGTCTCGATGTGCTGCGCGACAAAACCCTGCGTATCGAACGGCTCGTCTTCGAACCGTTCGAACGTCGTCCGCCAGATGGCACTGAAGAGCAGCGGCGCGATCGCGGCGTACGCCGCCTTGCGCGCGTCCACCTCGCGGAACACGCCTTCGCGTATCCCGCGTTCGATCACGGTCGAGAAGATGCCGACGCCGCGCGAGATGACTTCGCGCTTGTAGGTCTCGGCCAATTTCGGAAACCGCCCGCCATCGCTGATGATGAGCCGCGGAAATTTCATCATCCGCTCATCGCCCATGAGCGCACCCATGAACTGCAGCAAGCGCCGCACGAGGTCTTCCGCCGGGACCGACTCGTCGGCTGCGATCTTGCGGGCCTGTTCGACGTTGGCCTGCGGGATCGCCTGAACCAGCGCCTCGAACATCTCTTCCTTGCTGGCAAAGTAGAGATACACGGTGCCTTTGCTGACCCCCGCGCGCGCGGCGATGTCCTCAAGCCGCGCTGCCGCGAAACCCTTCTCGAAGAACTCCGCCAAGGCCGCGTCGAGAAGCTCGGCCGGACGAGCGTCCTTCCGCCTCTGCCAACGTTGCGATCGCGCGAGTTCGCTCATGGACCTGAGTATATAACTTACCAGTCATTAAGTAGAGTATCCCGTGCTCGTGAACAAGATTAACGACCAGTTAGCGCCAAGAAATAGTTAAAGCACTGATTTCATTAGAAAAAATTGCGACGATTCCAAGGCATGCGCGGGGCGCAGACCTATCATGCACACAGTGCAGTTGAATTCACAGTAGTACAAACCACATACTAGCCACTGAGGCACACGGAACTGGCTGCCGGCCCGCAGGACCCCACGGCCGGGACGACAAAAGGAGAGACCAAAATGAAGACGATGACCCTGATGATGGAATGGTCGGCCGCCGCATTCGCGGTCTACGCCGCTCTGGTTTTGGCGATGCCGGTTGAGGCCTTCGCCAAGTTCGCCTGAACCCAGGCGCCCGAAATTTGAATAAGCCGCCCGCAGGCGGCTCCCCGATGGAGATGAGGAGAGATGAAAATGCAAACGTTGACGACAGTCGTAACCTGGTCCGCGATCGCGATCGTGGCCTTCATGGGCTTTAGCGCAATGACGATCGGTATGCCGTTCTTCGCGTAAACCCGACCATGTCAAACCCGAACGCGGGGCCCGCAGCGGATCAAAAGCTGCCGGGCCCCGTTTTCTTGTGTGCGCTCGCCGCAAAATTCATGGCCCCCGCGCTGACAAACATGGCGAAGATCGATCGGCGCCAGCGCATCGGTGACGGTAACCAGCAACCGTTCACCCTCGGCCATTCCCCGTAGTGCCTTTTCCGTGAGCAACGCCGGCATCGGACACTTCAACCCGGTGAGATCGAGGTCGCGCGCCTGAAGCCAGTCGCAGTCCGTTACATCGTTCATGGTAAGTTCGATTGACCGTCTGAACATGTCCCCCTATGTGCGGAGGACGAGGTTGGTGTTCGAATCTTAAACGAATGCGCGAGACATTCGAAAGAATCGGATCGCAAGGGGGACGGGCAGTGGGCTTATTCGCCGCAATAGGGCGCGAACTACGGTTTATCGGCAGCATGACCCGCGTGCTGCGGCGGATCGGCAAGATCAAGCCGAACTCCTCCCACACCGTCGCCGACATTATCGAGCATTGGGCCGAAAAACGCCCGAACAACGTCGCGATCTGGTTCGAAGACAGGAAATACACCTACCGCGAGTACGACGCGCACGCGAACCGCTACGCCTGCTGGGCCCAATCGATCGGTCTGAAGAAGGGCGACGCCGTCGCTCTTCTGATGGAGAACCGCCCCGAATATCTCTTCGCCTGGACGGGCCTCGTGAAGATCGGCGTCACAGTTGGGCTCATCAACACCAACCTACGCGAACGCGCGCTCGCCCACAGCCTTGCGATTTCCGGCGCCAAACACCTGATCCTCGGCGCCGAACTCGCCGACAATTACGCGTCCTCCACCAGGGAGCAGCAGGAAAGGCTGACCGTCTGGACGACCGGCGGCGCGATCCAGGGCACCGAAAATCTCGACAAGGCGCTCGCCGCCCAATCCGACACGCCGCTGCCCAAAGATGTGCGCAAGGATCTGACCGCCGGCGACAAGTGCTTCTACATCTACACCAGCGGCACGACGGGCCTGCCCAAGGCGGCCAACATGAGTCACCTGCGCATCCAAACGATGATGCACAGCTTCTCCTCCGCGATGAAATCGACGGAGCGCGACCGCATGTACGTGGTCCTGCCGCTCTATCATTCCGCGGGCGGTGTCTGCGCCATCGGTTCGACGCTCACGGTGGGCGGCTCAATCATCATCCGCCGCAAATTCTCGGCGACCCAATTCTGGGACGACTGCGTCAAATACCGCGCGACCCAGTTCGAATATATCGGCGAACTCTGCCGCTATCTCCTGAACTCGCCACCGCATCCGTTGGAGCGTAAGCACAATCTGCGCGTCGTGATGGGCAACGGCCTTCGCCCCGAAATCTGGCAGGCGTTCAAGGCGCGCTTCAGAATTCCGCACATCATCGAATTCTACGGCGCGACCGAGGGCAACGTCGCCCTCGTCAATCTCGACGGCCGCATCGGCTCGGTCGGCCGCATTCCGAACTACATGCGCAACACGCTGCACACGCGCCTCGTGCTGTTCGACGTCGAGCACGAACAGCCCGTGCGCGGCGCCGACGGCTTCTGCACCGAATGCAAACCCGGCGAGGTCGGCGAGGCGATCGGCAAGATCGACGAAGAACGCGGTCGCTTCGAGGGCTATTCGAAGGGGACGGACACCGAAAAGAAAATCCTGCGCGACGTCTTCGAAAAGGGCGACGCCTGGTTCCGCACCGGCGACCTGCTGCGCCGCGACGACCTTGGCTATTTCTTCTTCGTCGACCGCATCGGCGACACCTTCCGCTGGAAGGGTGAAAACGTGGCCACCAGCGAAGTCGCCGAAGCGATCTCCGTCTACCCCGGCATCCAGGAAGCCAACGTCTACGGCGTAGCCGTCCCCGGCGCCGACGGCCGCGCCGGCATGGCCTCGCTCGTCACCGCAAGCGCGATCGACCTCACCGCGTTCAAGACGCACCTGGACAAGAACCTCCCGGCCTACGCCCGCCCCATCTTCCTGCGCATGCAAGGCGAAATTGAAGTCACCGGCACCTTCAAGCACCGCAAAGTCGAGCTGGTGAAAGAAGGCTACGACCCCAAAACGGTGAAGGACCCGCTCTACGTCCTAAGCCCGGTGACGAACCACTATGTCCCGCTAACCCCCGAACTCCACGACCGCATCATCGCAGGCGAAATCCGCCTGTAGAGCGCTCACCTCCTCGTTCGTCATGGCCGGGCTTGACCCAGCCACCCAGTGCGCGCACGTCGGTGCGCGCCGGAAACGCGACGGCATCGCCAAAGAAACCGCAGCATTTCAGAGAGTCTCTAGGCCGCGCCGACGCGCGGCCACCCACCTACGCAGAATGCTTCGGCGGGCTCGAGGGTCAGCATTGGACGCCGTAGCTTTAGCGAAGGCGGCTGGGTGGCCGGGTCAGGCCCGGTCATGACGACTTGGGAGAAGTCTCAAACGTTGAACACCTCAAGCGGCGTCCAGCGGTGCTTGCGCCGCTCGCCGCGCGTGGCCGGCGTTTCGCCGTCGTACGCGACCGCTTCTACCGGCGCGGTGAATAGCATGCGCTCGTGCAACGCGTTGGCGTTGACGACGCCCCACATCTCATCGTCATCGCCGAACACGGACACGACGTAGACGCCGCATCGCGCACAAATCAAAAAGTCGGCGGTCTTCAATCCGAAGCGATAGCGCACCAAAGCATCCGCCTTCGCGTCGATGCGCAGCGCGCCGTCGGGATCGCTCACCGAAACGACGCCGTGCGACCGGCAGAACGAGCACTGGCACGCGCGCCGTTGCAGCAGCTCGGGCGCGACCGTCGTCTCGAAGGTAATGTTGAGGGCGCCGCAATGGCACCCTCCGCTATAGGCCAGCATGGCGCCCATGTCGGGGCTCCTCTTACTCGGCGGCGGGCTTCTTCTCTTTCGCCGCCTGTTCGATCGCGTGCTTCTGGATCGTGTTCATAGCCGCGCCCATGGCCGCGCCGATGTACTTCTCCGAATTGGCGCCGGCGTCGTTGTAGCTATCCGTGCGGTTGACGTTGGCCTTGTTGATGACCGGCGTCACATGCCGCTGCCACAGCTCGTACGATTTCTTCGTGTTGTCGAAGTTCGCCCAATTATGCGCGAGCTGCAGGAACGCGCCGAACTCGCCCTGCTTGGCCTGCAAGCGCTTGATCTGCGCGATCGCATCGTCCGGCGTGCCGACCACGATGACGCCGTCCTTGATGCCTTGCTCCAACGGATCGATGCTGCGATCCGTGTTCGGGTTGATCGGGCTGATCTTCGCGAAATACTCCGCCCATTTGTGGAAGCCATATTTGATGTTGTCGATCGCCTGCTGCTTGGTCTCCGCGATATGCAGCGGCCCGACCAGCCGCAACTTTTCCGGATCCATCTTGCGGCCGTTCTCGGCCGCGACGTCGTTCGCGATCTTCCAATTGATGCCCAGTGCGTCATAGCCGCCCGTTTGCGTCGCCGCCACGCACAGCATGCCGAAGCCATGACGCCCCGCAAGCTTGCCGCCCGACGGCGTCACGCTCGAGGCCACACAAATCTCCGGATGCGGCCACGTGTAAGGACGCAGCTGCGAGATCGCGTTCGACAGCGTGAACCACTCGGTCTTCTTCGTGACGCGCTCGCCGTTGAACAGTTTCAGGATGACCTCGATCGCCTCGACCATGCGGTCCCGCTGCGTGTTGGGATCGATGCCGAGCTGAAACGCGTCCGACGGCAACAACCCGGGCCCGACGCCGAACATCACGCGTCCGCGGGTCTGATGATCGAGCTGTATCATCCGGTTCGCGACCGTCAGCGGGTTGTGATACGGCAGCGACACGACACCCGTGCCCAGTTTGATGCGCTTCGTGCGTTCCGCGGCCGCCGCAATGAAAAGCTCGGGCGAAGCAATGATCTCGAACCCGGCCGAATGGTGCTCGCCCACCCACGCCTCGTCGTAGCCCAGACGGTCCAGATGCTCGATCAGTTCCAGATCGCGATGGATGCAAAGCGTAGGGTCTTCATCGATCGGATGAAAGGGCGCCAGGAAGATGCCGTTACGGAGTTTGATGGTCATGCGCGTTTCCTCGAATTCCTATTGTAATGACGATGGTGGAAGCCTCGCATATTGTCGGGCTATTGTCATTGCCATCAGCCATTGAACACACATCGAGGAACACCACATGCGCGCCGCCGTCTTTAAGGGTACGGGCTCACCGCTCGCCATTGAAACCGTAGCGAATCCGCAATGCGGACCGACCGATCTGATCCTCAAGGTGAAGAACTGCGGCATCTGCGGCTCCGACCTGCACATGACCGAGGCGACGTCGATCCAACCCCTGCCGTCGGGCAGCGTGATGGGCCACGAATTCGCCGGCGAGGTGATGGAGGTTGGCTCCGCGATCAAAGGCCAATGGAAAGTCGGCGACCGCGTCGCGGGCTTCCCCTACATCTACTGCGGTGAGTGCGCGGGCTGCCGCAACGCCGGCACCGGCTTCGGCGTCTGCGAAAAAGGCATCAGCATCGGCCTTGGCCAAAGCCACGGCGCCTACGCCGAGTTCGTGCGCATCGGCGCAACCGGCGCGCACAAACTCCCAAGCGTCGTGAACTTCCACGAAGGCGCGATGATCGAGCCGCTCTCGGTCGGTCTCCACGCCGTGGACAAAGCCGACATGCAGCGCGGCGCAACGGTCCTCGTCATCGGCGCCGGCCCCGTCGGCCTCTCGGTCATGCTCTGGGCAAAGTTCTTGGGCGCACGCCACGTCATCGTCAGCGACAAAGCCGAACAGCGCGCCAAAATGGCCGCCCGCTTCGGCGCCACCGACGCAATCGATCCGGCAAAAGCGCTGGTGCCGCAAGTCGAAGCGATCGCCGGCAAAGGCCCCGACATCATCTTCGAATGCGTCGGCGCCCCCGGCCTCATCAACGAAACGATGATGATGGCGCCGCGCAACTGCAAGATCGTGGTCGCAGGCGTTTGCCAGCAAATGGACATGATCATGCCCCTGATGGGCATCGTGAAAGAACTGACGCTCCAGTTCGTCCTAGGCTACCGCCCCGCCGACTTCGACTACGTCATCGACATGATCGCCAAAGACCGCGTCGACGTCGAACACATGATCACGGACGTGGTAAATCTGGACGGGCTGCCGGCCGCCTTCGAAGCCCTGCGCAAACCGGTGCATCAGTGTAAGGTGATGCTGGAGAACTAACGCTCCACGTCTTCATCCGACACATACAGCGGTCGATTGCGAAGTTTCGTGATGGTGGAGGGCAAGGCGCGCAAGCGCTCCGCCAACGCTGCGCCGTCGACGGCAAAGCCGTAGAGTATGGCGCCGCCAACACCTGCGAAAGCTGCTCCGATGAGCGGGTTGTAGTCGACAGATGGCGACGCGAGCCAGGCAAGACTGGGGTCCTGCAGGGCGGCGCTGCCAAACGCCCGCCCGTAGATCAACAGCACATAAACGAGTGCGGCACACAGCCCCGTTAAGACAAGTGCGCCAATGCTGGTCTCGCGCTGCCTGCGACGAACGGCGCATATGGCAATCCAACCGAAAAGGAAAACCGGGCCCGCCGCCGACACAAGTGACCAAAGGAGGTATTGCACGCCCTGCAGGATCGCTAACGGAAGGGAGTATGGCACCTCACTGACCACTTTGACCATGAACCAGATCCAACTCAACGTGCTCACCGTTGCAAGCACAACGACCACCGCGCCGAGCGCAATACACCGTCGAGCCTCCAACATGTCGGTGCCGACACCCGACCAGGCGGAATAGAGGCGAGCGGCCAGGGCTACGACGGAAACGTTTGCGGTGTAGCGAATAATCTCCGTGACGACATAGTACGATGCGTAGTCGGCCCTCGGCGCATCGGGCTGCATCATCGACAACCCAAGAACCGTGGCATCGATGAGGACAAGCGGCGCGACGATCGCAAGGGATGTCGTCGTCAAGGCGATCGGCTGTGCGCGGCCATGCCGCAAGCACAGCGCGCTACTCAACGACACGACCACAAGGCCGACGGAGGTGAACAGCAATTGGATAAACTCAAATGCCGTCTCGAAGATGACTTGGGCGGTCGTTGCCCATGATGCGTACCAGCCCGCAATGTCGACCAAGGACCACAAAAAAAGCGGACACGCGGCAACGCCCGCCATAACGAGCGCGCGCAAATCGACACCCAACTGGCTGGAAGAGGGCGTGTCTTTGTGCATGAGATCAACTCTTGGCACCCGCGAGAACAGACCAGACGATCCGATGGCAATAAGGTTAGCATTAGGGCGAAGGGATGCCCAAGGGCGCAGCGCCGGTGTAGGCTAGGGTTGGAGACTGACCGTATCGGGGACACGACTGTGACTGAAAACACCATTCCATTCATCTGGGCGGACATCCCCGGCCATGTCTCCTACATCCTCATCGCCGTCTCGTATTATTTGACGAACATGTACTGGCTGCGCGTAACCGCGGTCGTCGGTCTGTCGCTCGAGATTGTGTATTTTCAGCTCTCGGGCGGCGCGATGCACACGGGCATCGCGTGGGACGTCATCTTCATCGCGATCAACGCCTATCAGATCTATTGGCTCGTCGCCGACAACCGCAATTTGCGCATGCTGGAAGACGCGCACTTGCTGCGCCAAGGCGTCTTCGCGGGCTTCAGCCACGCGCAACTTGCCCGTCTGGTCAAAGCGGGCAGTTGGCGCACGCTTGAAACAGGCACGACGATCACGAGCGAGGGCGAGCCCGTTTCCGAACTCGTCTTGATCTGCAATGGTCAGGCGGCGGTTGAGGCGCAAGGACATGTCGTTGCGCATTTGCGCGGCGGCGCGTTCGTCGGAGAGATGGCGTTCGTCTCCGGAAAGCCGGCGTCGGCCACCGTCACGGTCGAGCATGTCTCGCGCGCCTTCGTCTTCAACATGGAGAAGCTGCGCAAGATCGTCGCCACCGACGAACTCGTCGCCGTCGCGATGCATCGAGTCATCGGCCGCGACCTCGCCGACAAACTCGCCGCCAAGAACGCGGATGCCGCCGCCGCGAACGTCAGCGCCGCCTAAGCCGGCAGCACCCAAAACCCCGCGCGCGGAAAATGCACGACGACGTCGCCGACGGCGGGGTCGTGCCGCTTGATCGCAATCTCCTGCGCGTTTGAAAAGACGATCTCGCCCACCACAGCATCGCGACCGTAATCGTCAGGCATCACGCTGACCCGGTCACCCGGCTTACGCCCGTTGGGATCATACGGATCGGCGACAGCTTTCGCTTCCGACGTCGCGTCCTTGGCGATCCGCAGCGCTTCCTTCGCATCCATCGGCACAGGTTTGCCGTGCCCCAGTGCAGCCACCCGCTGATACCAAGCCTCAACGCGCGGATATTCCTTCAGCAGCGCCTCCGCCAGGTGGGGCAGGGCGCCCTTCAGGAACCAAAGATTCATATGGCAATGCGCGTCGCTGACCGATGGCTTGCCGTCCATCGACGGCGAAACAAACGGCCGCCCGTCACTTAGTTGCGCATCCAGAAACCCGGCATGTGCACGGAACTGGTCCTTCATCAACGGCGCCGCGGCTTTCATCTGCTGAAGATTGAACGGCCGGTCCGGCGCCATCTTCTCGCGATCTTTGATAAAGGCCTCCGGCACCATCGGCCCCAACTCGCCGAAGATCAGCGGCACCGTCGCCAGAAAGAACGCCTTGTCCGTCCAAAACCCAAGCCCAAAGCTCAACCCCGCATTCGGCATTACCGGCGGATCGGGAAACCGCCGCTCGATCTCGCGCAAGATGATCTGCGTGTCGCAAAAAATATCCGCCCCGATCTGCATCACCGGCGTCTTGCGATACCCGCCCGTCAGCGGCAGCAAGTCCGGCTTCGGCAACATGTTCGGAATCTCAACCGACCGCCACGTCATGCCCTTCATCCCGAACACGACACGCACCTTCTCCGAAAACGGCGATGTGGGGTAGTGATGGAAAATGATCTCGTGCGTCATGGGGTCACCGGAATTCGTGTGAGAAACGGATGGTATCGGCCTGGATACCCTCGAGCACGACGTCGAGCCCGCCGGAGCGGATCATCCACTCAAGCCGGTGATCGCGATACTCGCGCTTGAAGAGCCGCTGCTTCACCGCCTCGCCGACCATCGCCATGCTCTTGATGGACTCCGCTGCCGCCTGCGCCGTCTTCGCGACGGAAGGCCGCGCGTTCGCACCCGCCTGCCACTGACCCAGCTTCGACGTCGGCGAAGGTCCGACGCCAAGCCCCGTCGATCCGTTCACATAAGGAATGACGGCGACATCCGCCCACCCGAACTGATCGCCGCCGAACCACTGCCGGTCGCCCAAATGCCGCTCCAGCCACGCATAGAAGTCGCGAGCTTGACCGGCAGCACGCGCCTCGATCACCCGTGCACGCTCACCCTCCGCGCGCTTGAACCAGCGGATCTCACCCAAGCCCCAATTGATCGGCTCGTAATGCGTATCCATCGCATCTTCGATCATCCGCGCCCGCGCACGCCCCTTCGGATCGCGCGGCATCAACCGCGGCTCCGGGAAACGGTCCTCGATGTATTCGAGGATGATGGTGCTATCGAAGATTGCGAAATCGCCGTCGATCAGCGCCGGCACTTCCGCCCGCGGATTGGCCTTGATGAAATCGTCGTCCGCGTGGCCGGAGCCGATCGCCGTCGGCATCTTCACCTCGAACGGCACACCCTTTTCGTAAAGCGCGATCTTGCACTTTTGCGCATAAGGAGAAAGCGGATGCTCATACAGCACGAGTGACATGGGCTTCGCCTCAATGTTGGACTAGACTGAATTAGCACACATAAAGCGCGACCGCGCGAGGAGTGACCCGCATGACCTTCGGCCTTGACGCTGCGGCTTTCAGCCGGACGAGCGAGAAGGGCGCCGTCCGCGTCCGCCCCTTGGTAGGACAAGACCGCGCCCACTGGAGCGAACTCTGGAAAGGCTACCTCGCCTTCTACGAAACGACGCTCCCGCAAGCGCAATACGACCTGACGTTTCAGCGCTACCTCGACCCGGCCGAGCCGATGTTCGCCTATCTCGCCGAACACAAAGGCACGCCGCGCGGCCTCGTCCACATCATCCTGCATCGCTCAGGCTGGATGGACGGCCCGACCTGCTACCTGCAAGACCTGTTCGTGCAGCCGACAGAACGCGGCACCGGCATGGGCCGCGCCCTCATCGAACACGTCTATGATGTGGTGAAGGCCGCCGGCGGAAAACGCGTCTACTGGCTGACGCACAAAACGAACACGACCGCGCGCAATCTCTACGACCGCTTAGCCGACGAACCCGGCTTCATCGAATACGTGAAAGCGCTTTAGCCAGCTCGAAACGCCGCCAGCAACGGCACCCGCGCCGCGCGCCACGCCGGAAACACGCCGCCGACAAAGCCGATGACAAGGGCCAAGATCACGCCTTGCAAGATCAGCGCACCGGAGAATTTGAACGCGAACACGACCTGCGTGAAACTGCCGCCCATCGTCGCCGCGCTGATCCCGTTGAAGAGCAAGTAGCAGAACAGCGTCCCCAGAACGCCCCCAATAGCCGAAAGCAGCAGCGACTCCGTCATCGTACCGACAAACGCGGGAAGCCCGCCGAAGCCGATCGCGCGCATGGTCGCGATCTCGCGCAAGCGTGCATCGACCGACGCGTACATCGTATTAAGCGCCCCCGCGAGCGCACCGAACGACATGGCGATCGCCAGCGGCCACCCCATGAACATGATCATATCGTTCATGCCCTGGCTCTGTCCGGTGTAAAACTCCGTCTCCGACTGCACGTCGAGTTTGAGTCGCGGATCGCTGTCCGAATAGTCTCGGAGTTTCTGTAGGCTTGCGGGACTATCCATCCGCACGCGCACGGTCTGCACCGTACTCCCGCGCTGATAGAGATTTTGCAACACCGCGACATCCGCCCAAATCTCGGACTCAAAGACGGTGCCGCCGGTTTCGAATTCGCCGACGACGGTCCAGTTCTGTGATGCAAGGCGAATCTGCCGCCCGAGCTCGAACCCTTCGAATTGCTTCGACACGGCGCGTCCGACGACGAGTTCGTTCATGCCGGTACGAAACATCCGCCCGGCCGAAATGCGCACGCCCTTGCGCACTTGATCGGCAAGCGGCCCAAGCCCGCGAAGCGGCAGGTTCGCTTTCGTCCTGCTCGACTTCTTGATGCCGTCGACGATCACGTAGAGTTCGGGCGAAGTGAGCGCCTTGCCGTCCGCGCCCTTGGCGATCCCGGGCGCTTCTTGAATGAGCTGCGTCTGCCCGCGCTCGAGGACCGAGTTGAGTTCGCCCTCGCTCCCTTTCCGCAGGAAGACCGCGACGTCCGACGCGCCGCTGCCTTTGACCGTCGCCGCAAACCCGTTCGCCATCGCGAGAAACGCGAGCAGAACGCCGGTCACGAATGCGACAGCGATGACCGTCGACAGCGACGTCCACAGGCGCTGCGGGATCGAGCGAAGGTTCATCATCGTGACCACCGCAATCTGATTGAGCGTCCGTCCCATGGCTCTACTTCCGCCCCAATGCCGTGACGACGTCGATGTTCATCGCCCGGATCGCGGGCAAAAGCCCGGTCAAGAGTCCGAGCAGCGCCATCAGAACGAAGGCGATGATCGCCGTATCCAAAGTGAGTGTCATGGTCGCAAGCACGCTCACCGACTGCGCGATGGCCGAGGTGATCAGGAAAGCGGCCAGCACGCCCAAGACGCCGCCGATCAACGCGAGCAGCATGGACTCGCCGAGGACAAGAGCGAAAACACGTTGGGCCGTGAAGCCGATCGTCTTCAAGACCGCGATCTCGTTCGTGCGCTCGCGCACCGTCAGCATCATCGTGTTTCCGACGACGAGGAGAATAGTGATGAAAGCTGCACCGACGACGTAGAGCACAATCGACCCGATGTCGCCCATCATCTCGATAAAGGCCTTGTTGAACGCCTGCTCCGTCTTCGTCTCCGTCTCGAACGGCGAGTTCGCGAATAGCGCGTCGATGTCACGCATGATGCGCTCGTTCTCTTTCGTGTCCGCGGTCTTGAGGATCATCCACCCGACCGTGTCGCCGCCGACGTCACGCGTCTCCTTGAAATATTCGTACTGAAACATCACAAAATTGGTGTCGACGCGCGTTTCCTTGCCCGTGATGATGCCGGAGATATTGAAGGTCCACGTGTCGGACTTGTTCTTCTGGCGCCAGATGTTGCTCTTGATCGGGACGCGATCGCCGACCTTCCAGCCGTAGGCGTCGGCGACGGCCTTGCCGACCAAAAGACCGGTGCGATCGCGCAAGAAGGCCTCGCGCTGAGCAGGCGGCAAGATGTATTCCGGATAAATGTCGAGATAGGGCGCGGGATCGATCGCAAAGGCGACAAGGAAATTCCTGGGCTCCTGATAGTACCCGCCGAACCAGCTCGCGTGTGCGACGCGCTGAACGCCCGGCACCGCCGCCGTGCGCGCCACATACGCGATCGGCATCGGCAGGGTGAAGTTGATCTTGTTGGTGACGATAAGCCGATCCGCGCCGGCCAAGTCGACCCCCGCATTCATCGAGCTCTGGAAGCTCGCAAGGATGCCGAAGATCAGGAACGCGATGAAAATCGAAACCACGGTCAGCGTCGTGCGCAATTTCTTGCGAAACAAATTCTTCCGGATCAGCTGAAGGAACGTCATGCGTTGAGGTCCTTCTCGACGAAGTGCCCCTTGTCCAGATGCAGCGTGCGCTTGGCATAACGCGCCGCTTCCGGATCGTGCGTCACCATCACGATCGTTTTGCCGAGATCCCGGTTCAATGTCTGAAGCATGCTCAAGATCTCTTCCGCCGTCTCGCGGTCGAGATCGCCCGTCGGCTCGTCGCAGAGCATCAGCTTGGGATCCGACACGATCGCCCGCGCGATCGCGACGCGTTGCTGTTGCCCGCCCGAGAGTTCGGAGGGCTTGTGCCGCGCCCGGTCGGCGAGATTGACGATGGAGAGCGCCGTATTGACCCGCTCGCGCCGCGCCTTCGGTCCAAGCTTCGTGAGCAACAACGGCAGTTCCACGTTCTGCGCCGCCGTCAGCATCGGCATCAGATTGTAGAACTGAAACACGAACCCGACATTCGCCGCACGAAACGCCGCAAGCTTGCTCTCGCTGAGATCGTCCATCCGCTTGCCGTCGAACGCGATCTCCCCTTCGCTGGGCTTGTCGATGCCGCCGAGCAGATTGAGCAGCGTCGTCTTGCCCGACCCCGACGGCCCCATGACCGCGACGAAATCCTGCTTCGGGATCGCCATGTCCAGGTGATCGAAGATACGCACCTGCTGCTTGCCGCGCGTATAGCGCTTGGCGATGTTCTTCAGAACGATCAACGCGTCGCTCATTCTATTTTCCTTGAGGGGACGGTGGCGTCTCTTGGGACTCGTCGTAGAAGATAACTTTCGCGGCCATCTCGGGTAGGATGCGCGGATCGCCGGTCTGGATCGCGACCCGCACCTTCACGGTCGCCTTGTCGCGATTGGCCGTCGGAATGATCGCCGCGACCTTCGCCGGAATCTCCCACGAGGGATAAGCATCCAGCGTCGCGCTCGCTTTTTGACCGGGCTTCACGCGGCTGATGAAGGACTCATTCACCTCGACCTCGACCTCGAGCGAGTTCATGTCGACGATCGTGCAAACGCCGGTCCGCGTGAACCCGCCGCCCGCCGCCGCCGGCGAAACGATTTCGCCGGGCTGCGCGTCCTTGGTGGTGACGACCCCCGCGAACGGCGCCCGTATCTCATGCTTGTCGAGCAACGCCTTCGCCCGCGCATAAGTCTGTTCCGCGGATCGCAAGCCGCCCTGCGCCTGCGTCAGCCGCGCAACGGAAGCCTCAGCCACCGCCTGCGCCCGCGTATTCTCCGCGACGCTCGCATACTCGCGCGCCTTCACGCCGCGAATGCGCAACAGCGCCCGCTGCGCCTCATCGTTGTCGGCGTTCGCCACGGCCAACGTTCCGCGCGCCGACTTCAAATTTCCCTCGGCAATCCCAAGTTCGGTCTGCGCCAGCGTCGTATCCATGCGCGCCAAGACCTGACCGGCCTCGACCGCCATGCCTTCTTCGACCAACACCTCTTGCATGCGCCCGGTGATCTCGGCCGACACGGTCGCCAGCCTGCGCGCCGTCACATAACCGGAAGCCGACAGCACGCCGCCCGCCGAAGGGGCGGCCGGGGCAGGGGAAGCACCCGGCGCGGGCGCTGTACCCGCAGCAGCAGCCGGCGTCTCCGCCACGGCGACGGTCTCTTCCGCCGCCTGCGAAGGCCAAAACACATAGATCGCGGCAAAGACCACCAGCACGCACGCCGCGCCAAAGCCGATGATCATCCAGCGTCCGCCGCCGTCCTCATCGTCCTCGTCGTCGCGATTGATGCGCAAGCGATCCAAAAGCTCGCGTTGCCCGTCAGCCATCAGTCCCTCGTCCCGCCCGCAATGCGCGCATATTTCGTAGGCCGCGCCCGCGATTGCAAGAACGAAATTGGAACTAACGCCGCCGCTGCTGCCAAATCTCCCCCATCCGCGCGAACAATTCCGCCGGATTGGCGGGCGTCGCGTCGCCGGAAAACTCGCGATAGAGCGTCGCAACATTGACAGCGATCCGCTCCGCATCGCCCCACGAGTCGTAATCGCCCAGCGCAATGTCATGCGCCGCATCCCGCGCGCTCATCCCGGCGTCATACCGTTTGCGCGCCTCGTCGCGGATATAGATGAGATAATCCTGCACGGCTTTGACCCCCCGCTTATCCGTCACCGGCCCATGCCCCGGCACAACGGTCTCGCAGTCCAGCGCCAAGATCGCATCGCAAGCCGCAATCCAATTCCCGACCGGCCCCGCCCACATAATCGGCGTCCCCTCGACGAACAAAATGTCGCCGGTGAACACGGTGCGGTCCGCCGGCACATGCACAAGCACGTCACCGCCCGTATGCGCAGGCCCAACCTCGATCAACTCGACGGCTTTGTTCCCGACCTTCCGCGACAGGTGTCCGCTGAACGTCGTCGTCGGCAACGTCGGCGTAATCCCGTTGAACTCAAACGCGCCGAAGCAATGCATCAAATACTCGCCGGTCAGCCCCATCGAAGGCGCGGCCTTCACGAAACCGGCAATCAACGCCGGCTGCTCCCGCTTCATCTCCTCGGCCGCATGCGCCGACGCAATAATCTCCGCGCCCTCGACCAACTCATTGCCATAACAATGATCGCCGTTGTGATGCGTATTGACCAAAGTCCCGATCGTCTTGGCCGCCCGCGGCGCCGCATCCCGCATCGCGGCCAGCATCTCGCGCGTCAGCTTCAAATCAAACAACGTATCGACCAACAGCGACTGATCCCCATCGGTAATCAACCCCGCATTCGACCAACCCCAAGACCCATCGGGTTGTATCCAAGCGTAAGTCCCACGCCCCAAATCCGCGAGCCCGCGCTTGTAGCCGAATCCGTTCTTCGCCAATGACATCTGAACCTCATAAAACAAGTACGGCGTTTCTCATCCTCCCCCGCTTTAGCGGGGGAGGGGGACCGCGTCAGCGGTGGAGGGGGGCGACGCACCAACTGCGAGTCAGAAGTCCCCTCCACCATTGCTTCGCAATGGTCCCCCTCGCCCCGCTAAAGCGGGGGAGGAAAATCAAGCCGGCAATCCGCCGTCCAGGAACCGCTCCGCGACCGCCGCATAAAGCGCAATCCCGTTCGCCATCGCGTTCTCGTCCAGCATCATCCTGTTCGAATGACACGGCGCTGCGTGATGATGATCGCAACCCTCCGGCGCAACGCCGAGAAATACCATGCACCCCGGAATCCGCTGCAGCACATAACCCCAATCCTCGGCGCCCATCACCGGCGCCGGCATCGGCGCAAACCCATGCTCGCCGAACAAGCCGCGGACAGTCTCGGCCGCCAGCGCGACCATACGACCGTCATTCACGGTGACGTCGTAGCCCGCGGTCAGCGTCACCTCCGCCCGCGCCTCATGCGCCTCGGCAACTTTCTCCGCGACGCGCTTCAACCCTTCCTTCGCCCGCTTGCGCGAAGCCTCCGACACCGAACGCAGCGTGCCGATCAGCGTCACCGCTTCCGGAATGACGTTGTTCGTCGTGCCGCCGTTGATCTGAGCAATCGTCAGCACCACGGGATCGAAAGCACTGATCTTGCGCGTCACGAAACTCTGCAGCGCCAGAACAATCTCGCACGCCACCGGCATCGGATCGACGCAGAACTGCGGCGTCGACGCATGCCCACCCTTGCCGACCACACGAATGCTGATCGTATCGGTCGACGCCATGAACGCGCCGGCCTTCGCCGTGAAAATCCCCGTCGGCACATTCGGCGTGATGTGCATGGCGAACGCACCGTCGGGCTTGGGATGCTTGTCGATCAACCCATCCTCGATCATGCGCAGCGCGCCGAAATGCCCTTCCTCGCCCGGCTGAAACATGAACTTCACCGTCCCCGCCAACTTCGCGCGGTTCTTGTGAAGCAGCTTCACTGCTCCGGCCAGCATCGCCGTATGCGAGTCATGCCCGCACGCATGCATCCGCCCCGGCTCCTTCGACTTGAAGGGCAGGTCGGTATCCTCCGGCATCGGCAAAGCATCCATATCGCCGCGCAGCAGAACGGTCCGCCCCTGCGTCGGCCCCTGCAACGTCACGATCAACCCCGACGTCGAAGGCCCCGTCTCGATCTTCACATCAAGCCCATCCAAAGCTTCGCGCACCGCCGCGACCGTTTTCGGCAGATGCAACCCCAACTCCGGATGCTCATGAATCTTCCGCCTGAGCGTCACCGTCTCCGGCAACAACCCCTTCGCCCCGTCCAACCAAACCTTGCCGTTCTCGCTCACTGCATCCTCGCTATCTCAAACCCGTCATGCCGCCGTCGACGGCCAGTGTCTGCCCCGTGATGTAAGCCGCCTCATCCGACATCAGAAAGAGCGCAGCATAAGCCGTCTCCCATCCCGTGCCTTGCCGGCCCAGCGGCACCGGCGTCTTCGCACGTCCTGGCCGCCCGCGTGTCGCCTCGCGGCCGATGGAGGTATCCATCAAGCCCGGCGCCACGATGTTCACGCGAATGCCACGCCGCTCGCCCTCGATCCCCGCGTGCCGCATCAACCCGCCGAGCGCCGCCTTCGACGCATCGTAAGACGGCATGCGGCTACCCGCCTTCATCGAGGCAATCGACGAAATCAAAACGATCGAAGACCCATCGGCCAGAACCGGCATCGCCGCCTGCAACGTCAACATCGCCCCGCGTAGATTGACCGAGAACACGCGATCCCAAATCTCCGGCGTCGACCCCTCAAGCCACATCCCCGCGCCGATGCCGACGTTGAACACGGCGCCGTCGAGTCCGCCGAGCTTCGCGACGGCTTCGCTCACCATCGTCGTGATGTCGCTGGGCACCGCAACGTTCGCCTCGATCGCGACCGCCGACCCGTCGCGCGCCATCGACGCCGTCGCTTCGGCGCTTTGGATATTGCGATCCGCGACCGCGACACGCGCACCCTCGCGCGCAAACAGGATGCACATCGCGCGGCCATTGCCGATCGGCGCGTCGTCAAGGCCGCGATCGTCCTGACCGCCGCCGACAACGAGAATGCGCCGCCCCTCAAGCCGGCCGCGCCCCGGCGCGTGACCTTGCGACTCGGCCTTCAGCGGCCGTTCGACCGCCTCGCTCATGACGTCTGCTTCTGCGAGTCCGGAAACGCCACGCCCTTGGTCCCTGACGGTTCGATATCGACGTCGAACGTTTCCAGGAACCGGCTCACCATCATGTAATAGCCGATGGTCACGGTCAGCTCCTGCATCTCCTGCAACGACAGCTTCTCGGCCAGCGGCTTATATGTCGCGTCGCCCGCACGAACGTTCTTCACCACGTCGTCCGTGTACCGCATGACCATCTTCTGCAGATCGTCGAACGCGCTGTCCTCCGGCCCGGCATGGATGCCCTTGATCAGCGCCTCACTCATGCCGAGGTCGCGGCTGATACGCTCGTGCTGATAGACCTCATACTTAGCCTTCGACAGCACGCCCGCGCGCACGATCGCGATCTCGCGCAGCACTGGGTTGAGCTTCGACTTGAACAGCAGATGGTTCCCCATTCGGGTGAATGCCGCGAGCAACCCTTCGCCTCCCGCCATCATCCGGAAGATATTGAGCGGCGGCATCTTGCCCAAGACCTCCTGGGTCTCGGCGGAAAGCGACTTCGGATCGGGGTAGGGCACGCGGGCCATGGGGCGTATCTCTCTCAAAGGTGGTCGCGCACTCTAGCCATCCGCGAACCCCAGAAAAGCGATTTCGCACCGCACCATTGCCTCTACGGCGCGCCACGCTAGAGTGCAAAAAACAGAATGCTCATGGGAGGAACAGCAGCCGATGTACGATTTCAGCGGCCTCAAGGTCTTGGCCGATATCCCGCGCCAGCAGGCTAAGTTGCGCGGCAACTCGACCGCGATGTTTTTCCAAGGCCGCGAAACGACATACGCCGCCCTCGACACCCATACCAGCCAGGTCGCCAACGGCCTGATCGCGCTGGGCCAGAAACCGGGCGCGCGCATCGGCTACATGGGCATGAACTCGGACATCTTCTTCGAGGTGCTGCTCGGCTCCTTCAAGGCGAACAACGTCCTCGTCGGCATCAACTGGCGCCTCGCCCCGCCGGAAGTCGTCTACGTCCTGAACGACGCCGGCTGCGAGGTCGTCTTCGTCGGCGCCGAATTCGTGCCGATGATCGAAGGCATCAAGCAGGCCTGCCCCAAACTCAAACACATCGTCGCCGTCGACGGCGGACACGCGTCTTGGCCAGCCTACGCCGCCTGGCGCGACGCGCAGAACACGAAGGATCCGCATCTCAAAATCAAAGCCGACGACGACGCGATCCAGCTCTACACGTCGGGCACGACCGGCAACCCCAAGGGCGTGCAGCTCACCAACGGCAACTACATCGCCTTCTTCAAGGCGGCGCAGGACGCCAAATGGGGCGCCTTCGGCGCCGGCGAGCCGAACCTCGTCGCCATGCCCAACTTCCACGTCGCCGGCACGAACATGGGCTTGACGACACTCGCGCAAGGTTCCTTCGGTGTCATCATGAAGACGGTGGTGCCCGACGAAGTGTTGGCGCTGATCGAAAAATTCAAGATCAAGAACATGTTCCTCGTCCCGGCCGTCATCCTGATGCTGACCCAAACGCCGAAGGTCAAAACGACCGACATCTCGTCCGTGAAGGCGATGTTCTACGGCGCCTCACCGATCGCCGAGGAAACGCTCAAGACCGCGCAGTCGATTTTCAAAGGCTGCGGCTTCACGCAGCTCTACGGCCTCACCGAAACCGTCGGCGCGGGCACCGCCTTGCAGCCGGAAGACCACAAGGGCGATCTGCTGCGCTCCTGCGGCAAGCCTTATCCCGGCCTCGACATCAAGGTCTTCGACGCCAACGACAAGGAAGTGAAAACCGGCGAGGTCGGCGAAATCGTCATCAGCGGCCCAACGCTCATGAAGGGCTACTGGAACAAACCCGACGCCACCGCCTCCGCGATCAAAACCCGCCGCTCGTTCTTCGGCGGCGAGAAGCGCTGGTTCTACACCGGCGATGCCGGCTTCTTCGACAAAAAGGGCTACCTCTTCATCCACGACCGCGTGAAGGACATGATCGTCTCCGGCGGCGAGAATATTTACCCCGCCGAAGTCGAAAACGCCGTCATGGCCCACCCCGCCGTCGCCGACTGCGCCGTCATCGGCGTCCCCGACGACAAGTGGGGCGAAGCCGTCAAAGCGATCGTGGTCCTCAAAGCCGGTCAAAAGGCGACCGCCGAAGACATCATCGCCTTCTGCCGCACGCGCATTGCGGCTTACAAGGTGCCGAAGTCCGTCGACTTCGTCGAAGCCTTGCCCCGCAACCCCTCCGGCAAAGTCCTCCGCCGCGAACTGCGCGAGCCGTATTGGAAGGACAAGAAACGGCGCGTGAACTGAGATGAAACTTTACAACGAACACGACCCGGCGCCGAACCCGCGCCGGGTGCGCATCTTCATGAAGGAAAAGGGCATCGACATCCCGTTGGTGCACACACCCATCACAAAGCGCGCGCACAAATCGCCCGAGCATCTCGCGCGCAATCCGTTCGGCCAGCTGCCGGTGCTCGAACTCGACGACGGCACCTGCATCTCCGAGAGCGTCTCGATCTGCCGCTATCTCGAAGACCTGCATCCCGAACCCAACCTGTTCGGCCGCGACGCGAAAGAACGCGCGAACGTCGACATGTGGACCCGCCGCATCGAATTCCGCCTGATGACGCCGGTCGGCCAAGTCTGGGTGCACATGCACCCATTCACGGCAGCCGTCGCAACGGCGACGATGGGCAAACAATTCACCGACTACGGCGAGGCGAACCGCAAAATCGTCGACAGCGCCTGCCATCTCTTCGACAAAGAACTGGGCAACCGCCACTTCTTCGCCGCCGACCGCTACACCATGGCCGACATCGTCGCGCAATCGACCTTCGACTTCGCCCGCTTCATCGGCATCGACATTCCTGAAGACGCCAAACACCTGCGCGCCTGGTACGACCGCGTCAGCGCACGCCCCAGCGCAACGTTCGAAGTGCCCGAAGCATTGCTCGCCGCAGCGCGCACCGCACGCGCCTGACGGGTTAGCCCTTTTCGATCGTCATCTGGATGCAGCCCTCGTCCGTCATCCCGTCGCGATGCGCCGCGGTGATGATCTGGTCGAACGCGCGCGACAACTCGGCGTCATTGTCGACCTTGGAGAGATACGTCCGCGCCAGCTCCAGCGTCTCGTCCATATTCTGCGACGATCCGATGCGCCGGCATACGTAGTCATAAGTCACGTCGCGCCGCCCGATTACCGGCGCCAACAGTTCGGCCGGCGACAGCGTGTCGAGATGAACCATCCCCGTCCGCCGGTCGATGGACTTGAGCCAACGGTCGAAGTCATGCGCCGTGCGCTGATCCGCAACCGTGTCGTCGTACCAAACGTCCAGAATCTCCACGCCGTTGCGCGCTACCCGCATCGCTTCGTTCAGCGCCGCGTTCCAATCCCCGATGTGATGGGGCGTGAACGAAAACACGACGACGTCGAACTCGCCGTCCGCGAACGAAAGCCGCTCGGCCGCTCCATGCACGGCCTCAAACCCCTCGCCGCGCAGCTTCGCCACCGCGTCATCGGAAGGATCAAGCCCCGCCAACCGCCCAACCTCGCCCTGCACGGTCCTTAAGAATGTGCCGTCGCCGCTCCCAACCTCCAGGATCGAACGCGGCCGCCCGCCGAGCACGCGCGCGCGAAACTCATCGCGATAATTGTCGAAGATGTCGGCCATGAAAAAAGCTCCTGCTGCAAAACATACAGCAGGAGCCAAGCTTGAAACGCAAGAACGTCTGTGTCCTACTCCTCCAGCGATCGCACCAGCTCCTCAACGAGCGCGGCCAGCGCCGGATCCTGCAAACATTGGTCCCGGATCTTCGCGTCGCCGTGTAATATCGTGCTATGATCGCGCTTAAAGCTGCGTCCAAGCTCGGGATAAGAACGTTTCGTCACGCGCCTGGCGACGTGCATAGCCAGTTGCCTCGCAAACACCACTTCTTGCCGCCGGCTTTTGGAGTCCATATCGCTGACCCGGACACTGCAGCGGCTCGCCACCTTTTGCTTGACGTCGGCCGCCTTGACGACCTTACGGCTCTTTTTCATGAAATCATCGAGCCACCGCTTCGCTGTGTTGAAGCTGATCTCCAGCTTACCGTGCTCGCTATAGATCTCCAGGCGCTGTAACGCGCCAATCAGAACCCGCACGTCGTTCTTGATGCGCGCCGCGATGAGACGCAACACATTGTCGCCCACGACGAACCGCGGTTCTTCCCGCAGGCGGCGCGCCGCCAACGCGCGCACGATCGCCAGCCGCAAGTCATAGTCGTCTACGCGCACCTCGACGCTGCCACCGTCCACGAAGCGCGCCCGCAAACGCGCGGGCAGTTGATCCATCGACAGCGCTGGCGCGTCCGCCGCCAGAACCACGTGTTTGCCGCTGGCCACGAGGTCGTCGATCAAATGCGCAAACGGACCGGCGCTTGCCGGATGCCGCCGCAGCGTCTGGACCTCATCGCAGATCAACACGTCGATCTTACGCGCGAGGGCGATCGCGCCCGGTGATTGAGGGTTGAGAAATTGCTGAACGAGAGCATCCACGGTCAGAAACAAAACGCGCGTCTCCGCGTTGTCCGCGCAAAAGCGCCAGGCGAGCGCCTGCAGAAGATGCGTCTTGCCGGCGCCGGACGGTCCGTGAAGCATGAGTAGATTGGCGCCGCTTCCGTCCGCGACAGCCTGCGCCGCGGCGAACGCCGCCACGTTCGGCCCCCGCCGGACGAAATTCGCGAAGGTCATTTTCCGGTCCAACTGCCCCGATCCTTCGACCAGCGCGGGCCTAGCCTGCGCGTCGCCATTCGCGTTGTTCACGACAAGCTCCAGTTTGGCACCGACGGTGAAGAGAACGTTGCGCGGATTCTTGGCCAAACAGGCCAAAACCGCGTCGATGGCGTCCGCAAAGCGGGTCAGCACATCGCGACGATGCTGTGGCGACGTGCACGCCAGAACGATCGTTGTCCTGTCGATCGACAACGCGCGGATGCCTTCAATGCCTTCCTGAAACAGCTGCTCTCCCAATTGGTGGCGCAAAACGGCGCGTGCGCGCCGCCAAAGGACCTTCAGCTCGTCGGCTGTTTTTTTCTCAGCGGTCATGGCTACTCGTTCTCCTCCCATACAACTGCTTGTCGGCGACGCTGCGGGGCGCCCCAGACGGGTTTGGTGCTTGCGTGACCGCGACCGCCATGCGTTGCCTGCGAGCAAGTGCATGGCGGCCGCGCATCACGCGGTTGCAAATTCGTAGCTAGTTTGAAGTGAGCCGCGCGGCGGCGGTTATGAGGCGGCGGTCCCGGATCCCAAATCGCCGACGATCGTGAAATTCAATTGGTTCGTTATGTTCGACATCTTTTGTGCCTATTGCCTTTCACGGCTCATGAAAAATCAAAGTCAATATAATGCAGGCGCTGCATCACAAGGATGCGGGGCGGATCAAACGCCGCGTACACAAATCTGTCAACGCGCATTGATCAGCATACGGATAGACCTGCTGGTCGGATTTCCGCGCGCCGAAACCGATGTGCACGTCGTGCGCCAAGGTTTTCTGCCCTTCAGCGCTATCAACAAAAAATCTCAAAAATAGTTCTTGCAGCTTCATCATCTCGATGTTCTCGCCGAAATGTTGGTCGCCGAAAAAAATCTGCCGCACCTGAATGCCGCAGCCGTGATCGAACCGAAGCATCAACATCCCATCAAGTCAATCGCATCGCGTCGTGATGACGCAAGCTGTACCAAGGGTTATTGATGCGCACGCCGCATGCGGCGACGTCGAACGAGCAGCGATCGATGTGCGTTGTTCGATTTCGAACACCGTCGTTGTTCGTTTTCGAACATGATCGTTATTTTTTTTCGAACATTGGCGCCGCACGGTGAAGATGCCGCGCAGCGAAGCGAGAACAAAGTCGGGCGGAAACATGGCGAACGCATAAAAACGTGCAGTGACGAGTGCCGTTTCAATCGCCACGACACATTGTTCTAGTTGAGATGCACGATGTGCGCACACGGTGGACACTGCGCCACTGCGCTCGTCGACTTCGAGGCACGCACCCTTTGTCTGCCGCACCCGCATATGGGATAACGGTCGCATCATGGCTCAAGAGATGGACACGCTCGTTCTTCGAGCACCGCGCGCCGCCGAATTGACCGCGCTCACCGACCTCTGCCTGCGGTCGAAAGCCGTCTGGGGCTACGACCGCGCCTTCATGGAGGCATGTCGGGTCGAACTCACGCTGACGCAGGAGGATCTGCGTGAAACAGTGCTTCAAGTCGCCGAACGCGACGGCGCCATCGTCGGCATGGCGCAGATTTCAGCCGAGGGCGGGACGGGCTATCTCGACAAGCTCTTCATCGAGCCCGGCCAACTGCGTGCCGGGGCAGGGCGCACGCTGTTCGCCTGGGCGAGAACCGCCGCTGCCAAGCTTGGTGCGACACGCCTTGTTATAGAGGCTGACCCCGATGCCGCACCTTTCTATCGCCGGATGGGCGCACGCGACGACGGCACCGCACCATCAGGTTCCATCCCTGGTCGCGTCCTGCCGCGCTTGGTGCTGCCGCTCTAGGGCGTCTTCAGTATTCTGAGTGTAGACAACCTGCCACGCACCGTTGCGCCTCGCCCACACGTCGACGCCGAGGAAATCCCGCGCGCGCACAAGGGGAGGCGGGTTAGGTCGCGTCGATCTTCAGATCCGCAAGCATCGGATAGAGCGAGGCGACCAGCAGCACCGCCATCGTCACGTTGAACGCGCGCAACGTCCAAGGCCGATCCAAAAACCGGCGCAGCACAACGCCGAACCCCGCCCACGACGCGACGCATGGCAGATTGATCGCTGTAAACACGGCCGTCACGATCAACACGCCAATGACAAACTCGCCCGGCGCAACGAAGGCCGTCGTCGCGCCCAGCGCCATCGCCCAAGCTTTCGGGTTGATCCACTGAAACGCGACCGCTTCGGCGAAACTCATCGGCCGCGCCGTCGCTTTCCCGTCGCCGATCCCGCTCGCCGTCGCAATCCGATACGCCAGCCACAACATGTAAGCGCAAGCCACAACGCGCAGCACGTCATAGAGCGCAGGGTACATGGTGAAAACGCTGCCCACGCCGAACCCGACGCCCAGCACCATCGCGCCGAACCCCAGCGACACGCCCATCAAATGCGGCAACGTCCGCCGAAATCCGAAATTCGCCCCCGACGCCAACAGCATCATGTTGTTCGGTCCCGGCGTGATCGACGAGACGAAGCAAAACGTCGCCAAAGCCAAGAGCATCGCCTCGCTCATGATCCCTCTCCCAACGTCAGCATCCCACGCATCACCGGCACGCAACGCCCGCTCACGATGACGCTGCGCCGTCCGCCGCGCATCGTAACGCCGACCTGAATGACGCTAGGCCGCCCCATCTCGACGCCTTGCTCGATCGTGAGATCAAATCCGTCGTCGTCGCGCTCGAGCGAAGCAAGCAAGGCGCCCAACGCCGCCGACGCGCTGCCGGTGGCCGGATCTTCGAGAATGTTGCTCAACGGCGCGAACATCCGCGCGCGCACCCGCTGCGCACCCGTCCGCGCATAGACAAACAAAGAGAACCGCTCGATCGGATTGGGATAACGCCGATGCGCCTCACGAAACGCGGCGACGTCCGGCGTAGCCTTCGCGAGCCGCTCAACCGACCGCACCTCGGCAAGCGCGAACGGCAATCCCACGGACGCGAACACGGGCTCATGCCGTTCCGCGAGCACATCGTCCGCCGTCAACGACGCGCACGCCGCGACCACCGATCGCGCGATCTCCTCACCGACCTGCAAATCCTGCGGCGCGCGAATGCTGGCACCGACGACCTGACCGTCGCGGCGAAGCGCCTCAACCTCGACCAATCCGCCGTCTTCCTCAAACCGCATCGCATCCGACACCGGCCGTCCGAGCAGCGACCCCATCCGCGCCAGCACATACCCCGTGCCGACATTCGGATGCCCGGCGAACGGAATCTCGTTCGTCGGCGTGAAGATACGCACGCGCGCCGTGTTGGCCGGATCCGCCGGCGGCAGAACGAACGTCACCTCGGAGTAATTGAACTCGCGCGCGATCGCCTGCATGTCGCCGGCCGAAACGCCACGCGCATCCGTCATAACGGCCAGCGGATTGCCGCCGAACTGCGTCTCGGCAAACACATCGACGGTCTCGAACGCGATGCTCATGGCGTTGCTCCACCCTCGTGCACAATCGGCCCCTGCACGTTGACCTTCGCCTCCTTGAACAGCACCCAATCGACGATCAGCTGAAAATAGCCTTCCGAAAAGCGCGTATCGATACGCACGCCGTTCTTCTCTTCGAACTCGGTCATCCCGTGATCGGCCGTCGGAAACACAACCACGTCGAGGTTGGTATGCGTCGCCTGCATCTCGCGCAAAATGCGCAACGTGTTGCGGGAAGGCGCCACCGCATCGCGCCCGCCCAGCACCCAAAGTTGAGGGCCGCGATAGGCCGTGATCGCCGGAATAGGATCATAGTCGATGGGCGTACCGACATCGAACCAAGGCCCTGCGATTCTCAACAGCCAATTCGGATAGCTCAGAAGAAGCCCCGTGTACTGGCCTTGAATCTTGTTGAACCACGGCTCATGGCCATACTTTGCACGCACGGCGGCGACCTCGTCGAACCCACGCGTAAAATGAGAGCCAAGCAAGATCGCTGTCGCGTCCGTGACCTCGACCGATTTGGCGAGTACGTCCTCGCCATAGCCCGCCGCGCGCAACTCATCGAAGATGACCTCGCGATCCTCGGCATGCGGGCTTTCGGCGAGACCGAACCCGACCAGCACAAAGTCCGTCTTCACCTTCATCGCGGCCAGCGGCTCGATCCAACCCGCCTGACTTCCGCCTTGAAACCCGACCTCGCTGGCAAGCGGACCCGCAAGCTTTCGCGCGACTGTCAAAGCGGCGGCGGCATCATCGGCCAAAAGGTCGAAGTCCTGCGTGTACGAGCCCTGCGATTTGCCGGTGCCGCGCTTGTCGTAGACGAGCACACCGATGCCGTTGGCCGGAAACAGATACTGCAGCCGGTTGAACACAACGGCCGAATCCCGCTCCGACCCATGCACCAGCACGGCAACCGGAATGGCGCCTTCCAACCGCGGCATCACCAGCCGACCGTGGAGTCTCTTGCCATGGCTGACGAACGAAGCGTCGGTGACGTCGAAAACGCGGCGCGTGCCCGTCAACGCGGGCTTCGCGTCGATCGCAAACTTGATCGTGCCGTCATCGCACGTGCCGAATTCGACGAACGTACGAACCGGCGTCTCGCCGGCCCATCCAGGCCCGGCAACAAACCGCCTCGGCACGCCGCTCTGCCCGGCAACGGGAAGCAGCCGCCCCGTATCGCCGTCCATAAAGACGAAACGCAAACTCTGCGTCCCGCTCGATGGTGAGATAACGACGACGCGGCCGTCGCTGAGATCATACGCGCCATAGCTGCACGCCAACCGCGGATCGGGCTGCGGTTCGTGGAAATACGCGAACCAAACGCCAAGACCCGCGAGGCCCAAGAGCGCGACAACCATCAGAATCCGGCGAACGAGCATGCGAAATGCCTCAGAAGCAATGTCTCAATATTGTTGCGGTACAAGAGCGAGTCAATTATGATATTGTCACATAGGACAATAGGAGCCGCCGCACATGTGGCACCCCACGCTGCGCAAAGGCACGAAACCGATCTACGAGCAACTGATCGAAGGGCTCGAGCATGACGTCGCAAAGGGCGTGCTTTCGCCCGGTCATCAACTGCCGCCGCAGCGCGATCTCGCTTACCGTTTGAAGATCGGGGTCGGCACGGTGACGAAAGTCTACGCCGAAGCGCGCCGCCGCGGCTTGCTGACGGCGACGGTCGGACGCGGAAGCTTTATCGCCGGCCCATCCGACGAAGCCGCGAAGGCAGACGGCGATCGCATGATCGACTTCAGTCGCAACCTGTCGCCGACCGCAGCCGCCGCAACGCATCTCGCCGAAACCCTCAGCACGTTGCGCCGCCGCGGCGATCTCACCGACCATCTGAGTTACGCACCACCCGCCGGCATGACAGCGCACCGCCAGGCCGCCGCGAAGTGGCTCGCCTCGTCCGCGGGCTTCACCGCCGATTGGCAACGCCTGGTCATCTGCGGCGGCGGCCAACAAGCCATGACGCTCGCCTTCGCCGCGCTCTGCAAAGCCGGCGACACGGTAATGACGGAGTCAGCCACGTTCTTCGGCATGCGCGCACTCGCCGACCAACTCGGCATCCGCCTGCAGGGCCTGAAGATGGACGCACAAGGCCTTACCCCCGAAGCACTCGACCGCGCCGCCGCATCCGGCGCAAAGATTCTCTACACCATCCCCGCCCTGCAAAACCCGACCGGCCGCATCATGGGCGCCAAGCGCCGCGCCGACATCGCCGCCATCGCCCGCAAGCGCGATCTCATCGTGGTGGAAGACGACGTGTACACCCCCTTCGTGCGCGGCGAACACGATCTGCCCCCACTCGCAACCCTCATCCCCGAGCGCACCTTCTATATAGCGACGCTGTCTAAGGTGATCGCGCCGGGCCTGCGTTGCGGCTACCTGCTGGCGCCCAACGACGAACACCTCGACCGCGTCATCAGAGCCGTCCGCGCTTTCTCGTATGCGCCGGCGGCATTCGGCGCGCTCATCGGAACGCAGTGGATCGAAGACGGCATCGCGCAAACCATCGCCGCCAGCGTTAAACGCGAGATCGCGCTGCGCACGGAACTCGCTTCGAAAATCTTGGGCAAGGCGATCGAAGGCCCCCACGCGAAGGTCTCGCCGCACGTCTGGCTCCCGATGAGCGAACTGACGGCAGAAAGGGTGGCCGGCGCGGCGCTGCGCGCTGGCGTTTCCGTCACCCCGCCGAGCGCGCCGATCGTTGACGCTACTGAAATCTCCGGTCTGCGCCTGTGCATCGGCGCGCCGCGCGATATGACGACGCTCGAACGTGGATTGAAGATCGTCGCCGACGCGCTGACGGGAACACCGGACACAACACGCGCGGTGGTCTGAACCCCGCGACAAGACCGCCGCGCTGGTGCAATATCCCTCCCAACAAGCCATCAAAAAATTGGGAAGGAAACACTATGTCCGCCACACAGGCGAAGTCTCTGCCGCCGTTCAAGCCGTTACCGATGCTGCCGCCGAAACTCTATTCGCAGCGCCGCGCCGACGGCAGCTATATTATCCGCTCGCTCTACGACATCGGCGAGCTTCACCGCTCGATCGCGCATCTGCTGGAAGAACGCGCGAGCCTTCACCCCGAACGTAATCTGCTGGCTCAGCGCACGCCGCAAGGTCCGTGGCGCTTCATTACTTATGGCGAAGCGAACCAGCGCGCGAACGCGATCGCCCAGACCCTCCTCGACCGCAAGATGGGGCCGGACACGCCGCTCCTCGTCATCTCCGGCAATTCGATCGAACACGCCGTGATGATGCTGGGCGCCATGAAGGCGCGCGTGCCGGTCGCCCCGGTCTCGGTCGCCTATTCGCTCTTCAGCCAAGATCACGGCAAACTTCGCCACGTCGTGTCGCTGACCAAGCCCAAAATGATCTTCGCCGACAACGGCCCGGTCTATGCCCGCGCGCTGAAGGCGCTCGACCTCGGCGGCATCGACGTCGTGACGATCGTGCCCACGCCGGAAGTCGATACGATCCCATACGAAAGCCTGCTGCAAACCAACGCCGGCCCCGCCGTCCGCGCGTCGATGGACCAAATTACCCACGACACCGTCGGCAAATATCTCTTCACGTCGGGTTCGACAGGCATGCCCAAAGGCGTGATCCAAACGCACGGCATGATGTGCGCGGTCATCGCGGGCCAAGAGGCGTTGCGCGCCGAGCCGCCCGATCCCGAAGAGATCCCGCAAAGCCTCGAATGGATGCCGTGGAACCACATTTCCGCCGGCAACATCGGCTTCAACAACAATCTGAACGTCGGCGGCACCATCTATCTCGACAACGGCAAGCCCATCCCCGGCATGTTCGACGAGACGATGCGCAACCTGCGTGAGATCGCGCCGCTCGTCTTCGGCTCGGCTCCCATCGCCTTCACGATGCTCGCCGAAGCGATGGAACGCGACGACGCGCTGCGCGACAAATTCTTCTCAAAGCTCCGCTACATGGCCTACGGCGGCGCAACACTGTCGGATGATCTCTACCAGCGCATGCAAGCGCTCGCGATCAAATCGACCGGCCACCGCCTGCCGCTGACGACGATGTACGGCGCCACCGAAACGCAAGGCATCACGGTCGTCCACTGGATCACCGAACGCGTCGGCCTTATCGGCCTGCCGCTTCCGGGCCTGACTTTGAAACTGGTGCCGAACGGCCAAAAGCTCGAAGTGCGCGTGAAAGGCCCGACGGTCACGCCGGGCTACCTCAACCGCCCCGACCTCACTGAAGCCGCCTTCGACGAAGAAGGCTTTTACAAACTCGGCGACGCCGCCAAATTCGTCGATCCGCACGAACCGGCCAAGGGCCTCATCTTCGACGGCCGCGTGACGGAAGACTTCAAACTCTCGTCCGGCACCTGGGTGTCGGTCGGCACGCTCCGCGCCGAACTCATCGCAGCGATCTCGCCGCTGGTGCAAGACTGCGTGGTCGCCGGTCTCGACAAGGAATACGTCGCCGTCCTCGCCTGGCCGAACATGGTGGCCGCGCGCGAAATCTGCGGCGACGCAAACCTTTCGACCCCCGACGAAATCCTGCGCTCGCCCGCGGTCGAGGAATACGTCCGCGACCGCCTGCGCAAACACAACAAAGGGGCAGGCGGCTCGTCGAACAAAGTCATGCGGATCATGCTGATGTCGGAACCGCCCTCGATCGACGGCCACGAGATCACCGACAAGGGCTACGTCAACCAACGCGCGACCCTCGACCGCCGCGCCAAACTGGTCGAAGCGCTCTACGCCAAAACCCCAGCGGACGACGTCATCGCTCTATGACGGGAAAGCTCATCGGCATAGCCAAACGCACAAAGGTCCGCGCGCCGATGGAAGAAATCACGCACGCCACGGTCACGCTCGACCGCGGCGTCGCCGATGACGCGCGTGGCGTACAGCAGAACCGGAAGGTGACAGTGCTCTTCCGCAACGATTGGGAAGCCGCCTGCGCCGATCACGGCAAGCAGCTGCCGTGGACGACGCGCCGCGCCAACCTCTTCGTCGACGCCGACGGCCGCAGCGCCAAGCGCGAAGGTGCACGCATCAAGATCGGCCCAGTGGTGCTCGAAGTGTATTGCGAAACAGATCCCTGCAACCGCATGGATGAACAATCGCAAGGCCTGCGCGAAGCGCTGACGCCGAACTGGCGCGGCGGCGTCTCCTGCAAAGTGTTAACGCCGGGCGACATTGCAATCGGTGATCGCGTTGAAGTTGTTGAGTGAGCGCGCCGGTTGAACCGGAATCGCTTGCACACGCCGATGCGCGCCTATTTGATGCGCCGACATCTACGCTGACGGATAAGGCGACAATGGCGCTCGACGGGATTATAAAAGGTTTGCTCGACCAGATGGCGGCCGACCCGCAGCCGAAGCTATGGGAACTGCCACCCGCGCAAGGCCGCGAAATGTATCGCGCCATGGCCGCGGCGCTCGAACCGCCCGGCCTCGCGATCGGCAAGATCGAAAACACCACCATGCCCGGCCCAGGCGGCGGCGAAATCAAACTGCGCGTTTACACGCCCGTGGCCGGTGGCGGCGCGGCATTGCCGTGCATTGTGTATTTCCACGGCGGCGGTTGGGTGATCGGCGATCTCGACACCCACGACGCCCTATGCCGCACGCTCGCGAACGAAACCGGCGCGCGTGTGGTTGCGGTCGACTACCGCCTCGCCCCCGAAGCCAAGTTCCCCGCCGCCGCCGACGATTGCTACGCCGCAGTAAAATGGATCGAACAGAACGCCGCCAAACTCGGCGTCGATGCCAACCGCATCGCCGTCGCAGGCGACTCCGCCGGCGGCAACCTCTCGGCCGTCGTCGCGCTGATGGCAAAGCAAAAGGGCGGCCCGCACATCATGTTCCAACTGCTCATCTACCCGGTGACGCAAGCGCGCGCGAACACCAAGTCGATGAACGAGTTCGCCGAAGGCTATTTCCTCGAAAAGAAAGCGATGGAATGGTTCTTCGACCAATACCTGGCTGCCGACACCGACCTGAACGACCCGCGCGTCTCGCCGCTCGCCGCCGATCTCTCGGGTTTGCCGCGCGCCTACGTGGTGACCGCAGGCTTCGATCCGTTGAAAGACGAAGGCAAGGCCTTCGCCGACAAGCTCAATCACGCGGGCGTCGCCTGCGTCTATGTCGACTACCCCGGCATGGTGCACGGGTTCTTCAACATGTCGGGCGTCGTGCCGACCGCACGCGAAGCGATCGCGGAAGCGGCGAAAGCGGTGCGCAAAGCCTTCGAAGGATAAATGCGATGAGCGGACAGAACCGGCAGATCCACATCGTCGAACTGCCGAAAGACAAACTGGGCCCCGAACACTTCCGTCTCGCCCAAGGGCCGATACCGCACGCGAAGGACGGCGAGGTCCTGCTCAAGACCAAACTGATCTCGCTCGACGCCGCCAACCGCGCCTGGATGCAAGGCGCGACCTACCGCGCCGCGATCGAAGCAGGGCAGGTGATGGCCGGCGGCGCCATCGCCGAAGTCGTGGAATCGAAAGCCCCGCATCTGAAGGCGGGCGACCTCGTTTTCGCCGACACCGGTTGGCAGGAATACGCAGCACTCCCGGCGCGACAAGCGCAAAAAGTCGAACGCCGCGACCCGCTCTCGCACCTCTTGAGCGTCTACGGCATCGCGGGCCTCACCGCCTACTTCGGCCTCCTGAACGTCGGCAAACCCAAAGGCGGCGAAACCGTCGTCGTCTCGGCGGCTGCCGGTTCAGTCGGCACGTTCGTCGGCCAAATCGCCAAGCTCAAAGGCTGCCGCGTCGTCGGCATCGCCGGCGGCGAAAACAAATGCGCCTGGCTGAAACGCGAACTCGGCTTCGACGCTACCATCGACTACAAAGCCCAAGCGGTGGGCGGCGCCCTCAAAGAAGCGGCCCCCAAAGGCATCGACGTCTATTTCGACAACGTCGGCGGCGACATCTTGGAGGCCTGCCTCTTTCGCATGAACCTGCACGGCCGCGTCGCCTGCTGCGGGGCGGTCTCGCAATACGACGGCACAGCCCCGCGCCACGGCCCCCGCGGCATCCCGGGCCTCCTCGTGACGAAGCGCATCACGATGCAAGGCTTCATCGTCATGGACTACAACGACGAACGCGAAAAGGCGTTGGCCGAACTCGAATCCTGGGTCAAGAGCGGCAAACTAAAAGTCCCCGAAGACATCATCGACGGCATCGAAAACACCCCCCAAGCCCTCATCGGCCTCCTCGCCGGCGACAACATCGGCAAGCGCATGGTCCGCGTGGTATAACTCGACGGTGTGGATATCTAGGGGTTGAGTAATGAGCAGTGGCAACGCAGCGAAGGCGCCGCCGTCTTGCGTAAGTGGGTTTGCATGCGCGCCGCTGGACACCAAATCCGACACGGAGGCGGCCTTCGACCTCGCGTGTCGCAAATGCGGTGGCGTTTCGTTCCAAATCGAATCTCACTCGATAGTCGCGCCGGACCCATCTCCATATTTTGGCATCGCGCCAGGGCAGATGTTGCATAGACCGCCGCATAAACTGCTATGCGCCGCATGCCGAATGTCTGCTCCTCTATTTGACGCCAGGACACAAGGATACGACGGTGTCCTCAATGGTGGTTGCGCTTACGAAAGTGGCGATGGAGAAGGCAGGTTAGCTGCGGGCGAGTTCAAGTTCGTCGTGGCGTTCCGCCACAACATCGAGCCGTCGGAGCTTGAAGAACTCGCCGCCGAAGCGAAGGTTCAGCCATCCGACCTGTTCGATTGGATCTCAATAAGGGGCACTCCCGTCGGCGAGGGCTCAACGTTGGAGATAGAGTACGAATGCGCTTAATCAATACTTCATCGGCCTCCCCGCCGGCGACAACATCGGCAAGCGCATCGTGCGCATTTAAAGCCCGTGCTGAAACCGTAAGACCGGCGTCACCGCCCACGTCTCGCCGGTCTTGTTCGACAGAGTCGAAAACGCGACGACCGCTTGGCCCTCGACGCTGAACGTCAAGCCGCCGCCGAAATTGTACATTGGCGCAATACGGACGCTCGCCACCGCATCTTCGCGATCGCGGGTAAAGTCGTCGAAATCCTCGTAGAGAAATTTCGGCGCCACCATCAGCGCAAAGCCGCCGCCCAACGGCTGCACCGCTTCGATCTCGATCTCGCCGAAATTCCGCGCATAAATGTGAGGCGATGCGGCGACGCGCCCGCCCGCAACCGAAGCCTGCACCAGCGCAGGCGGCCCGCCTCCGAAAAGGTCCAGCGTCATCCGCCGTCGAACGCGCAGATCATAAATGTTGAGACCGGTGATAAACTCGCTGAAGCCCGGCTCGAACACGTCGCGCCCCTTCCACTCGATCAGCGCCGACCACGCGCCCACGTTAATCCCGAGTTGCGCATCGCCGCGAAAAATGTCGGCGTCGACCACACTGAACGTGTCGAAGCGTTCCGAGATCACGCCGACCTCAAGCTTGCCCTCGAACATGCCCGAGACGACGCGGATCCCGAACCGCTCCTCAGGCCCGGAAATGGCGTCCCAACCTTTCGGAACGTCGCGTCGAAAAGGAATCTCGGTCCACGCAAAGCGATAGCGCACCGACGCATCGAAGATCGTCGCGTCCGCGGGCGGCGGCCTGCGCTCATCTGCCAACGCGTCGGCGTAAACACTCACCGCGACAACAATCATCGCCGCGCGCCAAGAACGCATCTCCATCACCGCGAGCCCCCCAGCTCGCCCGCACCGTAGCACCGCGCCGGGCGCGCCTCCGATACACACCCGATACACCATCGCCGCAAAACCGTGGTTAAGGCTGCAACTGCACCGCGTGCGCACAGGGGTCATTCATGGCAGGGGCGGTGGACACCGCACGGCAACTCACGTCCGATCTGCCGACCGCCGGTGAGGACCACTCATGCGAAACCGAATTGCCGCTGCGCTCGTCATCGCCCCCCTGCTGCTGACAGCGTGTGCGCACAGGGCAAGCGAGGCATCCCTCAACGACCGCGAACGCACGCGCGCCTCGTGCGAGCGCACGATCTACCGCACCGCCGACTACGACGGCTCAAAGGGTCTCCGCTGCGCGCAACTCCTAGGGCTCTGGGACTGAACGAAACAAAGTCGTTGGTGCCGCAAGCCGGGCAGGGTACGAATCCGCCGAATCCAAGCGCCCCACCCATGCGTCACTCGTTGAAACTGCATCCCGACTCGACCTGCGACGCGATCAAAGGCATCGACGTCGATCTCGAACGCGTGGGTGAGACCGGACTGCGCCTGCACTACACGGCCGTCGGAAAGATCGCCGACCTCTTGCTCGCGCCGCCGGCGACACCCGAGCGCACAGACGAACTCTGGCGCACCACGTGCTTCGAGATCTTCGTCCAAGAACCATCGCACACCGCATATCGCGAGTTCAACTTCGCGCCATCCACGCAATGGGCCGCGTATCGGTTCACAGGCTACCGCGAAGGCGTGATGCCCGCGACGGAAATTACCGCGCCGCGCATCGACGCGCAATCGAATGCCGGCACGTTCGAGCTCCGGGCATCGCTCGAACTGCCGAACCTGCCGAACGCAACGCGCCTAGCCATCTCCGCCGTCATCGAAGAGACAAACGGCCGGAAGTCGTACTGGGCGCTCGCCCATCCACCGGGCAAACCCGACTTCCACCACGCCGCCGGCTTCACCCTCGACCTCGCGAAAACGGATCACGCATGAAATTCGGCATCGACCGCCTCCTCGCCGAACCCGCGTTGCGCGCGCCGCTGAAGGGCAAACGCGTCGCCCTCGTCGCGCACCCGGCGTCGGTCACGCAAAACCTGACGCATTCCCTCGACGCGCTCGCCGCCACGGGCGACATCAAACTCACCGCGGCCTTCGGTCCCCAACACGGCCTGCGCGGCGACAAGCAAGACAACATGGTCGAGTCGCCCGACTTCAACGACCCCATCCTCGGCATTCCGGTCTTCAGCCTCTACGGCCAAGTCCGCAAACCGACCGACGCGATGATGGACACCTTCGACGTCGTCCTCGTCGACCTGCAGGACCTCGGCTGCCGCATCTACACCTTCATCACGACGCTGCGTTACATGCTGGAAGCGGCGGCGAAACATAAGAAAGCAGTCTGGGTCCTCGATCGCCCGAACCCAGCCGGCCGCCCGATCGAGGGTCTAACTCTGCGCGAAGGCTGGGAAAGTTTCGTCGGTGCCGGCCCCATGCCCATGCGCCACGGCCTCACCCTCGGCGAACTCGGCCTCTGGTTCATCAAGACGCTGAAGCTCGACGTCGAATACCGCATCGTCGAAATGCAAGGCTGGCACCCGAACGAAGCCCCGGGCTTCGGCTGGCCTATCGCCACCCGCACCTGGGTGAACCCAAGCCCCAACGCGCCGAACCTCTGGATGGCCCGCGCCTACGCCGGCACCGTGATGCTCGAAGGCACGACGCTGTCGGAAGGGCGCGGCACCACCCGCCCCCTCGAACTCTTCGGCGCCCCGGACATCGACGCCCGCGCCATCATCAAAGAAATGCGTACGCTCGCCCCCGATTGGCTGAAGGGCTGCACACTAAGAGACTGCTGGTTCGAACCCACATTCCATAAACACGTCGGCAAACTCTGCAACGGCGTCCAAATCCACACCGAAGACCCCGCACGCTACGATCACGAAGCCTTCAAACCCTGGCGCATCCAATCGCTCGCCTTCAAAGCCATCCGCCGCCTCTATCCCGACTACCCGCTCTGGCGCGACTTCCCCTACGAGTACGAACTCGGCAAACGAGCCATCGACGTCATCAACGGCTCGCCACTCCTGCGCGAATGGGTCGACGACAAATCGTCGACCCCGAAAGACCTCGACGCGCTCACTCAGCCCGACGAACAAGCCTGGGCGAGCGAGCGCCAAGCCTTCCTGCGCTACTAGTCGGCACATCTTCACGTGAACCCCGCGATTAAGCGCGCCACCGCAACGACATGCAGGAAAGCCCGGCGTCGATCTTCGCGACTTCACGCGTGGGAAGCGGAACCACCTTGTAACTCTTAGCGAGCAACTCCGCCGTCCGCGGATAGGCGTCGTTGACCAAAACGCGATCGTTCACGCGCAGCGCATTCGCCGCCGCCTCTTCGCCGTGCGGCACAAGCACAACGCGGAAACCATCGAACATGTCCGACGCCGCGAGCCGCCGCGTCGCCAAAATCGTCTCGTCATCGAGCAGCGAACAATCCGACTTCAGATGCAATACGTCGCGCGGCGTCGTCACGGGAACGCCGCGCAACCCAATCTCGGCCAGCAGAGCCACAAGCTCTCGCGCGCCATCCGCCGTCGTCCGCGCCGACTGCCCGATGAGCACCCCGCGCGCCGTCGTCAACACATCGCCGCCATCGACGAATCCGTGCGTCAAACGCAAAACGCGATCGAACGACCGCTCAAGCACCGGCGTGATCTCGCGCGCCTCACCCGCCCGCGTGGGCGCACCGGGCCACAAGACGATCGCGGCGCCGGTAAAGGTCAGCGCCGTATCCTCGACGAACAGCGAATCCGGATAGGCGCTCAGCGCCGGCAAGACCTCGACGGAAACGCCCGCATCCTCAAGCGCCCGCACATAAGCCGCATGCTCACGCACGACGCCGCCAAAATCCGGCGCGCCGACATCGACGGCGCGCAAGCCATCGACCACGGAAGGCGAGGGCATCCGCGCCAGCGCGCGATCGAATTCATAAATATGCATGCGAGCGAAATCCTTCAGCCACGCGCGACCATACCCGCGAACCTCATTCCATCACAGCCGGCCGCTTCTTCTTCGGCCGCGTCCACACCACGCCGGGATATCCCTTCAACGGCACAAGCCTCTCGCCCAAATACGTCCATTCCTGAAGTTCTTCGATGCCGATGTGGTAGAGCGGCTCGCGCCCCGTCCGCCCGGCAAACAACGCGCGCGGCACGTTGATCATTGTCGGCGAATGCGCCCGCTCATAGCCCACCGGCGTCCCGCACCGCTTACAGAACGAACGCACGCGCCCGGCAGCCTTGTCCTCATACCGCCCAATCGACGCCTCGCCCTTCGTCACGCGAAACCGGCTCTTGTAACTCCCGACATACGTCGCATACGCGGCACCATGCGCGCGCCGGCTCGCGGCCGAGTGATCGTGCCAGGCCCACCGCGCCGGCACGCCGATCTCTACTTCCACGTTGCCGCAAAGGCACTGCCCCGCGATCCATGTTGCGGACGCACTCACGCGTTTGCGGGGCTTCTTCTCGTCGTTCACCACGATCCTCCCATCTCGGCCGATGTTGCCCATCTCGATGGCCCTTCGCTAGGCTCCGCGCGGGTTGAACGGGCGGCGAAGACCGCGGAGCTTGGGGGCAAGAAGCACATGGCCGGGACAAACGACGTCAGCAGCGAGGCAACTATCCCCCCACGGCCGCGCGGCTCGGAAATAACGATTCAGTCCATCCTGGCCGGCATGATCGTCGCCGGCATCATGGGCCTCTCCTATCCCTACATGGTGCTGAAACTCGGCTTCGGTCCGAACGTCTCGATCGTCTCCGCCTTCTTCGGCTTCGTGATCTTGAGCGTCATCGCCCGCAAGAGCTACGACCGCTGGCAAAACAACATCGTCCAGACGGCGGGCACCTCGGCCGCACAGACCGCCTTCATGTGCATCATGCTCGCCTCCTTCGACATGCTGCGCGAGTCCAAGATCGTGGAGTTCGACCTCGAACCGACGCCGATGCAGACCTTCACATGGCTCTCCGTCGCCGCACTCCTCGGCACGCTGCTCGCCGTCCCGCTGCGGAAACACTTCGTGGTCGACGAGAACTTGCCGTACCCGGACGGCACGGCGGCCGCCGAAACGCTGAAAGTGTTGGACCCGCCGCGCGACGTCGGCAAAGACGACATCAAGTGGATCCAAGCCCGCCGCGCCGCCATCGTCCTCGGCATCGGCCTTGTCCTCTCGGGCGCGCTCATGCTGTTCCGCGAAGACGCGCAGATTTTCAAGATCATCCCCGAAGGCTGGAATCCCGGTGACATGACGCTCGGCGTTGCCGGCGCCTCCGTCGTCGTCGCCGCCATGGGTGTCGGCTTCTCCTACAGCCTGCTCAGCATCGGCAGCGGCATCATCATCGGCCTGCGCATCAGCTTCTGGATGCTCGTCGGCGGCGCCCTCGGCTGGATCGTCGCGCCCTACGTGCTCGTGCAGGAAGGAATTCTCCCCGACCACCCGACGCGCACGCAGGTACTCTATTGGATCATGTGGCCCGCAATCGCGTTGGTCATGGCGGGCGGCATGACGATCCTCGTCGCGCGCTGGCGCTCGTTGGCGGAGGCGTTCCGCGCGGTCGGCTCCGCCGGAACCGCCAGCAACGAATTCCCGATGAGCCTCGTCATCATCGGCGTTGTCGGGTTGTCGGCGACGCTCTGTTATCTGCAGACTCTTTATTTCGGCATCCCGATCTGGATGACGCTGGTGATGATTGTGACCTCGCTCCCGCTGATGCTCGTGGGCTTGCGCGCCCTCGGTGAAACCAATTGGGGACCGATCTCCTCGCTTTCGAACCTCATGCAAGGCCTCTTCGCAGCCATCGCGCCCGGCAACATCAACGCCAACATCCTGGCCAACGGCACAACGGGCACGATCGCCTCGACATCGGAAGCCTTGATGCAGGACTACCGCGCCGGCCACCTCATCGGCTCGACGCCGCGCGCCATGACCTATGCGCAACTCATGGGCGCCCCCATCGGCGCCGCCGCACTCGCGTGGAGCTACCCGCTTCTCGTCTCCACCTACGGCATCACCGGCGACAACGCACAGCTCGCCGCACCGACAGCGCGCCGCGCCGCGGGCTTCGCCGAAGTGCTCTCCGGCGGCGTCGACCAACTGCCGGCGACGGCGCTCATCGCGGCCGGCATAGCGATCGTCCTCGGCATCATCTTCGCGCTCATGGAACTGAACAAAGGCCTGCGCGTCTTCACGCCCTCGCCGACGGCGCTCAGCATTGGCGCACTCATTCCGTTCGCCGCCAACGCTCCCATCCTGGTCGGCGCCATCTTCGCCGCGCTCTGGATGCTCGTCTCCCGCCGCACCGCCAACGTCTACATGATCCCGCTCGCCTCCGGCTTCATCGCCGGCGAAGCCCTCATCGCGATCCTGGTGCCGGTGATCCTCTGGGTGCAGACGCTCGGCTAGGGCAACGCCTCGCGCGCCAACCGATCGGCGCGCTGAATGAACGTCGGGATGCGGTGCGCTCCATGCATTGCCCGCACTCCTGCAGAAGCCTCATCGTCGGACATGCCGATTGCGGTGACATAGAGCGGCCGCGTCGCCGACCCTCGAACGACTTGCGAACACCACGACGGCGCATCCGCAAACGCCGTCTTCGCAACACCGACGACGGCGCATGAACCGCCGAGCGCCGCATGCAAATGCGCACCCAAGCCGGCGCGACCCGCCGCATCCAGCCGAACGTATCCGTCGATGACGACGATATCCGGTGTGACCCGAGCGGCTTTCAGCACCTCAAGCAGCAGCGGAAGCTCGCGCTTGTAGAAGGCGCCGGGCTCATAGGCCGCGGCTGCGTTCGCGCGAAACACCTCTTCGTGCGTCGCGCGCTCGGCCGCCCAACCTTCAAACACGACGCACGCGGCACACGCGTTGGTGTCCGAATACGCAGCGTCCAGAGCAGCGATCAGCATCGCTAGGGCAGCAATTTCCCGGGATTCAAAACACCAGACGGATCCAGCTCCCGCTTGATCGCGCGCAGCACGGCCATACCGGTCGCGCCCTTCTCAGCCTCAAGCCAAGGCACGTGATCCTCACCAACGCCGTGGTGGTGACTGATCGTCCCGCCGTGCTTCGCGATGGCGTCCGACGCGGCGGTTTTGATCGCCTTCCACTGTGCGATGTCGTTCTTCAGATCGCGCGGGAAGAGGAAGGTGAAATAGAGGCTGGCGCCGTCGGGATAGGAATGACTGATATGCGCCATCACGATCCCGCGTCCGCCGGGCGACGGCGCGGTCTCGCGCGTCGCGGTCTCGATCGCGCCGCGCACCGCATCGCGCAGTGCGCCGACATTCGACCACGCCGTCGCCGTCTCCAGCGTATCGATGCCAACCCCGCGATCCATCAACGGATCGCGCAGATAAGGCCCATGAAAGCGACCCTGATACCAACGCTGCGCAGGCCCCCGCCCCACCGAAACACCACGGCACGACTTGATGATCCGCCGCGCCGCGCCGCGCGCAAAGGCGACGTTCGCCTGATCACCCTCAAGCCCCAGTATCAACGCACACGGCTTCTCGCCCAATCCCATCGACGACAGAAACGCGGCCTGGACCTTATCCTTCCACGTCCGCGGCTGCCCGACCTTGCCGAAGGCCTGGAAGAAATAGGTCTCATCCGGATCCGACAACCGCATCGACGCGACGGGGATCTCCGCCTGCACGATCTTGCGAATGGCCTCCGCGCCGCTCGCGAAATCCGGAAACAGAAACGCCGCGTAGTCGCTGACCGCAGGCGCATGATGAATGCGGAACGTCGCCTGTGTGATGATGCCAAAGGCACCCTCCGATCCCGCAACGATCGCGCGTAGATCAGGACCGGCCGCAGAGGCGGGCAGGGGCGGCAACCGCCACAACCCTTTCGCCGTCGCGACCTCGCCGCCGACAAACCACTTCTCCGCGCGCCCATAGCGGTTCGACTGCTGCCCAGCCCCACGCGCCGCAATCCAACCGCCCAACGTCGAGAACTCGAACGACTGCGGATGATGCCCGAGCTTAAACCCCTTTGCGCTCAACGCCGCTTCAAGGTGGCTGCCATAGATGCCGGCCTCCGCCGTCGCCGTCATCGACACCTCGTCGACGCTCAGCATCTTGTTCATCTCGGTCAGATCAAGCGCCACCGACGCCGCAAAATTCCCGCGCGAGCCCGTCACGCCGCCGACGACGCTCGACCCGCCCGCAAACGGAATGACCGCGACCTTGTTGCTCTCCGCCCACTGCAAAACGCGAACGGTCTCATCCCCCGACCGCGGATAGACAACCGCATCCGGCGCATCGTCGAGCTTACCCGCACGCAGATAGAGTAGATCGTTGTAACTCTTGCCCCGCGCATGCGACGCCCGCTCGAACGCACTGTCGCGAACATTCCCCGCGCCAACGATCGCCGCAACAGCCTCGCGCGCCGCGCCGCTCAACCCGCTCGCGCGAAACTTCACGTCGTCAAGTTTCACCGCCGGCGTCACCGGCAAATCCTTCGTGCCCAGCGCCTCGGCGATCCAGGGCCAAACGGCATCGCGCCCTTCGACCGGATTATGCGCCTTGACCCAACCCCAACCGTTCCAACGTGTCTTCGCGCGATCGATCGTCATCCGGATCAGGCCCTAAACTTCAGCGCTTTGGGCATCACCTCGAACATCGCGGGCAGCTTGCCCGGCGTCTCGCCGTCGACCTCAAGGAACACCGGCTCGCCCCCGGTCGCCTCGACGGGCGTCGCGATGATCGACGCGCCGCGAAACACCTTCACGTGCGGATTGTTCACATGCGCCCCCGTGTAGATCTGGTTCATCGACCGCATGATGTCCTTCATCGGCGCATCGCCGATCACAATGACGTCGAGCATCCCGTCGTCCGGCAGCGCATCCGGTGCGACCCGCATGCCGCCGCCGAAGAACTGCCCGTTGCACACCGCGCACGTCGAAACCGAAACGACGTCGTCGAACACGTTGTCGACCTTCAACCGCACGGGCTTCGACTTGTACTTGAACATGCTGACGACGCTGCCCCACGTAAACGCAAAGCGTCCCGTGAAGCGCTTGATCCGCGTCGCGCGATTGACGCGATGCATCACGTCGCCGCTCATCCCAAAGCTCGCGATGTTGGCGAAGTGCCGCCGCCCCGTCTTTCCGTCGTCGGTCAGATAACTCAGCTGCCCGACATCGATCCGCCGTACCTGCCCCTCGGCGATCCGCTTCAGCGAAGCGTCGAACCCCGCCTCGATATCGAACGTCTTGCGAAAGTCGCCGCCCGTGCCGGTGTTCAGCAACGCGAACTCGGCCTCCGGATTGATCGCAATCCCGTTCGAGAAAAACCCGTTCACGACCTCGTTGATCGTCCCGTCGCCGCCGACGGCAACGACGCGTCCAAACCCGTCGCGCAAAGCATGCGAGGTGAGCCGCACCGCATCCATCGGCCCATTGGTCAGCGCCACCGTCAAATTCCCCGTGACGTCCGAAAGCCGGCGCGCGATCATGTCGGTGTCGCGCCCGGTCTTGCCCCCGGCCGATCGCGGATTGATGACGGCGAGCGTCTTCATCATGCGCGCGCCAACGCCTGATAGCGCCAGGCGATCGACGCGATCTGCCGCTGCTTTTCCGCCTCAGTCCAACCCAACTCGGCCGCCATGATCGACGCCGCGTCTTCCACCGCGCGCGGCTCCAGCGGCCCAAGAGTCCCGAGCCCCGTGCGCCGGAACAACGCGTCGTCCAACGTCATCGCCATTTCCGATCGTACGGCGAACGCCACTTCCGCGGCAATGTCCGGCAGTCGCTGCGACAGACACCGCGCCAAAGCCGGATCGGCCTTCGCAAGCGCAAACACATCATCCGCCCGCGACCCGTAATTGCGCGCCACGTTCTGCACGATCGACGGCGTGAACGGCCGATGCTTGACGCCCAGGCGCTCGACGAATAACCGGAACTGCCCCGTCGATCCCGGCAGCGGCGCCTCATCCGTATCGCAAGCCTTGCCCTTGAACGTCAGCTTCTCGCCGATCAGATCGACGCACTTCTCCGCAATGTCGCGCGACGTGGTCCACTTCCCCCCGATCGCCGACAGCAGATTACCGGGCCCGCCTTCCGCACCGTGATCGACAATCTCAGCCTTCCGGCTCGCGTTGTAACTATTCTTCGACCCGTCATCGACCAGCGGCCGGATGCCCGCATACACATACTGCACGTCGTCACGCGTCAGCTTCAACCCCGGCATCCCCTTATTCACGAACGCGAGGAAGCTATCGATGTCCTCCGAAGTCGCGTGCAACTCATCGGGCTTACCTTTGAACACCGTATCGGTCGTCCCGATGATCGTGTGTTCCCGCCACGGCAGCACGAAGAAATGCCCGCCTTTATGCGCAATCGTCAGCGCATGCCCGTTGGTCAGCCCGCGCGTCACAATGTGAATGCCCTTCGACCGGATCAACTTGTGCGAAGACTCACCGCCGCCGACCATCTCCAGCAACCGGTCCGCCCAAGGCCCCGCAGCATTGACGAACAGCCGCGCCTTCACCTCGACCTCGTCACCGGTCATCCCGTCGCGAACGCGCACGGAAGACAACCCGTCCGCCCCACGCTCGAACGAAACCGCTTCTGCATAATTCGCGATGACCGCGCCGTGCGCGACGGCGTCCATAAGGCACTCAAGCCCCAACCGCTCCGGCGAATACATCTGGCAATCGTAATAGAGCAGGGCGCCCTTCAACCGCTCGCTGTCGACGACAGGCTCAAGCGCCCGCGCCTCATCCGCCGACACCGCACGATGCGCCGTCATATGCTGATCCGGATCGTCCAGCCGGTTGCGGTCGTACGACAGCCAATCATAAAGCGTGAGCCCCGTGCCCACGATCCAATTCTCCGCCGCGCTGGTGATCGGCACCATGAACTTCAGCGGATAGACCATGTGCGGCGCGATCTTCTCCCACACCCGCCGCTCGCGCAGCGACTCGCGGATGAGCGAAAACTCCATCGTCTTCAGATAACGCAATCCCCCGTGCACCAGCTTCGACGACCCGGAAGAAGTGCCGCACGAAAAATCGCGCTTCTCGACCAACGCGACCGAAAGCCCCCGCCGCGCCGCATCGCGCGCAATGCAAGATCCGGTGATCCCGCCGCCGATAATCGCGACGTCGAACGTAGAGCCCAAAGCGGAGAAGTTGCGCTGCATGCCTTTGCATACACGGCGCTGAACGGCGCGGAAAGCCCCGCCTTGAGGGCGCATCGCCGCCCCTGTAGGCTCATCCCACCACGCCATTCGACCATCGCAACAGAGAGATTCACCATGCCCCAGATCAAAGCCAACGGCCTCTCGTTCGAAGTCGAATCATTCGGCAAAGAGTCCGACCCGGCGATCCTGATGATCATGGGCTTCGCTGCACAGATGACGCTCTGGCCGGTCGAACTCTGCACGGGCCTCGCCTCGCGCGGCTACCGCGTCATCCGCTTCGACAATCGCGATATCGGCCTGTCGCAGAAGCTCGACGGTCTGGGCATGTTCAACCCGGCCGAGGCTTTCATGAAGGCCGCGTCGGGTCAGCCGATCGCCGGTCCTTATCTCCTGACCGACATGGCGAACGACGCGATCGGCATCCTAGGCGCGCTCGGCATCAAGCAGGCGCACATCGTCGGCGCCTCGATGGGCGGCATGATCGCGCAAACCTTGGCGGCGACCCATCCCGACAAAGTGCTGAGCCTGATCTCGATCATGTCGACGACCGGCCGCCCCGGCCTGCCGCCCGGCAAGCCCGAAGCGATGGCGGTGCTGACCATGCCGCCCGCCAACCTCGAACGCGAAACGCGCATCGCCCACGCGATGAAGATCTGGCGCACCATCGGCAGCCAGCCCGTCTACGCCTCGACCGACGCCGAACTCCGCGCCACCGCCGAGCGGGAAGTCGACCGCAGCCCTTATTATCCGCCCGGCATGGCGCGCCAACTCGTCGCGGTCCTCGCCTCCGGCCCGCGCACCGAGTTGCTGAAGAAGGTGAAGGCGCCCACGCTCGTGATCCACGGCGGCGACGATCCGCTGGTCCCGGTCGAAGGCGGCAAGGACACGGCCGACTCGATCGCCGGCGCGCGCCTGAAGATCGTCCCCGGCATGGGCCACGACTTCACGCAGAAACTCGTGCCCGTCTTCCTGCGCGAAATCGCCGACTTCGTCAGCGAGGTGGATGCAAAGCGGGTGAAATAAAACAATGGTCATCCCGGAAGTTAGGCGAGCGCGTTGCGCAGCAACGCCCTTGCGAGCCTTACTGTCCGGGACCCAGGGCCAACGCTCAAACGCTTGCGCTGCGACCCTGGGTCCCGGATCGCAAGCTTCGCCAGCGATCGCGTTCCGCGATCGGGCTTCGCTAACGTCCGGGATGACAGCTTGAGGTGAAATGCGAATGACGAAGATCAAAGCCAACGGCATCGAGATCGAATACGAACTCAGCGGCCCCGCGAACGGCCCGCCGCTGCTGCTGATCATGGGCTACAGCTCGCAGATGACGTCGTGGCCCGACGAATTCCACGAAGCCTTCGCGAACGCCGGCTTCCGCGTCATCCGCTTCGACAACCGCGACACCGGCCTCGGCCACAAACATCACGGCATCCTCCCCGACATCCGCGCGGCCGCCAAAGCGATGGCGGAAGGCAAAACGCCCGACGTCCCCTACACGCTGAACGACATGGCCGATGACGGCGCGGCGCTTCTCGACGCGCTCGGCATCCAATCCGCGCACGTCGCGGGCGCCTCGATGGGCGGCATGATCGCTCAGCTCATGGCGATCCGTCATCCGGCGAAGGTGCGCAGCCTGATCTCGCTGATGTCGACGACCAGCGACCCTTCGCTCCCGCGTTCCGACCCGAAGGCGCAAGAGGCGATGATGTCGAAACCCGCAGCCGAAGACAAAGACTCCGTCGCCGACCACGCGGTGAAAACCCGCCTCGTCATCGGCAGTCCCGGCTTCCCGGAAGATCAGGCGAAAGTCCGCGCCCGCTTCGCCGCCAACTATGACCGCAGCTATTATCCCGAAGGGGCGATCCGACAGTGGGCCGCGATCATGGCGACGCCCACGCGCACTGAGCAGCTGAAGAAGCTCAACGTTCGCGCCCTCGTCATCCACGGCGACGCCGACATCCTGATCCACCCCGACGCCGGCCGCCACACCGCGGCGCTGATCCCGAGCGCGCGCCTGGAGATCATCAAAGGCTGGGGCCACAACATGCCCATCGCCGCCGTCCCCACCATCGCGGGCCACATGATCGACTTCATGCGCGAGGTCGAACGCGACAGGGCTGAGGCGTTCGCCCGGCCGGTCACCCCCGGCTGCTGCGGCCGCACATGAAAATCTTCATCACAGGCGCCTCAGGCTTCGTCGGCGGCGCGTTCGTCAAGACCTACGCGAAGACGCACGACATCACCGCCATGTCGCGCAGCGACAAGAGCGACGCCGCCATCCGCGCGCTCGGCGCAACACCCGTCCGCGCGGCGCTGGGCGAAGTGAAAACCGAACAGCTCAAAGGTTTCGACGCCGTCGTCCACTGCGCGGCCTACGTCGAAGAATGGGGTCCGTGGGAAGACTATTGGCGCGTCAACGTCGACGGCACGAAGGAATTGCTGATCGCCGCCAAAGGCGCCGACGTCAAACGCTTCGTCCACATCGGCACCGAAGCCGCGCTCTTCCACGGCCAACACATGCGCAACGTCGACGAGCACTACCCGCTGTCGCTGAACTCGCCGTATCCCTACGCCCGCACCAAAGCACACGCGGAAAAAGCGGTGCGCGAAGCAAACGACTCCAGCACCGGCTTCACCACCATCGTCGTCCGCCCGCGCTTCGTCTGGGGCCCCGGTGACCAAACGATCCTGCCCGCCATCAAAGCCATGGTCGAGAAAGGCCAGTTCGCCTGGATCGACGGCGGCCGCAACAAAACCTCGACGACCTACATCGGCAACCTGACCCACGCGATGAATTTGGCGCTGACGAAAGGGCAGGGCGGCAACGCCTATTTCGTCCTCGACGGCCCACCCGTCGTCTTCCGCGAATTCATGACGCGCATGTTGAACGCAGCAGGCGTCATCCCCGGCGACCGCGCCGTCCCCGGTTGGATCGTGCGCACCATCGCCTATCTCGGCGAGACCGCCTACCGCGCGCTCAACATCAAATCCAAACCCCCGCTCACCCGCTTCACCGCCAACATCATGTCGCGCGACTGCATCCTGATCGACGACAAAGCCAAACGCGAAATGGGCTACGCCCCCGCCTTCACCATCGACCAGGGCCTCGAGGCTCTCAGACAATCGCTCTAACGTTGACCACCTACCGCAAGCGCGAAAATTTCTTCGAGAAGGGCGAGCGCGAATGGCGCGTCGACCCGCACGCGCTCGTCCTCCGCACGCCCGAGGGCATAGAGATGGCCTACGCTTGGTGCGACGTCACGACGGTGCGCCTGCGCTACGCCCCCACGCGCGCCAAGACAGGCCGCTATGTCTTCGACGTCGCGTTCAAGAACGGTGTCGACTGGTCGATCGACAACATCCACTTCGCAGGCCTCGCCGATTTCGAGGACCGCAGCGCCGCCTACACGCCCTTCGTCCACGCTGCCCTCGCGCGCATCAAAGCCGAAGCCCCAACAGCGAAAGCCTATGCCGGCGCCACGCCGCTCAGCTACTACGGCCAATCCGCCTTCGTCCTCGTGGCCTTCGCGGCGCTCGCCGCCGTACTCATCACACTTCCAGTTCTCGACGGCATCCCAGGCGTCGCCATCGTGAAGTTGCTGATCGTCGCCGCCACACTCCCCTTCCTGATCAAATGGTTGCGCACCAGCTACCCCCGCCCCATCATGATCGACGCAATCCCGGAAAACGCGCTGCCGAAAGAGTAACGCAGCACGCACTTCCTCCCCTATGATGGGCAAAACACCGGGAGAGGAACAACCATGTCGTCCTTCACACCCACCGACGCGCGCGGACGCATCGTCAATCCGTTTGCCGGCCGCGACCTCAACTGGCTCCTCGACATGCGCGCCGACACCAGGCGCGATCATCCGTTCCTGGTGTGGGAACCGTTCGAAGGCGAGCGCAAAGTCTGGACCTACGGCGAATTCCGCGAGCGCGTCCTGCGCGTCGCAGCAGGGCTGCAGGCCCGCGGCGTCAAAGCCGGCGACCACATCCTCGTCCATCTCGACAATTCGCCGGAGATGGAATTCCTCTGGTTCGCCTGCGCCAGGTTGGGCGCCGTCGTCGTCACCACGAACACGCGCTCGGCCGGCGCCGAACTCGAATACTTCGCCGCCAACTGCAAAGCCGTCGCCGCCATCACGCAACCCGAATACGCCGAACTGGTCGCGCAGAACGTGAAGTCGGTGCGCTGGCTCGCCGTCACCGAACATCTGGCCGACGGCGCCCCGGCGCCCGCAAACGCAAGACCGGATAAGGCAACCGCCTTCTCGTCGATCGACGGCGACCCTGGTGACTTGCCGAAGATCGAGCCCGATCCCTGGCGTCCGGGCTCGGTGCAATACACATCCGGCACCACCTCGCGTCCGAAAGGCGTACTCTGGACGCAAGGCAACGCACTCTGGGGCGCGCGCACCTCCGCGGTGCACGAAGGCCTGACGGAGAACGACGTGCACCACGTCGTCATGCCCTCGTTCCACACCAACGCGCGCACGTATTCCATCCTGCCCACGATGTGGGCCGGCGGCACGGTGGTGATGCAGCCGAAATTCTCCGCCCGCCGCTGGTGGGACGTGGCGCTGCGCAACAAATGCACTTGGGCCTCCACCATCCCCTTCATGATGAAGGCGTTGATGGAACACGAGGTGCCGAAGCACGACTTCCGCATGTTCGGCAACGCCGTGAACGAGCCGCCTTTCGACGCCTTCTTCGGTGTACGGACGATCGGCTGGTGGGGCATGACCGAAACGGTGACCCAAGGCCTCATCGGCGATGCGCTCCTGCGCAACCGCCCGATGTCGACCGGCAGACCCGCCGCCGGCTACGGCATCCGCATCGTGCGCGACGACGACCTGTCGACGCAGGTGGAGCCCGGCGAAACCGGGCACCTGCAAGTCCAAGGCGTGCGCGGCATCCAAATCTTCGCCGAGTATCTCAACAACTGGGAAGCTATGCGCGAAAGCTTCACCGTCGACGGCTGGTTCATCACCGGCGACCGCGTCACGCTCGACCCCGACGGCATGATCACCTTCGCCGACCGCGACAAAGACATGTTGAAAGTCGGCGGCGAAAATGTAGCCGCCTCCGAAATAGAACGCGTCATCGCCCTCGTCCCCGGTGTAGCCGAATGCGCGGTGGTCGCCCAAAAACACCGCATGCTCGACGAAGTGCCGGTCGCCTTCGTCATCCCCGCCCCCGGCGTAGCGATAGAAGGCAACACCGACCTCCCAACCGCCATCATGGCCGCCTGCAAATCCCAACTCGCCGACTTCAAACGCCCCCGCCAAGTAATCCTGGTCGCGGAATTTCCGCGCAGTACGCTTGAGAAGGTGAGCAAACTCGACCTCCGAAAACGCCTCCCGCAAACCGGCTAACGCAAGCGCGTTATCCTCCCTCGCTTCAGCGGGGTAGGGGACTGCGGAACGCGGTGGAGGGGGAGGACGCCGCGCAAGCGATGGATTTCGCTTCGACAAGATGAAATCAGCCCGATAAGACATCCCCCCTTCGCTTTGCGAAAACCGCAACCACGGAGACGAGTAATGGAAGTGCGTGACAGCAATGGCGCTCTGTTGGCCGATGGCGACAGGGTCGTTCTGATCAAGGATCTAAAGGTGAAGGGTGCGGGCGAAACGCTCAAGCGAGGCACCGTGATCAAATCAATCCGCCTGACCGACAACCCGGAAGAAATCGACTGCCGCCATGACAAGATCAAAGGTCTCGTCTTGCGGACCGAGTTCGTCAAGAAAGGCTGATCGCTCCGTGCGCCGGCTGATCGCGTCGCAGGTCAGTCGTCTCGATCTCGATCAGACACGTGCACGAAAAACCCCGGCCAGCCTCACGGCCAACCGGGGTTGCAATCTCGACGATTGCGCTAGCGACTAATCGCGCCAGTCGTTGCGGCGTCCGTCACGCCAATCGCGGCGGCCGCGGTGACGATCCCGGTCGCGGGTCGTCTCGTAGTACGACGCGCGGCGGTTCTGACGATACCAGTTGCGTTCGCGGTCGTTGCGCCAGCTGTGCCAGCGGCGGCTACGATCGTAGTAGCCGTCGGAATAGGCGAACACGACATTGCCGAACTGGATCGAGAACGACGTGTCGCCGTCACCGCGGTCATAACCGCGATCGTAGTAACCGCCACGGTCGTCGCCGTAATATCCGGCCTGGCAATATTCCTGTTGCACCACGCGACCGCCGTAGTTGCGGCACGTCGACGGCGACGATTGGAAATAGTCGCCGTTGTTGTAGCAGCAGGGTTTGGAAGCGGCTTGCGCCGGCGCCGCGGTCGCCATCGCGCCCAGGCACGTCGCGCCGAAGAGAGCGATCAATGTTCCCGTATATTTCATGAGTGGTACTCCTATGCGTGCGTCATCGATGGGTTATGAGGCGACGCACAGCCCATCATCGGCTGAACGGCACGGTCACAAGCGGGCGTTTCCTCATCCGGCGTTCTCGACTTCGCCGTCACAGGATCAAACGCCACCACATCCAAGGAGGTTCCCAAGTTCCATAGGCCGCTTGCGAACAAATAGCCGCTATTGCGATGGATCTATTTTCACCCGCGCACCGCGCGGACGGTCATTTTGCGGCCGGATCGGCTTGATGCAAGCCGAAGATGTTGCCGTCGGGATCTTTCACATACGCAACCCATCCGACGCCCGGTATCGCCATCTTCGGCAACGCGACGCTTCCGCCCAGCTTCTGCGCGTGTGCGAAGTAGGCGTCCACGGAAGGCACATTCACGGTGCACATATGCGCGTTGACCGCTTGACCGTCGGCAGGCTTCGGCCCTTGCCGTTTCAACAATCCGCCGTTGATCCCCGGCTCGTCGCCATGCGTCGTGTCGATCAGCCAGTAATCGATATGCGCCAAGTGCTGCATCTTCCACGCGAACAACTCGGTGTAGAAGGCAACCAATTTCTCCGGCTCACTCGCATGAATCTCAAAATGGGCAACCCGTGGCATCGATCATCCTCCTTCGTTTGAAGAACAATATCACGGATCGCCGCCGCCGATTGTTTCGTAAATCGAAATACTCCGTGTACGTCATAAATCCGGTGGGGATTTCGATGGACTTTTCTGACGAGAAGTTCTATAATTGTTCTTTCCGCGCCGACGCGTTCCAGGCCGTGGGCGCGCTGCCACTTGAAGCCGCTGATCCACCCCAACGCCGCCGTCACATGTGATGGCAATGTGATGGATGCGTGACGCCATTTTCCGCGCAAACCCGCCAATGTGACGGCGTAATGGCAAGGATTGCATCGTTTTCGATGACGGGAAGAACCTAGGCCCGCCGCTTCAACGGCAAAATCACCGGCGCCCCGTTGTGCTCGCCGATAAACGCATCGATCCCGAACACCTGGCGTAAATTTTCGCTCGAAAGAACCTCGCCCGGCGCCCCATCGCTGGCGACCCGCCCCTCCGACAACAACACGACGCGCGAACAATGCCGCGCCGCCACCGAAAGATCGTGTAACACGACGACGACAAGCGCCCCCGCCCGCGCCGTCGCCTGCAAAACCTCCATCGCATGCAACTGATGCGAAGGATCAAGCTGCGCAAACGGTTCATCGGCGAGCAGGATCTTCGCCTCGCCCGCAATCGCCCGCGCCAGCAAAGCCCGCGCCCGCTCGCCACCGGACAAAGCGGTCGCCGGCCGCTCCGCCAACTTTGCGACGTCGCAAGCAACCATCGCCCGCTCAACCGCCGCGGCGTCGGCAGGCGAGGGCCGCCCAAACCGCCCCGCATAAGGCAACCGCCCCAACGTCACCAGCGTCCGCACGCTCACCGGCCAATGCACCTGCCCACCTTGCGGCAGATAAGCGAGCTCCCGCGCCAAAGCATCCCGCGTCCAAGTCTCGATCGCCTTCCCCGCAATCGAAACCGAGCCACCTGCGCGCGGAGTGAGTCCCGCCGCCGCCCGCATCAACGTGGACTTGCCCGACCCGTTCGGCCCCATCACGCCGACAAGCTCGCCGCCCTCAAACGAAGCCGACACCCCGCTCAACACAACGCGCTTGGCGAGCGACACGGAAACGTCCTGAAGCGAAAGAGCGGTCATTGCGCCTCGCGCCTCAACTTGAAAACCAGCCACAAAAAGAACGGCACGCCGATCAGCGACGTAAACACGCCCAACATCAACTCCGGCCCCGAAGGCACGAGCCTGACGACGGTGTCCGCGACAACCACAAGCAAAGCCCCGCCGATAGCGCTCGGCAGCAACAGCCGCGACGGCATATGCCCGACAAACGGCCGGCAAAGGTGCGGAACGATCAACCCGACAAACGCAATCGCCCCCGTCACCGCCACCGAAGCGCCAACCGACAAAGCAACGCCAAGCGTCACCAACCGCTGCACAGCCACAACACGAATGCCAAGCGAAGCCGCCGCCTCATCCCCCAACGTCAACGCATCAAGGGCCTTCGCGGAGAACGCCAAAATGACAAGCCCCAACCCAACGAACGGCGCCGCCAAATAGAACTCAGTCATGCTGCGATCCTTGAGCGATCCCATCAGCCAATAAATGATCTCGCTGACTGCCCAAGGGTTCGGCGCCAGGTTCATGGCCAGCGCCATCAAAGCAGCCGCCAAATTGGCCAGCGCAACACCGGCCAGAATGAGAACCAGAATCCCATTGTCCCGCCCGCTGATCGCACTGAGCAAAGCCGCCGCCGCAAGCGCGCCCAGCATCGCCATCATCGGCAACGCCAACGAAAACTCTTTCGACAACCCGAAATAGATCGCAATGACCGCACCCAGAGACGCACAAGACGCAATCCCCATCACGCCGGGCTCGGCCAACGGATTGCGCAACAATCCCTGCAACGCCGCCCCGCTCATGCCGAGCGACGCGCCCGCCATCAACCCCAGCAACATCCGCGGCAAACGAATGTCTCGCATGATGATCCCAACGGTGCCCTGATCGCCGAGAAGACCGCTGACGACATCGCCCATCGACAAAGGCGCATAGCCGATGAACAGCGACCCCATCGCCGCAACCAGCGTCGCGACGGTTAGACTCACGATCAATCCGATTTCGCCGAAGCGACTTTCCATCCCACGTCACCGCCGACGGTCCGGCACGATTGCCGAACCAACACTGTCGCCGCGACGGAAAATCCGCTCCACGCGCGCACCCCGGCGCTGGTTGGACGACGTGATCCGGCAGGTTTCCTGGCTGACGGCTCAGCGCCCCTTGTCCGCCTTCCCACGAGCGAGGCTCGCAGTGGCTTCTTGGACAAGGTGCTCGCCGCTTACAGTTGCGGGGGCAGCCGCGGCATTGGGCTCATCGCCCGCACCGCATTCCCTTTTCCTCACCTCAGCTGAGGCTCGGCACCGGATACGAACTCCCGGTTACTCCCGTTTCGCAGGCGGCGCAAGCCGAGCAATCCGCGCACGCTCCAAGGCCAGCCGCTCGACCGCCTCGCCCACCCAAGGCCCCGGACAAAGCCAAAGCCTGGAGGGCATCGAGTACAGCACCGATCGTTCCTCAAGAGAGCGAAACGCCGGATGCCGCAAAATACTCTGAGCCCGGCTCGACGACCCCACATAAGCATCATCGAGAACCAGCAACCGAGGCGCCGCCGCAATCACCGACTCAAGCGGCACGCTGCCATAACTCCCCGGCATCAAAGTCGGCGCCAAATTCAAAAGCCCCGCCGTCAAGAGAACATCATGCGTCAACGTCCCATTCCCCGACGTCACCCCATTCGGCTCATAAACAAGCGCACTGATGGCAGCACCCGGCAGCGCCCGAGCCCGCGCAATCCGCGCGTCCATCTCGGAGATCATCGCCGCCCCACGCGCGCTCTCGCCGACGGCATCGGCAACGCCGCGAATGATCCCGCGCACATCCTCTAGCGACATACCCGCGCCGATCACGTGAACGCGCACGCCCAGCGTCGCCGCAATCCGGTTCGCATGCGCGCCGGTATAGACATCGCCCAACACCAGATCGGGCTTCAACTCGATGATCTCTTCCGCCCGCGCATTGTTCACCGGAATGCCGCGCGCCATCTCCGCGTAATTCGAAATCTGCGGCTCGACCGCAAGGCGGGAGACAGAGATCACCCGCTCACGTCCCGCCAGCACCAACGCCAACTGATCCGCGCACACATTGGTCGACACGATCCGCTGCGGCTTCGCAAACGCAGCACCCGCGAGTGCTGCGGCAAGTACGGCAATGAAGAAGCGGATGATCATGGGCGACGCGCGGGCCTTGTCCTTGGGGCCGAGGGACAGCCTATAGTCGCTCCATCAAAATTCCGCCAGACGAGGAAACGCCCATGACCTATCAAACCCTCTCGATCCGCAAGGAAGGCGCCGTCGACCACGTCACGCTCAACCGGCCGGACAGTCTGAACGCGCTGAACCGCCGCATGGTCGACGAACTGCTCGACTATTTCGGCGCGCTCTATTGGGACAAGTCCGTACGCATCGTCGTCATGCGCGGCGCGGGCAAAGCCTACTGCGCCGGCCTCGACCTGAAAGAGCGCGACAACAGCAGCGGCCCGAACTCGCCGGCGAACGGCCTGACCCGTCAACGCCAGATCAGCGAAATCGTCATGCGCATGCGCCGCTGTCCGCAAGCGATCGTGTCCCTCGTTCACGGCCCGGCCTGCGGTGGCGGCTTCGCCCTCGCGCTCGCCAGCGACATCCGCATCGCCGGAACGAGCGCACGCATGAACGCAGCCTTCATCCGCATCGGCCTCTCGGCCTGCGACATCGGCGTGAGCTACTTCCTGCCGCGCCTGGTCGGCACGTCGGTAGCGTCTGAGCTGATGCTGACCGGCCGCTTCATCAACGCCGACCGCGCGCTACGCGTCGGCCTCGTCAGCGAAGTCGTCGCCGACGACAAAATGGAAGAGGCGGCCGCGCCCTACATCGACGAGATGCTGACGACCTCGCCCTTAGGCCTCCGCATGACCAAAGAATGCCTCAACATGAGCGTCGATGCCGGCAGCCTCGAGGCCGCCGTCGCAATGGAGGACCGCAACCAGATCCTCTGCGCGCAAACCGGCGACTTCAACGAAGGCGTCCGCGCATTTCTGGAAAAGCGCCGGCCTGCCTATCAGGATCGCTGACGCATGGATGATCGATGGCTCTATCTGCGCGGCGGCGAAGTTTCGTTGTTGATTGACGCACACCCGGAAGACGGAACATTGCCCCGCGTCCTGCACTTCGGTGCAGACCTGGGCGCTGCACCCGACTTCGATGCCATCGCTGCGCTGAAACCCACCATCGTCTGGGGCGCAAGGATGGACATCCCGCGTCCGCCTTGCGTCATACCAGGCGCCGAAGCTGGATATTTTGGCACGCCCGCCATAGTACCGTCCCACGCCGCGCGCTGGACGCTCGATCGCGTCGAAGCGGTCGCCGAGGGCTTCGATCTATTCTTCGACGTTGCGACCGGCGAACCGCGCAATGCCTTTGTGCGGCTCGAGTACCGCCTATCGCCGCACGGCGTATTGGCGTCGCGCGCCTGCGTCTATCCTTCTCCAGACGGCTTTCCGGACGGACTGAACTGGCTTGCCGCGCTCGCCTTGCCGCTGCCTGCAACGGCGCATGAAGTGCTGTCTTTCGGCGGTGATTGGGCGCGCGAGTTCGCGACGCAGCGTCAGACCTTGGCAACCGGCGCGCTCGTCTTCGAAAGCCGCCGCGGCCGTCCCGGACACGATCGCTTTCCGGGACTATTCGTCGGCGCGCCGGGTTTCGACGAAGATCGCGGCGACGTCTACGCGTTCAGCCTCGCTTGGAGCGGCAGTCATCGCCTCGCCGTCGAACGTCTGCGCGAGGGCGAAATCGTTGTGCAAGCGGGCGAACTGCACCTCGACGCCGACCGCACCCCCGATCGCTACGAAAGCCCCTGGTGTTATGCGACATTCTCGCCGCGCGGACTGAACGGCGCGATGCAAGCGCTGCACGCGTTCGTCCGCGAGCGCATCGTACCGCGGACTGTCGCCGCCAAGCCGCGCCCCGTGCACTACAACACCTGGGAAGCGGTGTACTTCAAACACGACGTCGCGACGCTGAAAGATCTCGCGACGCGCGCGGCAGCGGTCGGCGCCGAACGCTTCGTGCTCGACGACGGTTGGTTCAAAGGACGCGACGACGATCGCGCCGCGCTGGGCGATTGGATCGTCGACACCAGGAAATATCCGGACGGGCTCAAACCCCTGATCGATCACGTGCGGGGCCTGGGCCTCGAGTTCGGGCTCTGGGTTGAGCCTGAGATGGTCAACCCCGACAGCGACCTCGCGCGGGCACACTCCGATTGGCTGCGGCGCGAGACCGGCGGGCCGCCCCTTCTCCAACGCCATCAAGCGATTCTCGACATCGCCCGCGCGGATGTGTCGGCCTACCTCTTCGACGCGCTGAACGCCCTGCTGACGGCGCATCCGATCTCCTACCTGAAATGGGACATGAACCGGGATGTCACGGGCGCGGCGCACGGCGCCTATGTGCGGGCGCTCTACGCATTGATCGATCGATTGCGGACGGCGCATCCCGCCGTCGAGATCGAAACCTGTGCGAGCGGTGGAGGCCGTTGCGACTACGGAATGCTCGCACGGACCGAGCGCGTTTGGGTTTCGGACTCCAACGACGCGCTCGACCGCTTCGAAATTCAGCGCAACGCGAATCTGTTCCTTCCGCCCGAGATTGCGGGCGTGCACGTCGGGCCGGCCGCTTGTCACATCACAGGCCGGCGCCTCAGCCTCGATCTTCGCGCGCACGTGGCGCTGTTCGGACATATGGGCCTTGAACTCGACCTACGCGAGTTGAACGAAGCGGATGGTAAGCGCCTTCGTCAGCACGTTGCCAACCACAAGCGGTTTCGCAAACTCCTTCACGCCGGGCGTTATTGGCGCATCTCCTTCGACGATCCCGACCACGCCGGCATATGCGTGAGCTCGGACGCGGAGGCGTTGGTGCTTATCGTGCGCACAGGATCGGCGGCGTTGGGGCGCGGGGCGGTCCTCAGAGTGCCGGGTCTGAACGACGAGCGCGCTTATCGTGCCCTGGCGGTAGCGCCGGTTGCGGCCAGCGTCGCGCACGGCCTTTCCGCTACGCTCGCAAAGGGCGGGGCTGCGCTCTCGGGCCGCGTGCTGGCGGCGCGTGGGCTGGAGCTCTTTCTGCCGCGGCCGGAGACGTCGCTTCTTCTCCACTTCGGGGCTGCGTGACCCTTTCTTGCCTTGTTAAGATCGACGCGCGATAACGACCACGATTCCTTCAATTCAGCGGACTTGGCCCATGCCCTCCTACAAAGCCCCGGTTGCCGACTTCGAATTCCTGATGTTCGACGTGCTCGAACTCGAGAAGCACATAGACCTTCCGGGCTACGCCGACCTCGACCGCGCGACGGTGCATGACGTGCTTGAAGGCGCGGGTAAGTTCATGTCCGAAGTGCTGCAGCCGCTGAACCAATCCGGCGACGAAGAAGGCTGCCACTTCGAAAACGGAGTCGTCCGCACGCCGAAGGGCTTCAAGGAAGCGTATCAAGCCTACTGCGAAGCCGGCTGGAATCGCCTCGGCGTGCCGGAACAATTCGGCGGCGCGGGCCTGCCGATCATCCTGACCTTCGCCGTCGCCGAAATGGGCTCATCGTCGAACCAAGCCTTCACGATGTATCCGGGCCTCACCTCCGCCGCCTACTCGGCGCTGATCGCAACCGGCGCGCCATGGATGCGCGAACACATCGTCCCGAAGATGGTGGGCGGCGAATGGACCGGCACGATGTGCCTGACCGAACCCAACTGCGGCACCGATTTGCGCCTGATGAAGACGAAGGCGGTCGAGCAGCCGGACGGCACCTACCGCGTCACCGGCACGAAAATCTTCATCTCCGGCGGCGACCACGACCTGACCAAGAACATCATCCACATGGTGATCGCAAAAATCCCGGATGAGAACGGCAAGATCCACGACGACCTGTCGACCGTGAACTTCTTCATGGTGCCGAAATTCCTGGTGTCGGAAGAGGGCAAGATGGGCGCGCGCAACGGCGTCTCGACCGGCTCGATCGAAAAGAAGATGGGCATCAAGGCGAACGCGACCGCCGTCCTGAACTTCGACGAAGCCGTCGCCTGGCGCTTGGGCCCCAAGCCGCAACCGAAGGCCGCAGGCGCGGGTGAGAAAGGCTCCTCCAGCGCCGGCATGAAAGGCATGTTCGGCATGATGAACGCCGCGCGCCTCGGCGTCGGCGTGCAAGGCGTGGCCGTCTCCGAAGTCGCGTACCAAAATGCGGTCGCCTACGCGAAGGAACGCCTCGTCGGCCGTGCGCTCACCGGCCCGAAGAACCCGTCCGGCCCGGCCGACCCGCTCATCGTCCATCCCGACGTCCGCCGCATGCTGCTCTTCGCGCGCGCCGCAGCCGAAGGCGGCCGGTCGCTCGCGACATGGATCAGCTACCTGCTCGGCGTCGCGCAATCGAAGCGCAGCGATGCCGAACGCCAAGAAGCCGCCGACCTCGCCGATCTGCTGACGCCGGTAATCAAAGCCTTCTGTACCGACATGGGCTTCGACGCGGCAAACGCGGCGATGCAATGCTTCGGCGGCCACGGCTACATCCGCGACAACGGCATGGAGCAATTCGTCCGCGACGCGCGCATCAACCAAACCTACGAAGGCGCCAACGGCGTCCAAGCGCTCGACCTCGTTGGCCGCAAACTCGCCCGCAACGGCGGCCGCGCCCCCTTCGCGCTCTTCCGCGTTATCAACGAATTCCTTTCGGCCGAATCCGGCGACGCCATGAAGCCCTACGTCGAACCGCTGAAGGCAGGCCTCGCCCGCCTGCAAGACGCCACCATGTGGCTCGCTCAAAACGGCATGAAGAACCCCGACAACGCAGGCGCCGGCTCCGTCGACTACCTGCGCATGTTTGGCATCGTCGTCGTCGGCTACCTCTGGGCCCGCCAAGCCAAAGCCGCCCAAGCCAAACTGGCCGCCAAAATCGGCAACCAAGCCTTCTACGAATCGAAACTGACAACGGCCCGCTTCTGGATGGAACGCCTGGTCCCCGAAACCGCGGGCCTAAGCGAACGCATCAAAGCCGGAGCCGAAGGCCTAATGACCCTAGACGCCGCCAACTTCTAACCGCCGAACAAATCGGGCCGCGAACCCGCGGCCCGACTAATCTCCAAAGCTAGTGAAGAGGCTTAGCGACGAGCGCGTTGACGAACCGACGACTTCGGTGCTGCAGCGATGCGCGGCGTTTCCGCCTTCTTCGCCTTGAAGTCCCGCAGCACGCGCACCTTGTCGTTCTCGTCCTTGCCGGCTTTGGGAGCCTTCGCAACCTTGGCGGCGCGCTTCACCCGCACGATCGCTTCGTCGAGGATGAGGCCGATCAGTTCCTCATACTTCCGACCCAGCATCCGCCACATGATCGGCAGGTCCGATGTCCGGGGGTTGATCCCTGCCAGCGGGTTCACTTCGAGGAAGTAGATCTTGCCGTCTGACCCCGCACGCAAATCCGCGCGCCCGCCGTCGCGACAGCCGAGGACGTTCCACGCCGCGAGCGCGACGCGTTCCGCCTCGCGCCCGAGCGCGTCGGTGGCGATCGTATACGTGACGCGGTCTTCGTAGTTCTCTTTGTTCGAAAGCGAATAGAGGCCCGGTTCCGCTTTCTCGCCGAGATGAATTTCCATTGCCGCAACGGCCCGCGCTGACGCGCCGCCGCCGAGTATCCCGACGGTGAACTCACGTCCGGTCAGATAGGGTTCCACCAACACCGGCTGCGCAAACCGCTTAAGCAAATCGGTCACTGCCGCCTTCAACTCGGCCGGCGTGCGCACGATCGACTTCGGCGTGATGCCCTTGCCGGTGCCCTCGGCGACCGGCTTGACGAACAGCGGGTAGGGCAGGGTGACGCGCTCGATGTCGCTCACCCGCTCGATCACCGCGAACGGCGCAGTAGCGACACCTGCCGCCTGCAGCACCGCCTTCGTGTAACCCTTGTGTAAACACAGCGTCAGAACGCCCGCATCCGCAAACGTGCAGGGAATGCCGTAAGCCTCCAGCAGCGCCGGCACCTGCGCCTCGCGCGCGACGCCGCGCAAACCTTCCGCGATGTTGAAAACGAGATCCCACCGCTCGCCTTTGGCCAGCCGTCCGACCAGCGCCCGCACATGCCCGATCCGGTCGACCGCGTGCCCATGCGAAGCGATCGCGGCGGCAAGCCCGTCGATCGTGTCTTCCTTATCGAACTCGGCGGTCTCTTCGAGACCGTATCCTTCCTTGAGATAATCGGACCTGAGATCGTAAGTGAGACCGACGCGCATGAGACCCTGAGCAAGAGAGGGGAGCTGGTGACCCCGAGACGATTCGAACGTCCGACCTACAGATTAGGAATCTGCCGCTCTATCCTGCTGAGCTACGGGGTCATTGCCCAGGGCATTCAATCAGTTATCCGCAATTTGCTCAATGTCATTCCGACATTTTCCGTCACTCCGTTCAGCGGTTCGCGGCTTGAGCCGTTGGTTGCGCACTCACTTATCGCTGTGCTCATTCCGTCCGCTGAGACGAACTCAGGCTGCGGCAAGCGGGCCGGAGGAGGCGCGGGCCTTGAAGGCCATCCATCTCGTCACTTCAGCGCATCGTAGACCAAACGGCGTGGACGATCGCCGAAGTGCTCGTAGCCGAGCGCGCGCTGGATCATCAAGACGAAGAAGAGGTCGTTCTTGCGGTCGACCCAAAAGAACGTGCCGCCCGCGCCGCCCCAGCCGATCGTGCCTTCGGCCTGCGGCGTGTCTTGCGCAGCGGGATCGACGAGCACGGCGACGCCGAGGCCGAAGCCCAGGCCTTTCCGTTCGACCGCGCCGCCCGCACCGTCGAACGAGACCCAGACGTCGCGCGGCAGCAGGTTCGTACCCATCAGCTTGATAGTGTCCGCGCTCACGATGCGCGCACCGTCGATTTCGCCGCCACTCAGCAATAGCTGGCAAAAGCGGGCATAGTCCGATGTGGTCGTGACCAGACCGCCGCCGCCGAGAGGCAGCGTCGGCGGCTTGGAATAGTCGCCGGCGAACGTCGACACATCGACGAGCTTTCCGTCTTTGAGATCGCGTCCGTAGATCGGCGGCAGGCGATGTGCTTGAGCGGCGGGCACGAAGAACCCGGTATCCACCATCCTTACCGGATCGAAGATTCGCTTCTTGAAGAAGACATCCAGCGGCTCACCTGAGAGTTTCTCGACGATGTAACCTTGGAGGTCGGAGGCGACGCTATAGATCCAGCGCTCGCCGGGCTGCTCGGCGAGCGGAAGGCGCGCGAGCGTCGCGACGAACTCTCCGAAGTCGCGACGAAGCAAGAGCTTCTCGTCTTGATAGGCCTTGTTGACGTAGTCTGTCGGCGCAAGACCGTAGGCGAAGCCCGCGGTGTGCGTCATGAGTTCGCGCATCGTCGGCGGGCGCTTGACGTTCTCGAGCACCGGCTTCCCGTCGGCGCCGAGCGAACGAAAGACTTTGAGGTTCGCGAGTTCCGGTATGTATTTCGTGATCGGCTCGTCCAGGCGCCACTTCTTCTCCTCATAAAGGATCATCATCGCCAGCGCGGTGACCGGCTTCGTCATGGAATAGGCACGGAAGATGGTGTCCCTCGCCATCGGCGATCCGCCCACGCTGCGAGCGCCGTAGCCGTTGAACAGCACCGTTTTGCCGTGGCGCGAGAGATAGACGACGGCGCCCGGAACGACGCCCGTATCGATCCGCTCGCGGATGTAGGCCTCGAGCGCTGCGAGACCTTCCGTCGAGAAGCCGACCTCGTTCGGCTCGGCCGGCGCGAGGATGACGGGGTCGGCGACGGCGATCTCGGCTTGAAGCGCGAACAACGCCGCCGCGAACAGCACCAAAACCCTCGCTGGATTACGCCACATGAAACTGTTCCCTCAAAAAGGCGGGCGGCTTGCGGGCCGCCCGATGGTCAGGAGGAATTTCGATTCCGTGCCTCAGAAACGCCTTCGACAAGCCAACTTTCACGACCGCCCAATCGGATTGCCGGTAAGCGGATCATAGTTCAAGTCCGGGCGGCATTCTTTGCGTTGCGAAGCCCGAGGTCTACGATGATCTGCGCATGTCTCTTTCGCGTCAGGTGGTATCCAAACAGGAATAGCGGCGCCAATGCTGCGATCGCGGCCGGAAGCGGTCCGGAGATCAGCGCCAACTTTTCCAGTACGTCGGTCGGAATCGTCAGCCCCGGTCCCGCCGAGGCGAGGTTTGTTGGAAAATGGATCGCGTCCAGCGCCAGTCCGGCAATCAGCCCGCCCAAACCGGATGCGGCTTTGTAGGCAAGCGTCAGGCCGGAAAAAAACAGACCTTCGCGCCGGACGCCGAACAGCCATTCATGTTCGTCCGCGGTATCGGCCAGCATCGACTGAAAGCCGACACCGCCGACCAAGATGGCCGTGCCGACCAGAAGCCCGTTGACGAAAAGAACCGCCGTAGCCTCAGACGGCGACAGCGCAAAAGGCCCGTAGAGTTGAAAGAGCGGCGGCCATATTAGAAAGACCGCAATGGCCAGAAAGGCGCCGATCGAAAGCGTCCGCTTCTCGATGTGCCGCAAAGCGAACGCACTGATCGGAGCGCCCAGCAGCGGCCCAAGCGTCGTGGCCAGCAGCACCAACTGGATAGAAAAGGAATCGAGCTTCCAGAAATAGCGACAGGCATGCAGCGCGAGCGAGACGTGCGCGGAATAGGCCAAGAAGTAGATCAGCACCGTTCCGAACAGGAGGAGAAACGAACGGTTCCGCGAAAGCTCGACCAACTCACGAGCGAAGCCGGCAAGGAAATGAGTGTCGCCGGGCTTCGCGCCATGAAGGCGCGGCAGCGCACTACGCACCGCCCCAATGGCGATCAATCCGGTCAGCACCATCGCTGCCGCGCACGTCCAGGCAAAGGGCACATAGTTGTTGCGCTCTAGTAGCCCCGTAGGGCCGGACATGAAGACACCTAGGCCGAGCACGACGCCGAAAAGAATGCCCGCGTTCTGAAACGACAGGCGGTACGACACAACGCTGGCCCGCTCGCGATGGTCATCGGTGACTTCCGCGCCGACGGCGGTGAAAGGCAACACAAAAAACGAGAGCGAGAGTCGCAAGACGATGAGACAGGCAGTGACAAAAATAAACTGCGAGGCGCCGGTCAGCGAGGCGGAAATCGAGAAAAGCAAGCCGAAGGCGACGGCGAACGGCAGCAGGCTGCCGACCATGAACGGCAGACGGCGGCCCCAGCGCGAACGCATCCGATCGCTCGCCAGTCCGATCGCCGGATCGGCGACCGCGTCGACCAACAAAGCGATCAGCTTCGCTGTTCCAGCCAGCGTTCCCGACATGCCGCAAACGGCGGTCAGGTAGAACAGCAGGAAGAAGCCGAACCCCGCAGCGACGATGCCGTCGGCCATCGCGCCCGCGCCGTATCCCGCCTTGAAGCGCCGCGAGAGCGGCGCGCTGCGCAAGGTCTCCGCGCTCACGCCGCGGGCTTCTGGTCGACGAGGCCGGCTACGCTCTGCAACGCACCGTAGATGCCGTCTTGGTACACGGGCAAAGCGCGGCGGCCGGCTGCCCCGCGTCCGGTCGCGATGGTCGAGCCTGAGTTTGCAGAAACGGGCACGCGATGCTGGATCAGATAGATCATGATCAGGTCATTGACCGGATCGGCCTGCCACCATGTGCCGAATACGCCCGGCCAGGTGATCGCACCCTGGGCACCGCAAGCGTATGGATTGTCGATCAGATCTTCGGCAATCGAGAGCCCCAGGCCGAAACCCGATTTCCGCCAAAGCGGCATGCCGACGAAGGGTGTCTGGCGCTGCGCGTCGGTCAACCTGTTGGTCCGCATGAGCCGAACAGTCTCGGGCCGCAACAAGCGCACACCGTCAAGCGCGCCTCCACCAAGGAGCATGCGCGCGAAGCGATGATAGTCCGCTGCCGACGAGATCAGCCCGCCGCCCCCCGGCGTGTAAGCGGGCGGCTCGTCGTACATCTCGAGTTCGACTTTCGTGAGTCCGTCCGCCTTCTCATCGTACCCATACAGGCTCGCGAGACGGCCTCGCTTTGCGTGCGGAAGCCAGAAGTCGGTATCGCTCATGCCGAGCGGCGCGAATATCCGTTCCTGCAGAACCTGGCGAAACGGCTTCCCTTCGACGCGGCCAATCAAGAAGCCCAGCACGTCTGTGGAATGGCCGTAGTGGAAACGCGCACCCGGCTGATAGGCCAGCGGAAGCGTTCCGAGCGCGGCCAGCCACGCATCGACGGACAAACGATTCATGCCCGGATCGCCGAGCGCACCCTCGTATGCCTGCTTAAGCGGACCTTCCGAGAAGGGCGCGTAAGCGATGCCCGCGCGATGCGTGAGCAGATCTTCAACCGTGATCGCGCGTCGCGCCGGCACGGTGTTGTCGAGCGGACCTGCCGCGTCGCGCAACACGCGCACACGGCCAAGTTCGGGAACCCAGCGCGCGATGGGATCCGACAACGCGATCTTGCCCTCCTCGACGAGCATCATGGCCGCCGCCGAGGTGATCGGCTTTGTCATCGAGGCGATGCGGAACAGCGTGTCCGATCGCATCGGCACTTTCGCCTCGATATCGCTCCAGCCAATCGCCTCACCTTGAACGATGTCGCCCCATCGCGACGTGAGCGTCACGACACCTGCAAGTTCGCCACAATCGACGAAGGCCTCAAGAGCAGGCCTGATCATGGCGAGCTTCGCAGGATCAAAGCCGCGAGCGCGGCAGGCGGCGTCACTGGTCATAGGCGAAGCGCTCCGGTCAACTCTCTCAGTGTGATCCGAAGGTCTTTCGCAGATTGAGCGCGACGAAGCGTCCGATCGGATTGTAGGCGCCGCCGATGCCGTCCGTTGCGGGAAAGAACGGTGGCTCCTCATCGAAGATGTCATTGACCTGCAGCGCGAGCGCCGTGCCTTCCGTCCAACCGTCGTCCGGCAACGTCCACGCAACGCGCAAGTCGACCGTCATATAAGGATCAGCCTCGTATGCGCTGACACCCGTCGGCGTCGTGAAGTTGTTCGTGATCCCGTCCCGGTAATTCACGAACCCCACCAAAGAAACCGCGCCGACGTCGGCGCCCAACGTCGCCCGGCCGGTCCAGCGGGGCACGCCCAGGTTCAAGCTGTTGGAGACGGGGGCGCCGGGCGAAAACTGCGTGTCGAAGTTCAGGATGTAATTGCCGGCCAAGTCGGCGAACACCGCACCGAAGTCCGTCGACCAACGATAGTTGACGTCGAAGTCCAGACCGTCGGTATCGCGAATGCCGAAATTGTTGAGACGCAAGTCCAGCACGTTACCGATCGCAGGCAGCGGACTCGGCAGGTTGACCGGCACCGCAAGGGACAAAAGGTTATTCAGGTCTGTCAGCGTCGGGTTGCGATAGACAAGCGACGCGAATGTCGAATCCGTGAAGACATAGGGTACTGTCGGCGTTCCAATCACGTTGGTGTATTCGATGTTGTAGTACGTGAGACTCGCGCGCAGGTCCGGCAACCACGTCGGATTCACGTCGACGCCGTACGAATACGTCGTGGCTTCTTCAGGTTGAAGGTCGTCATTGCCGCCGAGCAAGTAAACGGTATTGACCTGCGCCGCGCCTCGCGTCGGATCGTTGGCGAAAGTAGCCGATTGAGCAGCACTTAAATAATATGAGCCGACCGTCGCGCCGACCTGGCGCAACCCAGGCGCTCTAAACGACGTGCCGTACGAACCGCGCACAAGAACGCCGTCGACCGGCACCCAGTTGACGCCGACCTTCGGATTGGTCGTGGTCCCGAAATCGCTGTAGTCGTCGTAGCGGCCTGACAGCGACAGCGCGAGGCTGCGCAGCCCCGGCGCTGCGTTGCCGTCGCCAAAAATCGGTATAAAAAGTTCGCCGTAGACCGACGTGATGTCACGCTCCAAACTCTCCGGAACGGCGGTTGTTCCGACGAACCCCCGCTGCTCGAACGTTTCGCGCCGAACCTCGCCACCGACGGCGAATCGCAACGCCCCGCCGGGCAGATCGACGAGCGGTCCGTCGAGCTTCACCGCGCCGAGGCTCGTGAGCTGCTCGATATTGACGTCGGTCGAGGAGTTCAGGATGGCAGCGACCACCGCAGGCGACGTACCCGTGCCGAACGGATCCAAAGCCGTAGCGGTCGTTGTCCCCGCAGCCGCGGCGTTCAGCGCCGCGGTATTGATCTGCGGTATGAAAGCGTCGTTTTCCGCCCAACTGTATGTGCCATAGACACTCAGACTGAGATCGCTCGGCAATTCGAAATCCACACCGAACGATGAGTTGCCGACCCGCCTGTCATCGGTATTGGTGAAGTGGTCCGACCCGATGAGGTTGTCGGGACGAAACAGAACATACTCGTTGGTGGCGCCGACAGGCCCTTGGAAGAATGGATTTGTATTGAAGAGAAACACCGTCTGTGCGGGTGGCGCCGCGCGGACTTCGTCCTCGCGGTCCGAATACAGAATCTCACCCCACAGCGTGACGCCATCACTCAAGTCCTGCTGACCCGACACAAACAGGGCGTGTATGCGCGAAGCTGGAACGAGGTCGGCGACGGCGCCGTTATCGCAATGATTCTGAGTGTTAAATGCGAACGCCGGCGCCGCATAATATACGGACCACAAGGCGATGTCGGGCAGCACATTGGGCGACGGACACGACGTCGACCGCGTGTCGATGCCGCCCTGCTGCCGGAAGTCCTGAACGCGATAGTCGCGATCGCCGCCAAGGATGTTGTCGTTTTCAGTATATTGGTAAGCCGCGAGAAGCGATCCTCTGTCCCAATCTTGGCCGAACAAAACGCCTATGTGTCCCGAATAGTACCCGTCCGCGATCCCATAGCTGGCGGAGGCTTCGATATCCGAGACGTTTCGACGGGTGATGAAGTTCACGACCCCCGCCACCGCGTCTGAGCCATAGATCGACGACGCACCGTCTGCGACGACCTCGATGCGTTGGATCGCGAGATTCGGGATAAGCGGGAAGTCGGGATTTGTTTCATTCGCGGCCGCCGCGACCAGGCGATGACCATTCATGAGCGGCAGCGTCGCATTCGCCGGCAGGCCGCGCATGCCGGGCGCAAACGAACCGAACCCTCCTAAACTGGCTTGAGGCGCTGTGTTGAAACTATTGAGCTGAGGGACGGTCGCGATCAAATCGGGCGTGTTTGCAGCGCCGATCGTTTGAATGTCGCTCCGAGACACCGTGATAAGGCTCGAGCCCGTCGGCGGAACGCCTCGGATCCGCGAGCCGGTGACGACCACCTTTTCAACCGCTTCGCCGGTTTCAGCCGCGTCTGCGGCTTTCTTCGTATCGCTCGATGTGTCGTCGGCGCCCTGCTGCGGCGCGTTCGAATTTTGAGCGAATGCCGTTCCGGCCGCAAAAACCACGGCGGCTAAGAACGACGTGCCGGACAGCGCAATTCGCCTCCGGGCTTTCCAACCCTCAACCATGCAATTCCCCCCGTTTGGCGGTATTCCGCTCTTCCCTCAAAAGCCGCCACCCCCCGAGGCAGTCGGTCCGTCAAGTTCATTCATTTAGCACTAAATGAGTGAAATGAGCAAGACCGTTCATTTTCTGCTAAATAAGTCACCTACTCGGGACGTCCGTGGCTTGACCGCTTGCAGGCGCCACCTCATCGTTCCCCCAAGATGCTCAGTTGATGGCGCGGCCCCCGCATGCGCCCGATCCGCAAGGCCGGAGGCCATGGCAACAGCGCTAAAGTTCGAGGGGCGCCGCACGCGCGCCGAGCAGCGGGCAGCGTCCGTAAAGTTGATCCTCGACACGAGCGAGGAGCTATTTTCCCAGTTCGGTTATTTCGGGGTGACGATCAAGGATGTCGCTGACCGAATAGGCATCCATCCGGCGCTGATCCACTACTACTTCGAAGGCAAGAAGGCGCTGTTCGACGCTGTCTTCGAACGCCGCGTGGAGTATGCGGTCACGGCGCGAACGGCCGGGCTCGACGCTTACGAAGCGAAGGTTGGAAATCATCCGACCGTCGAGGGAGCGCTACGCTGCTATTATGACGGTGCGTTCGACGTTTACATCAGTGGGGATGAAGGCTGGCGCAACTTCGGCCGCATCTTCGCGCAGGTGAACAACGCGCCCGGCTACGGTGCGGAGAAGATGGACACCTATTTTGATCCCCTCGTGCTGCGGCTCATCGGACTTCTGCAAAAGGCGTTACCCGACGCGGCGCCGGAAGATCTCTTCTGGAGCTTCCAGTTCACCTCGGGCGCCTATTCGCTGATCCTGTCGCGGACCGGGCGCATCGACCGCCTGTCGGACAATCTGTGCGCGTCCGACGATTTTGAGGCGGTCCGCGATCGGTTCGTGACCTTCATGGCAGGCGGCTTCGACGCGCTTTACAAGCGCGCGAAGTCGATGCCCGGAAATCCCAAACGCGCAACACTCCCGCGCGCGAAGCCCAAACGCGCGAAGCCGAAATCGGGATGAGCCGCGCTCGCCACGGCGGGTTCGGCGAACTGGTCACGCCCGCCTCGGCTCGCGAAGGCATGCAGAATCAACTGCGAGACAACATGGCGCGTGCAATGAGATTGCGGTGCGTCTCGTTGGTGCCTGAGTAGATGCTGGCCGCACGCGTGGCGAAATACTTGCCGCTGGCGAAAGCACCGGCCGCTGCCCACGGGTCTGCTGCGGCGCCCGACACTGCAGCAGCCGGACCCGCGGCATCAAGCGCAAACGCGGCGAGCCTCTGGTGCAGCTCGGTCGCAAGCGTCTTCAGCATCGAAGCTTCCACCGCACCGACGCCATCATCATGCCCCCCACATAGCGTGCGCAGCTCCAGCGCTTCGAAGGCCACCAACTCGCACGTCAATACGCGCAAATCTTTCTGAAGCTGCGCTCGCTCGCCGGCGCCGTGGCTCTCGACGGTCTTTGTCGCTTTGCGATGCGCCCGCCACAGCAACCCCGACGTCGTGTTGTTGCCGCGGGCTAGGCGCATGAGGTGCTTGGCGACGGACCAGCCCTCATTCTCGTCGCCGACCCGGTTGGCGAACGGCACGCGCACGTTGTCGAAAATGACTTCGTTGAATTCGCAATCGCCCGACAGCGTTCGGATCGGCTTCACCGTGATGCCTTCGCTCGCCATATCAATCAGCAAGAACGTGATGCCGTATTGCGGCTTCGCGCCGCGCGCCGTACGCACCAGACCGAACATGCGATTGGCGATGTGCGCGCCGGTCGTCCAAATCTTGGAGCCGCTCACGACGTAGTGAGCGTCCGCGACGACGGCGCGGGTTTGCAGCGCCGCCAAGTCCGATCCTGCGCCAGGTTCGGAGAATCCCTGGCACCACAGATCGCTGCCGTCCAAGATGGCGGGGAGATAACGCCGCTGCTGCTCGGGCGTGCCGGCCGCGATCAAAAGCGGACCGAGGCTGCGCACGCCGCCCGCAAACAAGACCGGCGCGTCGTTCGCCGCGCACTCGCGCTCGAAGATCAAGCGCTGTGCCGGGCTCCAATTCGTGCCGCCGAACGCCACGGGCCACGCCGGCGCGATCCAGCCCCGCTCGTACAAGCGCCGGTGCCACACGCGGCAAGCGCCGATTTCGGAATGGACGCCCGTCGTGTCGCGTCCCGCTTCGCGCAAGTCGGCCGTCAAAGCCACCGCGAAGAACTCACGCAACATCTCCACGAAGCGCGCGTCGTTTACGAAGGCGACTGAATTGTGCGCGAACGTGGCTCGATACGACATGCGCCAGCATGCGCGTCGGACGGGGCGCCCCGCCTTGACCTATCTCAACCGGCCGTCCCGGAAATCGAGTCGTTCCTCCTGGCTTTGGAAGAAGGACAAATCTGCCCGGTGCCGGTCGAAGCGGACTTCCGACGTGCAGGGCTTCGACATCAAGAAGGCGACGTCGCCGCTCGTCCAGTAAGGTTCAGCTTGCTATCGGCCGACGGCCGAAGGACAAAGCCTGGAAACCACGCGAAGGGGAGGCGGCAATGGCGGCACCAGGATCAGGCAAGAAGAAGAAGGCGCCGCTGCCGGCGTTCGCGGGCTCCATTGCGCGACGCTTCCCGAAGGTGTGGGACGCCTACACGAAGCTGGGCGAAGAAACGGCCGCGGCCGGCCCGTTGACGGAGCGCGAACGCCGCTTGGTCAAACTCGCCCTAGCGATAGGATCGGGCTCGGAAGGCGCCACGCACTCGCACGCGCGCCAGGCATTGGCGGAAGGCTTGGCGCCGGCGGAGATTCGCCACGCCGCCCTGCTCGCCGTCACCACCACAGGGTGGCCCGCCAGCGCCGCCGCCTTAAGCTGGGTCGACGACGTTCTGACGAAGTAGCCGTGAGAGTAGCGACGTTCAACATCAACAACGTCAACAAGCGCCTGGCCAACCTGCTTGATTGGTTGAAGGCCACCAAGCCTGACGTCGTCTGCCTTCAGGAACTCAAAGCCGCCGACACCCAATTCCCGAGGGCCGACATCGAGAAGGCCGGCTACCGCGCCACATGGCGTGGCGAGAAATCCTGGAATGGCGTCGCGATCCTGGCGCGGGGCGTTGACCCGATCGTGACGCGCAAGAGCCTGCCCGGTGATCCGGCCGACGACCAAAGCCGCTACATCGAAGCCGCCGTGAACGGCGTACTCATCGCCTCGCTTTACGCGCCGAACGGCAATCCGCAACCGGGACCGAAGTTCACCTACAAGCTCGCCTGGATGAAACGCCTCGCCCATCACGCGGCCGAACTCTATGCGTCGGGCGCGCCGGTCGTGCTCGCCGGCGACTACAACGTCGTGCCGACCGACCGCGACATCTATGCGACGAAATCCTACGAGAAGAACGCCCTCGTCCAACCGCAAAGCCGCGCGCACTTCCAACATCTGCTCGACCAAGGCTGGACCGACGCCATACGCACCCTGCACCCGGAGACGCCGATGTACACATTCTGGGACTACATGCGGAACAGATGGCCGCGCGACGCAGGCCTGCGCCTGGATCATTTCTTGCTGAGCCCCGCCGCAGCAAAGCGGCTCACCGCCGCCGGCGTCGACCGCGACGTTCGCGGCAGGCCGGACGCCAGCGACCATGCCCCCGCCTGGATCGAACTCGCCGCCGGAAAGAAAGCGCCGCCGAAGCCAAAATCCGCGACGAAGGGGAGCGCGCCAAAAACCGCACCCGCCGAAAAACCAAAACCGAAGAAGACGGCTCAACGTCCGCTGCTGATCGTTGACGGTGACTCGTTCGCCCACCGCTCGTACCACGCGCTGCCGAAGTCGATCCGCGGCCGCGGCGGCAAGTCGTCGGGCGCGATCGTCGGCTTCGCTAATTTCTTGATGCGGATCTACAAGGCCGAACAACCGCGCGCGGTCTTCGTCGCCTGGGACACACTGGAAGAGCCCACCTATCGCCACAATGCCTTCCCCGCTTACCAAAGCGGGCGCGAGTTCGACGACGCGCTGCTCGAACAGCTCGACCTGTTGCCTCAGGTCGTCGAAGCCTTCGGTTTCGCCCACGCAAGCGGCGCAGGTTACGAGGCCGACGACTTCGTCGCGTCCGCCGTCGCGGCCGAACAGCGTCGCGGCGGCACTGCGCTCGTCGCCAGCGGTGATCGCGACATGTTCCAACTCGCCTCCGACACCACCACGATCCTCTATCCGCAAAAGGGCGGCGAGATGGTCCGCATCGGCCCGGCCGAAGTGCGCGAACGCTACGGCGTCGACCCGGCCCAAGTCCCGGACTTCATCGCCCTGCGCGGCGACCCGTCGGACAAAATCCCGGGCGCACGCGGTGTCGGCGAAACAGGCGCCGCAAACCTCGTGCAAAAATACGGATCCCTCGAAGCCATCCTGAAGGACGGCCGCTTCCCGGCGCAGGCCGACGAACTGCGCCTCTTCCGAAGGATCGCGACCATGGATCGGAAGGCCCGGGTGCCGAAACTCCCGGACCAAACGCCGACGTGGTCGAAGGCTGCCGCCCTCATGCGCAAATGGGAACTGAACGGCGTCGCTGACCGCCTCGAGGCCCTCGCGAAGGGCGACTGACTACTCAGGATGAAGATGAGCCAACGCGCGCTTCCCAATAGCGGAGCGCGTCTTCGCCGAACTGGTCCGCTTGCGCGTGCGGGCAACCTTCTTGCCCCGCGCCGTCATGCCTTTCGCGTTCTTGCCGCCCATCGCCCGAGTGCTTTCGCGCTGGCCACGCGCACCCACGTGCGACTTGCCCTCGGCTTCTTGCTGCGCCGTCTTGCCGGCGGCTTCCTTCCGCTTGGTGCGGGCAAGCGTCTTCCGGTTATGAGCCTTGCTTTCGAATTTCGACGCGCCCGCCTCGCTCAGCGCAATGGCGATCGCCTGGCGCGGACTCTTGACCTTGCCGCCCTTGCCCTTGGGCCCACTCTTCAGCTCGTTGTGCTTGAATTCGTGCATGACGCGGCCGATCGTCTTCTTCTGGCCGGATGATGTCTTCGGCATCGCAAATACTCCCGTGCAACAGCCCCTCGCTCGCAAACGCTCGCGTTGCGGGATGGTTCCAGATCGCGGGTTGACGCACGCATCGGCGGCGTGTCCGACTACGCTGCGATGATCGCCTTAACCCTGCTCGCCGCGCTCGCCGCCGCCACGCCGCCGGCGTGCACGCTGCCCATCATCGAACACGTCGAGGTCGCCCACGTCGCCGACGGCGCATCGTTCGACCTCGCCGACGGCCGCCGTGTGAGATTGGCCGCCGTCCTGCCGCCGCGCGGCGGCGAACCGCTCACCGACGAAGCGCGCGCCCGACTCACGACGGTCGTCGCTGGGAAGACCGTCGGCCTCGCGTTCGACGACCGCACGATCGACCGCCATGGCGCCCTGGTCGCACACGTGTTCGCGGGCGATGAATGGGTGCAGCAATCCATGGTGACGGCGGGTCTGGCGCGCGTGCGCACCTTCGCCGACACCGCCAGATGCGCCGCGCCTCTACTCGCGGACGAAGCGACGGCGCGCGCAGCCAAGCGCGGCGTTTGGGCGTTGCCCCATTACCGCGTCCGCAAGGTCGATGAACTCGATGCCGACATCGGCACGTTCCAAATCGTGGAAGGAAAGGTCGCGTCCGTTGCCGCGTCGCGGGGCAGGGTGTTCGTCAACTTCGGCGCCGACTACCGCACGGACTTCACGATCGCGATCTCGGCGCGCGACCGCAGACACCTCAGTAAAGACGGCGTCGATCCCGCGACGTGGACCGGAAAACAAATTCGGGTCCGTGGATGGCTTTCACGCCTCAACGGACCCGAAGTCGAACTCACGCACGCGGCGCAAATTCAAATCGTTGAATAAGGCTAGGCTGCAGCGACCAAGCCGGCTTCGACCGGATCGCCCACTTCTTCGAGCAACGCGTTCTTAAGCTTGGCGAGAGCATTCGCCTCGATCTGCCGCACGCGCTCCTTCGAGATGCCGAGCTGTTGGCCCAGCGTCTCAAGCGTCACCGAGTCGTCCGTCATCTGCCGCGCGCGAATGATCGTCTGCTCGCGCGCCGTCAGCTTGTCCATCGCGTGCTTGATCCACGTCGACCGCTTCGCGGAGTCGTGGGTCTGCATCACGTTCTCATCGGGACGCGGCGCATCGTCCGGCAAAAGATCCTGCCACTCGGACGACTCGCTTGGGTCGCCCGGCGTCGCGTTCAGCGAGCGGTCGCCGCCCGTCAGGCGCGCGTCCATCTCTTCCACGTCGGCGACGCCCACGTGCAAGGCTTCCGCGATCTTCAAAGCCGCTTCCCGCGACAGATCCTTCGACGGATTGCCTTCGATCTTTGCCTTCACCCGGCGCAGGTTGAAGAACAGCGCCTTCTGCGACGCCGTCGACGTCAACCGCACGATCGACCAGTTGCGCAGGATGTAATCCTGGATCGCAGCCCTGATCCACCACGAGGCATAGGTCGCAAAGCGCACTTTGCGCTCCGGCTCAAATCGCTGCGCAGCCTGCATCAAGCCAACGACGCCCTCTTGCATGAGATCGCCCATCGGCAAGCCGTAATTCTTGAAACGCGCGGCCAGCGCCACGACCAAGCGAAAATACGCGGTCGTCAGCTCGTGCAGTGCCTTGTGGTCCTGCTTGTCGCGCCAAGCGGTCGCGAGTTTCTGTTCGTGTTCGGCCTCCAACAAGTCGGTCGACATGGTCTTCTTGATGAACTGCCGGTTCGCTTTCACCGCGAACGAGGTGTCGAAAATCCCCATTTTTGGTTCTCCAATATTTTCCTACGTACCTAGTTGGGTATTCTTATAACGCCGTTCAACCCTTTTTGGATCGATTCTAAAGTACGGCCAAAACACGGAAAAAGGGTCCAGGGGGCTGAAACCCTGGACCCTCACAAAGTCGTGACGGTGGCGTGGGTTAAGCTGCCCGCTGCAGTGCCGTTTCGAGACGCTTCACAGCTGCGTCCTCGTCGATCCGCTCGACGGCCGCAACCTCGCGCGCCATCCGGCCAAGCGCCGCCTCATAGAGCTGACGCTCCGAGTACGACTGTTCCGGCTGGCCGCTTGCGCGGTGAAGGTCGCGAACCACCTCGGCGATCGAAATCAGGTCGCCCGAGTTGATCTTTGCTTCGTATTCCTGAGCCCGGCGGCTCCACATCGTGCGCTTGATGCGTGCTCGGCCGCGCAGCGTCTGCAGCGCGGTGGCGACCACATCCGGCGACGACAGGCGGCGCATGCCGACCGACGAGGCCTTCGCGACCGGAACGCGCAACGTCATCTTGTCCTTGTCGAAGTTGATGACAAAGAGTTCCATCTTGATGCCGGCCACTTCCTGCTCGACGACCGAGACGATCCGGCCCACGCCGTGCGCGGGATAGACGACCCAATCATTCGTCCGGAAGTCCGGCTTCTTGACGACCTTCACCACCGGCTTCACGGCCATGGGCGGAACAACCGCAGGCTTCGCCGCCGTCGCGGCAACGAGCTTCGGTTCCAGTTTGGCGACCGGCTTCACGTCGGCCTTCGGGACGACCTTGATGTCGGGCTTCGGCACGGCTTTGAGCTCGGGCTTCTTCGCCTCAAGCTTGTGACTGGCCTTCACTTCAACTTTAGCGGTAGCTTTCAAAGGTTGCACCTTCGCCGTCGCCTTTATAGGCTTCGCGGCAGCAGCAGTTTTGGTCGCGGGCTTCTTCGTGGTCATCCGATCTCTATCTTTCTCGCTCGACTTGCGGTCAGTCATAGGCATTGGGCAACACTGCTATGCTCCCCAACGCGCGGGCGGGCCGGGCGTTGCTGGGTCACGTACTCCGCCGATTTGGAAACGATCCGTTGCGAAATATTCGTACGGCGTCCGCGGAGGCTAGGCTGGTCCCCACGTGCTTCTTTTGATCGCAAGTTTTCTCTGTCGCTGAATCCAAGTGTCGAAAATGTAACACGAAAAGTGGGAAAAATAAAGGCACGGCTTGGCGTTAACCAATATTTCGTCCTTGCAACACGCGTGAGATTGCAAAGGATTTTGGCCGAAAACAGCCAATCCGAAAATCACGTACAAATGGAAGTTATTAACGTACTCAACCGTGAAATGGGGATAACTAGCTGCCCGACCCCGGCTTGGGGCTGAAGAACTTTTCGAACTTGTCCGGTACGGATTCGAATTCCTTCGAGTCCGCGGGCGGCTCGCCCTTCACCGTGATGTTCGGCCACTTGCCGGCAAATTCCTTGTTCAGCGACAGCCACTTCTCGATGCCGGGCTCGGTATCCGGTTTGATGGCGTCGACCGGGCACTCCGGCTCGCACACGCCGCAGTCGATGCACTCGTCGGGGTGGATGACGAGCATGTTCTCGCCCTCATAGAAGCAGTCGACCGGGCAAACCTCGACGCAGTCCATCAACTTACATTTGATGCAGCTCTCATTGACGATGTAGGTCATGGCGCGGTCTTGCGAGAACGTCCTTCGTGAGCGGAAGAGTGGTCGAGAAACCGGTACCACTTCGCATCTGCCGCAACAACCCTTTGGCCAGTGCGAGAACGCGTCTCAATCGTCGCGTTCACCACGTGTGAAGGTCGACATATCGCGCCGCTCTTTCTTGGTCGGACGCCTGGCGCCCTTCTCGCGCGGGGCAGGGGCTTCCTCTTCGGGCGGCAAGGCCTCACGCGGCGGGGTCAGATCTTCGTAGAGTAAACGCGCTTCCGGCGCGGGCCCTCGCCGCTCGCCACCCGCGAGCACCTTGATCACGCGCACATGCGGCCCGGCAGGGAAGGTCAACACATCGCCAAGCTTGACGATCGCACTCGGCTTTTCACAACGCTCGCCGTTGATACGCACGCGGCCGCCCGAGACCATCGTCGCGGCGAGCGTGCGGCTTTTGAAGAAGCGCGCGAACCAGAGAAATTTATCGACCCGCTGCAAACCTACTTCCGGAACTTAAGCGCCGCGAGCGCCGCGAACGGCGAGTCCGGATCGACGACGAACGGCTTCTCCGGCCGCCGTGGAGGACGCGGCTTGTTATCGCCCTCGCCGCCCTTGCGGTGATCCTTACGCTTATGCTCGTGCCGCGGCTGCTGCTGAGCCTCGGCAGGCTTCACGGCAACGACCTCGGTGGCCGGCGCACCATAAGGTGCAGCGGTAATCGCAGACGCCCGCTTCGACCGCTGATGCTGCTGCGGCTGATGCTGAGGCCGCGGCTTCGACGGCCGGCGTTCCTCACGCCGCTGCCGCGTCTGCCATTGCACCACCTCGGCCCCAGCCTCGTTCGTCGTCTTCCGCTCGCGGAAGCCCAACGAGCGCAGCACTTGCGTCAAATCCTCTTCGCCGCAGCCCAGCACCGACATCATGTCGGGCGTCACCACGAACGCCTCGGGCATCTGCCCGCTCTGCCCCTTGCCGCGAATGATCTCGCCAAGCCGCTCGAGCATATCGATGCGCACCGCGCGCGGCCCGCAAACGCGGAAACCCGCCGCCTCATAGAACCCGGCTCCAATCGTCGTGTCGGTAGGCGAGGATGTAAGCCCCGCCGCCGGCGGCGGCGGAATATCGGTCAGCCCCTGATGCACGGCCCACAGCAGCGCCTTCAACTTCGCCGCCGCAGGCTTTACCAGCGCCGGCAGGAAAATCGAAAACGCCCCGAAACGAACGCCAAGCCGGCGCAACGGCGCGCGGTCTGCCTGCTGGATCGCACGCAACTCGCGCGTCACCGCTTGCCGCGAAACCGACCCAAGATTTTCATAAAGCTGGAACGCCAACCCGCGCGCGACGCCCTGCAGCGGCGAGGCGAACAACGGCACATCCGCCGCCGGCACTTCTTCAGCGGCAATTACAGCACTCGTCTCCGGCACGTCGGCGGCATCGGCTTGTTCGGCGGCGTCAGACGCTTCTTCTGAAGTCGCCTCTTCGGTGGCCGTCGGCTCTTCGGTCGTCGACGCCTCAGCTTCCGTGGTTGGTGCGGTGGTGGCTTCAACCGGGGCAGGTGCTGCAACAGGCGCAACGGCTTCCGCCTTCGGCAATTCCTTGTTCAACTCCACCTGCACCGCGAGCAACGGCGCTAGCGTCTTCACGATATGATGCGTGACCCATTCCTCAAGCCGGTCGCTCGCCCGCTCACGCGCCGCGGTCGACAGCAAATCGTCCGCCAGAAGTTCGACGCGCGGATGCAGCGCATCGTGCCCCTTCTTCAGCTGCGCAACGATCCCGCCGTTCCACCACAAGCGCCCGTGTTCCGAGAGCGTGATCGCCGCCTCAGGCGCATTGGTCAGCGCATGCGCCCGCGAAGCGATCTCGCCGGCTAAGCCCTTAAGCGCCGCCGCACGCAACGCGCGTCCATGGATGCCCACCGCGCGCGGATCGGCGACGAACGAGAACCCCTGCAGACGTCCAACGTATTCGTTCTCGACCAGCACTTCGCCTTCGTCGTTGATCGTCGCCGCGAACTCTTCGTCGTCGCGCAACGCGCGCATCAAGACGCTCGTGCGCCGGTCGACGAAACGCTGCGTCAGCTTCTCGTGCAGCGCATCCGACAACCGGTCTTCGACCGCCCGCGTCCGCTCCTGCCACGCCGCCGCATCACTGAGCCATTCCGAACGGTTCGCGACATACGTCCACGTGCGGATATGCGCGATGCGCTGCGAGATCGCATCGATATCGCCTTCGACATTGTCCAGCCGCGACACGTGCCCGTTCATCCAATCGTCGGGCAGCACGCCTTCATGGCTCATCAAATGCTCGAAGATATTGCCGATCAGCCGCGCATGTTCCTCGACCGCAATCTTGCGGAAGTCGGGGATCTGGCACACCTGCCAGAGCTGCTTCACGCCGGCAGGCCCTTGCGCTTTCGCCTGCACGTTCTCTTCGGCGCTCAGAATGCGCAGCACCAGCTGATCGTCGGCCGCTCGCGCGCGCGACAAACCGCGCGTCGGCGGCAACGCGTCGAGACTGCGATCGAGCGCGGCGATCGTCGAGAAGTCGAGCTCCGGATTGCGCCACTGTGCGACGCGCACCGGGTCAAAGCGATGGTTCTCGATCGCCTCGACCGTTTCTTGATCCAGCGGCTCCGCATCGGCGGTGACGCCAAAGGTACCGTCGTTCATATGCCGTCCGGCGCGGCCTGCGATCTGCGCCAGCTCGTTCGCGCGCAAAGGCCTGCGCACCGCGCCGTCGAACTTCTCCGTCGCCGCGAACGCGACATGGTCGATGTCCATATTGAGACCCATGCCGATCGCATCGGTCGCAACCAGAAAGTCGACGTCGCCCGATTGATAGAGCGCGACCTGCGCGTTGCGCGTACGCGGAGACAACGCCCCCATCACGACCGCCGCGCCACCGCGCTGACGCCGCACAAGCTCGGCGATCGAATAAACCGCATCCGACGAAAACGCGACGATCGCCGACCGTCGCGGCAAGCGTGTGAGCTTGCGCGCGCCCGTGTAAGCGATATCCGAAAACCGCGGCCGGCCGATGAACTGGACGCCCGGCACCAGTTTCTGGATCAACGGCCGCATCGTGTCGGAGCCGAGGAAGATCGTCTCCGACCGTCCGCGCGCATGCAGCAGCCGATCGGTGAAAACATGTCCACGCTCGGGATCCGCCGCGAGCTGAATCTCGTCGATCGCCAAGAACTCCGCACCGATATCGACCGGCATGGACTCGACGGTCGCCACCCAATGCGTCGGCGCTTTGGGCACGATCTTCTCTTCGCCCGTGATCAGCGCGACGGCGTGCGCGCCTTTCGCGGCGACCACCTTCTCGTAGACCTCGCGCGCGAGCAGACGCAGCGGCAGGCCGATCATCCCGCTCTGGTGCGCCAACATACGTTCGATGGCGTAGTGCGTTTTGCCCGTATTCGTCGGGCCGAGAACGGCGGTGACCCGGCCGTAGGGAGTTGTCATTGATATGGTTTCCGAGAGAGCGGCCAAACCTCTTGCCTGCGGCCCGACGCGTTTGCAAGCACCGCGGCGCGCTGTCCCCAGGGGGCTGTGGAAATCCTGTGCTGGATTTGGACCACAAACGGAACGGACCATGTCCGAATCACTGACTCGAACACCTTCGGTTTTTGTTCACGCACAATCTGTAGCGGTGTCATATGGTTAGGTGCATATGCTGAGGGCGAATATTAGTTCTGTCGCCAATCTGTTACATGTCTGTCGCACAACTAATCCGTGTACGGAGCGATATGCTGGCGCGAAGGATTCGCATACGCGAAAACTCCGTGCCCGGAATGAAATGATCCGCACCCGGACAATCAGTTGACGGAAAATCAGCCCCTGTGGAAAACCTGGGGAGCCGACCGAAACAGAGTTAGAACAAATAAGGTTCAAAGGATCGACGAGCCCAAAGTTCTATTTCGTTCACCCCCTAGCCCTTGGGCTGCGACAGTGTTCCCAACGCAAGCAGACGCAAGGTCCCTGGCGCCGGACTCAAACGTTTGACCCCTTGCGGCCTTTGGCCGAATACTCCGCGCCGATCCCGCAATTGCGAACACCCCGGACCAACCCATGAGTGAGTTCCCCAAGGCGTCTCTGACGGACTGGCAAAAGGCGGCTGCCGCCGACCTGAAGGGGAAACCCGCTGATTCATTGACCTGGGCGACCCCGGAAGGGATCCCGGTCAAACCGCTCTATACCGCCGCCGACCTCGAAAAGCTCGAGGTTCAGAATTCGATGCCGGGCCTCGCCCCCTACACCCGCGGTGTCCGCGCCACGATGTACGCGGGCCGCCCCTGGACCATCCGCCAATACGCCGGCTTCTCGACCGCCGAGGATTCGAACGCCTTCTACCGCAAGAACCTAGCGGCCGGCCAAATGGGTCTTTCCATCGCCTTCGACCTCGCGACCCACCGCGGCTACGACAGCGACCACCCGCGCGTGGTCGGAGATGTCGGCAAAGCCGGTGTTGCGATCGACAGCGTCGAGGACATGAAGATTCTTTTCGACGGCATCCCGCTCGAAAAGATGTCGGTGTCGATGACCATGAACGGCGCCGTCATTCCGATCATGGCGAACTACATCGTCGCCGCGGAAGAGCAGGGCGTCAGCGTTGGCCAACTCTCAGGCACGATTCAAAACGACATCCTCAAAGAATTCATGGTGCGCAACACCTACATCTATCCGCCCGAACCATCGATGCGCATCATCGCCGACATCATCGCCTACACCGCCGAGAAGATGCCGAAGTTCAATTCGATCTCGATCTCCGGCTATCACATGCAGGAAGCCGGCGCGACGGCGGTGCAGGAACTCGCCTTCACGCTCGCCGACGGCATCGCTTATGTGAAGGCCGCGAAGTCGAAAGGCCTCGACATCGACGACTTTGCGCCGCGCCTGTCGTTCTTCTTCGCCATCGGCATGAACTTCTTCATGGAGATCGCAAAACTCCGCGCCGCCCGCATGATGTGGGCGAAGATCATGAAGGACCTCGGCGCGAAGAAATCAGAGTCGCTGATGCTCCGCACGCATTGCCAAACCTCCGGCGTCTCGCTCACCGAACAAGACCCGTACAACAACGTCGTACGCACCGCGTACGAGGCGATGGCGGCGGTCCTCGGCGGCACGCAATCGCTACACACGAACTCGTTCGACGAAGCGATCGCGCTGCCGACGGAATTCTCCGCTCGCATCGCCCGCAACACGCAGCTCATCCTGCAAAACGAAACCAAGATCACCCACGTCGTCGATCCGCTCGGCGGCTCGTACTACGTCGAGTCCCTGACGCACGCGCTGGCCAGCCACGCGCAAACCCTGATCGACGAAGTCGAAGCGATGGGCGGCATGACGAAAGCCGTCGCCACCGGCTGGCCGAAACTGCAGATCGAAGAAGCCGCCGCCCGCCGCCAGGCCGCCGTCGACCGCGGCCAGGAAGTCATCGTCGGCGTCAACAAATTCCGCCTTGAAACCGAAGCCGACCTCGACGTCCGCGACATCGACAACGACAAAGTCCGCGCCCAACAAGTCTCGCGACTGCAACGCATCAAAGGCACGCGCGATCAAAAGAACCTCGATGCAGCGCTCGCCGCCCTCACCGAAGGCGCACGCGGCGACGCGAACCTTTTGGCGCTCGCCGTCGAGGCCGCGCGAGCCCGCGCGACGGTCGGCGAAATCTCCGACGCGATGGAAAAGGTTTTCAAACGTCACCAGGCCGAAACAAGATCGATCAGCGGCGTCTACGGCGCGGCTTATGAAGGCGACGCCGGCTTCGCCAAAATCCGCGACGAAGTCGAAGCCTTCGCCAAAGACGAAGGCCGCCGCCCGCGCATGCTCGTCGCCAAGATGGGGCAAGACGGCCACGACCGCGGCGCCAAAGTCATCGCCACCGCCTTCGCCGACCTAGGCTTCGACGTCGACGTCGGCCCGCTCTTCCAAACGCCGGCCGAGGTCGCCAAAGACGCGATCGACAGCGACGTCCACGTCATCGGCATCTCAAGCCAAGCCGCAGGCCACAAGACCCTCATCCCCGAACTCAGCGCCGAACTAAAAAAACAAGGCGCCGAAGACATCCTGGTGGTGGTGGGCGGCGTCATCCCCGCCCAAGACTACGACATGCTGAAAAAGGCCGGCGCCGCCGCCATCTTCGGCCCCGGCACCAACATCCCCAAAGCCGCCAGCGAAGTCCTAAAACTAATCCGCGCCCGCGCGAAACAAGTCGCGTAACTCAGCCGCGAAACCGCCGCCGCATCAGCAGTTGATGCAGCGGCTGCCGTGTCCAGCCGGCTTCGGCGAACGCGCGCGCCGGGCCGATCGCGCGCTGGATCTGCGGCGCGCGCAGCGTGTGCGCCGGATAGCGATGCCGCCACGCCGCCACCAAACGCAGAGCATCGCGTTGCTCGCTATCGCGATCGATCAAGCTTTGGACGGTAAGCGTCGCCCCATCGACGACCTGAAACACCAACTGCGCCGAACCCAAGCGCCACGCGCGCAACGGAACAACGGCCGCGCGGATCGCCTCGCCACCGGTCTGCCAAGGCAAATACGCGTTCTGTTCGCAATCGAGCGCGCACGCCCATGCCGCGGCATCTTCGTTCGAAACCTCGGTTACGTCGGCGTCTTGGGCGAAGCCTTCCGACGGCGCGGCGATGTAGCCCGGCATCTCGTCGACCGCCTCGAACCGGCGCGAGCGATAAAGCCGCACGGCGCGTTCGTTCTGCGCGAACGCCTCAAGCTCGATCCAACGATCGCCTCGCGCCTCGCTCGCGGCAATCGCCTGGTCCAGCAATTGCGCCGCCGCACCGCTCCCCCGTTCGGTCGGTCGCGCACCCATGACGGCGATGCGAGTGCGTTGGAAAGGCCGCGGCGTGATCGTCGCGAAGGCGACGACAATGTCGCCGCGGCACGCAACCGAACTCATCGCGATCTCGATGCCCTGCCGCCGCACGAACGCGCGCCATCCGTCCGCGTCCAATATCGGAAACGTCAGCAGGTAATCTGAAAAGGCCGCGTTGAAAGCGTCGCACAACGCTGCGGCAGGCACAGTCGCCGCGTTCACGATGGCGAATGGCGTCCCGTCGCTCACGCTATTTCGAAATTTCGACCGTCATCGAGTTCGTCTTAGCGCGAATGATGATCTGCCGCGTCGTCGCCAAATCGAGATCGAGCGTCACGCGCGTCTGAATCGGCGTCAGCACCTGCGCAGACACTTCCGGCCGGCAAGCGACGAAGTCGACGTTGACCGTCCCGTTGGCGCCGGACCCGGTCACCACGAGCGTGGGCTTCGACCACCCGGCGCTCTCAGCGACGCCAAACGCGTCGATCAAGACGGCGCCTGGCTCGGCCGAAATGCGCGCCGAGTCGATCTGATAGAGAACCTGCCGGTCGCAAGCGGCAATCTTCACCGGCGCTGCGGCCGCCGTCACCGCCCCGATCGCGCCCGCTGCAAGCAGAACCGCAAAACCTGATCTAATCACGAGCACCCCTCCACGTATTGCACCTGCGGTTCGACGCCCGCGCGGTAACTCAGAACCTTCGCACCATCCGTCTCGAACACCAACTGCACCTTCCCGTCGCCGCCTTTGACGACGAGATAGTGGCCTTCGGGTCCCGTGTACTTGTGCGGCTGCACCTCGACGCGACCCTTGTAGAGCTCGAGCACTTGCGGCTCGCCGTCGCCGATCTTCGCGCCGGTGTCGGTGGTTTGGTCCGATCCGGGCTGAACGTCCAAGCGCACGACAACGCCGTCGGCCGTCATGAACGCGATGTTCGGCAACGCGCCATCCGCCTTGTAATAGCGGCACGCCTCTTCCTCGCCGGCGCCTTCGACGAACGGCACGAGCTTGTGGCCAAGCGCCGCCTCGGCCTCCGCGATCTTCATCCCGAATCGCATCTTGCCGAACCCATCGCCCGTCACCGCGGGTGGCCCGCTTTGGGAACCGCACGCCGCCAAACCGGCGATGCACAGCGCGGCGAGGGAGAAATTCCTGAGGAATACCGTCATTCGCTGAGTTATCCACACTGACCGGAGTCACAAGAACACGAGATATAGCGCAAAAGTAAGGCGGCGGCTGCCGGGCCCCGGGTAGAATCCGAATCGGTAGGAGATTCGCAAAATGGATTGGATTTCGCTCCTCGTGGCATTTGCCGCGGCGCTCGCACTGCTGATCGGCGTCGTTCACTTCGTGATCTGGCTCACCGATGTCGTCGGCGCAAAGGGCTTCCTCGGCAAAGACATCGGCGAACGCCTCGCCCGCATCGCCGAGGTGGCGGAGCGGACCGAGCGCGCGGTGCGCGATGAACATCAGACCATGCGCAAGGAATCCGACGAACGCGGCCGTTCGCTGCGCAAGGAAGTCGGCGACGGCATCCTGCAATTCGGATCGTCCGTACAGACGCAGCTGTCCGACGGCCGCATGGCGGTCGACAAGCGCATGGAAGAATCCGCCCGCACCCAAACCGAATTCGCCAACGCGTTGCGCGACGAAGTGCGCAAAACGATCGCAAGCTTCGGCGAAGGCCTGAAGACCGACGTCAAGACGCTGACCGACGCCAACGCGTCCAGCCAGGAAATGCTGCGCCAAGTCGTGACCGAACGCCTCGACAAGATGCGTATGGACAACGAGGTCAAACTCGAAGCGATGCGCGCCACCGTCGAAGAAAAATTGCAAGGCACGCTGGAAAAGCGCCTCGGGGAATCCTTCACCATGGTCTCCGAACGTCTGGAGATGGTGCATAAGGGCCTCGGCGAAATGCAGTCGCTCGCCATCGGCGTCGGCGATCTGAAGCGCGTGATGTCGAATGTGAAGGACCGTGGCGGCTGGGCCGAAGTCCAACTCGGCGCGATGCTCGAACAAGTCCTCGCGCGCGACCAATACGTCACCAACGCGAAGGTCGAAATCGGTGCGACCGAGATGGTCGAATACGCCGTGCGCATGCCGGGCCAAGGCGAAGGCGTCGACGTGCTGCTCCCCATCGACGCCAAATTCCCGAAGGAAACCTACGAGCGTCTGATGATGGCGTGGGAAGCGGGCGACGGCGAAACCATGCGCACGGCCGCCGACGAACTCGCCGGCGTCATCGAAGGCGAGGCCAAGCGCATCTCGACCAAATACATCCGCCCGCCGTCCACGACCGACTTTGCGGTCATGTACGTGCCGACCGAAGGCCTCTTCGCCGAAGCCATGCGCGCGCCCGGCCTCGCGCAGCGCATTCAGCAACGCTACCGCGTCACCATCGCCGGCCCATCCACGCTGCACGCGCTGCTCAACAGCCTGCAGATGGGCTTCCGCACGCTCGCCATCCAAAAGCGCTCCAGCGAAGTCTGGCGCGTGCTCGGCGAAGCGAAAGCCGAATTCCAGCGCTACGCCGAAGTGTGGGACAAGCTCGACAAGCAACTCCAGACCGCGCAGAAGACCATCCAAGACGTCGGCATCCGCACCCGGGCCGTGGAGCGCAAACTGCGGCAAGTCGAAGTGAGCGACCTCCCCGCAGGCGCCCAAGTCCACCTGGAACTCGCCTCACCCGTCGACGACAGCGACAGCGAGCCCGTTCAACTCCCTGTGCGCCGCCTTCAATAAGCCGCAACCGGCGCCGCATGATCCGCCGGTCCTCTGAGCGCGAGGGCCGGGCAGGGGGCAAACATGCGCGCAATTCTCATCGTTTTGGCGTCTCTCGCGTCGATCGCTGCCGCGCACGCCGCCGCACTGGAAGGCCACTGGGCGGGCACGTGGACCAAGGCCGGTGATGCGCTGAACGTCACGGTCGAGTTCTCAAAAGCGAACAGCCGTTACGCCGGCTCGTTCGATTCCGACGGGTTGCAGGTCGCCGGAATTCCTTTCGCGGGCGTCGCGATGACGGGCAACGCCGTGCGCTTCACTCTCAAAGGCGATCGGACCACCACAACGTTTGACGGCTCGCTGAGCAACGACACAATCGCCGGTACGTTCAAGGACGGCGACGTACCGGGCACGTTCAAGCTCATGCGCGCGACAACGCCGCCGCAGGTAGAAACGCGGGAGGTGACCTTCGCGAACGGCGACGTCACGCTTGCTGGGGAACTCGTACTGCCCGCAACACCCGGCCGCTATCCGGCGCTCATGTTCCTGCATGGCTCAGGCGCGGAAGGGCGTTGGGCAAACCGCTACCTCGCGCGCAAGTTCGCCACGCGCGGCTTCGTCGCGTTGATCTACGACAAGCGCGGCGTTGGTGCATCCAAGGGCGATTGGCAAAGCTCGGGCTTTGAGGAATTGGCTGAGGATGCGGTCGCCGGCATTCGTTTCCTCGCAAGCCACAAAGCAGTACTGCCCGAACGCATCGGCATCTATGGCCACAGCCAAGGCGGCACGATCTCGCCGCTCGTTGCTGTGCGCGCCCGCGGCGCAGCATTCTTGATCGCCTCGGCCGCGAGCGGCCTCGACCCGGCTGAAACCGAAACTTACAGCATCGAGAATTCGATCGGCGTCGCGACTCTGCCTGTGACCGAGCGGGCAGACGCGAGACTTTTCGTGGCAGCGATCGTCGATGTCGCCTATCGCGGCGCTCTGTATTCGACGCTCGAAGATGTCGTGGAGCGCTTCAGGGGTCGCTCCTGGTTCTTCGAACCGCCGCCGCGCGGACACAGCTATTGGTCGATTTCGCGCCGAATCAGACTCTACCGCCCGCTTGAATTCTGGGAGCAAGTGCGTGCGCCTGTATTTCTCGTGTTCGGAGCGCATGACGAACGCGTGCCGCCGCAGCGCAGCGCGGACGCGATCCTTGCGGCACTCAACAGCACCGGTAACAAACGCGTGACGCTAAGAATCTATCCGAATGCCGAGCATGCCTTTCGCATCGTCCCACAAGACCCGCCGGGCGGTTGGTCAAAGCGCGTGCCTGACTACGCCGACACGCTGGCCACCTGGGCACAGTCGAAGCACTAAGAGGCAGACGCACAGTCGATCGGCGCGGGCTTGTCCTGCTGTGACGCGCGCAACGACACGCCCTTGACCGCATCGATGGTCGCCTTCAGCCGTTGCGCCTGCCGCGCATTAAACGCAAACCACGGCGCCTTGTTCAGCAGGTAGTCGCAAGCCGGCTGGTTCAACACCCAGTTCATCGGCGCCGCCTCGCCCTGAGATGGATCGGGTTTGGGCAGCGCGATGTGGATCATCCGCACGCGCGGATCGCCCTCTTCGCTGGTCTGCGCACGGCAAAAATCGCGGCGCAAAATGTTGAGCGCGTCGCGCCCATGCGCCGTCCGCGTCGCGGCAAGACCAAAGATCGGCGCCATCGATTGCGGCACGATCGATTGATCCTGCGGCTTCAACGTCGCGCCGGCTTGAAGAGCCTCGACGCACTTCTCGGCCGGTTGCGGATCGTCGCAACGGATCGTCACCTGCGCGCCGTCGTCGGCGATGTCCTCAAGCATGCGCCGGCAGCGCCCGTCATTCGCACGCGGCGGCTGGTCCGCGTCGAGGTCGTTGCTGATCACGACCACGATCGGCACGACGTTCAGCGACGGATCTTCCGCGTTCAAATCCTCGATCGCACGCCCCAACTCCCACACCGTGCGCGCGCCATAATTCTCGAAATAGCCGCCGTCGATGATCTGATAGGACGCGCCCATCGGCCCCGCGCTGACGAACCGCCCGGCCGGCGAGATGAACGGAAACCGCGCCGAGTTGGTCACCGCCGTCGCAAGCCGCACGTCGCGCGAGGCCAGCCGCACGAAGTCCCCGCTGTCGGGGAACAGCGGATTCTCCTGCGACCAACGGATCGTCGACGTGATCATCCGCTTGCCGGACTTCAGGTCGGTGCCGTTCAGCATCAGATGCGGCAACAGGTCGACGGGCGCGCGACTGTCGCTCTGCGGCGAAAAGCGAAGCCCTAAGAACCCCTGCGGCACATGGCGGGGCAGGGCAAAGCCGCGGTTCTTGGCCCACATCGTCTCGAACGTACGCTCAAGCGCAGCATTCCGATCGGGAATGCCCGCCCAGGTCCAAAGCGGCCCGACCATGCTGCCGAACATGTCGTTGAGGAAGTACGTGGCGATCGTCGACGACAGCAAATCCTTGGTCGCGAACTTGGCCATCGCCGCGCGCGTATCCGGATCTTCCCAGTCCAGCACGCCGTCCTCACGCCCGCGCGCGCGCAACATCCGCACATAAGTCGCCGCACCCAGACTGCCGCCCGACACGCCGCTCACCGCAAACAAATGCCGCCCGAAATCGCCGTTGGTTTTATTGTCGAGCATGCGCATCGCGCCGAGCATCCACACCGCAGCACGGCTCGCGCCGCCCTCCGCCGCCAGCAGCACGACCGGCAGACGATCCGACCCAGGCGACGCACGCCGTCGCGCCTCGACCCAATCGCGCAGCGCGGTCTTGAGATCCGGCCGGCAAATCCCGCGCGCCGCGCCCGCCGCCCGGCAATCCTCCTCACCGCGCGGCTCGACGATAGGCGTCTGCGTCAGGCGCACGACATGCTTGTCCACAACAAGCGGCGGCAACAAAAACCAAACGCCGAGCGCGATCGTGCCCAACGCATTGCTCATACGCTTCACGCGCTGCGACTCGCCCGGCATCAGGTGCAAAGGCGCGGCCCGGTTCACGCACCAACGCACGAGATAGATGAACCGCTCGACCAGCCCGCGCACGATCGCCAGCGCAATGACCAACGGCCCGACGGCAAATGCGAGCGCCCCGATCGCAGTGGTCGGCGCATCGAACTGCGAAACAAAGTCGGGCGCCGCGCCGATGCAGATCAAAGCGGCCAGGCTGCAAGCCAGCGACAAAACCGCGAACGGCCAACCGAACGGAGCATCGGCGATGATCCGCGTCGCCCGATAGCGCGACATCCAATCCGGCGCGTCGAAGGCGTTCATCCACCGGAACTCGGTGCGATAAACGACGAACATGAACAACAGCCCCACGAGCCCGAAGCTCAAGAGCTCCGCGCCCAAAAGGCCGGTGAAGAAATGCCCGCTCTCGATCGCGAACAAAATGGGCAGCACCGTCATCGCACCGGCGAACAGCAAGGCCATGCGCGGCGCCCACTCGTTCGACCACGCGATGTGATCTTCGCGCGCCATGTGTCCGTACCGCGGGCGCTCATCTTCGTCGTCGTTGAGCCGGACGGAGCGCGCGGCCTTCTTGCGCCTCAGCCGCGCTTTATCGGTCTCCCCATGACTGCGCTGCGCCGTCAGCGCCGCGCGGGTCCAAAACCACGCTGACAAGCCCAAGGTCATCGCAGCCAGCGCAAAGAAGAACGGTCGCGCGGAAACCTTCAACTGCCAGATCGGAGTCTCCATGCCCGCGAACATGTCCGGCATCTGCGGCGGCAGCCACACGGCGAAGAACGCCACGAACGGCACGGCGACCCCGATGGGCTCCTCGACCCAGCGATAGAGAAGCTGCTCCGTCCTCTTGAGGGCGCGTGAAAAGGACATGAATTTCCGTGGGCCAACCCGAGGCTCAAGGGCGCGTCAGCGCGCCTGAGCGAATCACTCATGCGTATCCCGCGCATTGTCTGGGGCCGCAGGGGCGCTGCCCATACCCGGAACCGGGTTTCAACAGGCTATGTGACGCCGCCCACGAGGCTCGGAGGGGTGTTGAGATCGCCCGCCCCAATCCTCACTTCTCTTTTCTCGTTTCTCCGTTAAACACGCCGGAACCGCTTGAGGGGACACACATGGACTATCTGGTGCAGCTGGCCGCGGACCCCGCGGCATGGGTGGCTTTGGTCACGCTGATCGCGATGGAAATCGTGCTCGGCATCGACAACCTGATCTTCATCTCGATCCTGACCAACAAGCTGCCCGAGGCCGACCGCGAACGCGCCCGCCGCATCGGCATCGGCCTCGCCCTAGTCATGCGCCTGGCATTGCTGGGCACGATCGCCTTCATCGTCCAGCTGACGGAACCTATCTTCAACGCCTTCGGTCACGGCTTCTCCTGGCGCGACCTGATCCTCATCGCCGGCGGCCTGTTCCTGGTCTGGAAGGCGACGAAGGAAATCCATCACAGCGTCGACCCCGACCCGCACGACGACATTTTTGACACCAAGAAAGTCGCGCTCAACTTCTCGGCCGCGATTACGCAGATTCTCATCCTCGATCTCGTCTTCTCGATCGACAGCATCATCACCGCCGTCGGTATGACCGAACACATCCCGATCATGTTCATCGCCGTCATCGTGACGGTCGCGGTCATGCTCCTCGCGGCAACGCCGATGGCGAATTTCATCAACGCGAACCCCACGGTCGTGATGCTGGCCTTAGGCTTCCTGCTGATGATCGGCATGACGCTGATCGCCGACGGCTTCGGTGTCCACGTGCCAAAGGGCTATATCTACGCCGCGATGGCCTTCTCAGCCGGCGTCGAGGTGTTGAACATGTTCGCCCGCCGGCGCGCCAAGCGCCGCGCCGAAGCGAGGGCAAAAGCGAAATAAGTCCTCACGCCTTCAACTGCTGAAGCAGCGCCAAAACATCAGCGGGTCGATCGGACATCAAGAGATCGACCCGCTCGCTATAGCGCGGCAAGTCGTTCCCCCGCGCCAGCTTCGCCGCAATCGCTTCGCGCGGCGCCTCGCCGAGCGCGAGCAGCCCGTCGATGTCGTAGGTAAGAAGCTGCCCACCCTGCGTCACGATCAGAATGCTTCGCCAGTCCGGCGCGATGGCTGATTGCTGGAACGAGCGATCGTCGTCAAAACCCAGCGGAGCCTCAAGGTCGAACAATAACGCCCCCCGGCGCAGGTCGATGACCTGCGGACCGCTTACCGTCTCGACGAACAAAAGCCGATCCGACGGATCGCAAACCATCGAGCGCGTCGAACTGGTGAACTTGGTGATCCGCTCGCGCCGGTCGTCCGCATGCACGCGCCAAAGGACTTCCTGCGAGACGGCATAGAAATGACGTCCTTGAGGCGGCATCGCGAAGGCGTCGATCTTGCCGCTGAACGGCGTCATCCAAACAGGCTCGCGCCGCGCATCATCGGTCCACGCCATGAAATGGCCTTGCACGTCGCCGATCAGCAGCAACCCGCGCTCTCTGTGGTAGCCGAGCGCGCTAACCCAACCCGGCATCTCGCTGCGCGCCACGATGCTTCCCAATCGCGAGATCAACTCGACGTACCCGTCTTTGCCATAGTCGCCGCCGCCCACCGCCACGACATCGGTGACCGGCGAGTACGCCGCGGTCTCGGGCCGCGCACGGTGCTGCACCGTCCACGATGGGCCACCCTCGCGCAGCGCGACCGCCTCCGATGCCTTCGGCAGGCGAGCAACCGCCAGACCGCCGTCTTCGAAAACCCGAACGCCCATCGCGACACCGGAGAAGCGTTTCTCCATAAGCAGCCTCTCACCGGCGTCGTCGAACACCTGAAGCGTTCGTCCGCCGCGCAGAACCACCAGTCGGCCGTCGCTAAGAAACTGCGCGCGCGAGAACCGCTCCACATGGCTCGTAACCGTCGCCGAGAGTGGATGCGGGCACAGGCGTCGCACCGGCCAAACCTGTAGCAAGCCGCCCGGCAGTGACGACCATAGGCGCTGCCCGTCGCTCGACAGCCCGGCCGAATCGAACCCCAACACGCTCCAACCTGTCGTCGTCGGATTGAGCTTGTTCGAAACGCGCATCAACTCTTCGCCGGTCTGCAGAGACCACAAGCGCGCCGTGCAATCGGTCCCGACCGTCAACACCGTTTGCATGTCGGGCCCGAACGTGGCCTCGACGATCAGCGCCTCGTCGATATGATCAAAGCGGTGTAGCTCCGCACCGCTCGTCGTGTCCCAGACGCGCGCCGTCCCGTCGTTCGACGCCGTCAACAGCATGGCGCCGTCGTTGCTAAGCGCGATCGCGCAGAGGTCGTCGCCCGTCGCCGTCGCCTTTCCGCCATGACGCACGCGAACGGGCGGCCCGCTCTGCCCGGCGACAAAGACCTCCGCGTCCAGCCGCTCGGCGAGGCAGATCCTCGATCCGTCCTTGCTGAAACACGCAAAGCGAACGTCGTCGTCCAACGGATACTGCTCGCCCTCATCGACTCCGAAGGATTCGGCGACCCAATTGCCCTCCGGCGGAATGACGACCGCCAACCCGCGGCCCGTTGCCGCGCAATAGGCCACGTCGACCACTTCGCCGCCGAACGCACGCACACATTCGACTTTGTCGCCATCGAGTGCGAACCGCATGACAGACCGGTCGACGGCAATAAGAAACGCGCGTTCTTCTTCAACGAACCGAATGGTGTCGACCCGGCCACCCAAGTTCGCGCGTGCTTCAACCGCACCGCTCGCAACGTTCAGCCGCACGATGTCGCCGAATACGCCGACGGCAACCACGAAGCCGTCGATAATCGCGAATTTGCGAACGCGAAAATCGAACGTGGTCGACCACAGATCCGTCGCCGCGGCCAGATCGACGAACCTCACGGCGCCGCCCACCTCTTGGCAAACGGCGAAGCGGCAGTCCGCCGACACGCCGAAGACCGCATGATCGCCGTCCGGATCGTAGGCCGCGGACGCCGACCGGTCGCCGACAGCGGCAATCGGCAACTGCATCAAACAGCGCGCGCCTTCGGTCCAAAGCTGCGGCACGACGCTCAACTCCGGATCCTGCGCCAGCACCATCGCGGTCGCGAGAAGCCTCAGCGCACGATCCGGCTCACGGTCGCGGATGGCGTTGATGATCGGCGTGACGAACGCGCGCCCGGTGATTGAGCGCAAGTGATCGCGATCCTTACGCTCCCGCTCGCGGCTCTGCGAAAGATAGGCGAGCAACACGTCGGGCAACGCCGCGGCGCTTGTCGGCCGTCCGGCCGCCCAAGTCTCGGCCGCCACAACTTCTTCGCCGCGCAACAATCGCCCCGGCGCGCGGAGCGCTCTGTCCCAGCGAATGGCGCGTCCGATCCAAACGGTACGCTCGCGTTCCCAAGCAATGTCGCGCTCGATCGCGACCCGCAGCCCTTCGATGGTCTCAGGACCAGGTGTGGGATCGGCGGTGGTATGGTGCCACGCGACCCAATTGCGATCGGCAATCTCGGGCGGGCACGCGTGCGCATCGATGCTTTGCCACACGATTGGGACCAGCTTCTTGCCGTAAGCGATCGTCCGTTCGACTTCCCAGCCGCACACGTCGGAGTGGATCGAATGCGGCGAGATGACAAAGACGACCGCATCCGAATCGAGGATCAGATCTTCAAGCCGCCGCCGCCAAACCTCGGCCGCCGCAATGTCCTTGCGATCGACGACAACCTCATAGCCCTGCGCCTGCAGTGCAGGGACGAGCGCATCCACTGCTTGGGAGTCCTTGCGCGAGTAGGAAACGAACACCCGCGTGCGCGCCGGCGATTGCGAATTTGGCACGCCCTCCATGTCGCAAACGCCCCCTGCCTCTCTCGTGAGGTCATGGTAAGCCGACGGCCCGGGTATGCCTAGCTCGTGCGCTCGCTCGGCGTCAGGGTTATGTCGATGCGCTTGCCGCCGCGCAGCAGCGAGACGTTCACCGGCCTGCCGATCCGCTCGCCGTTGAGCCGGCGCAGGAGTTCGTCAACGCCTTCGATCGGCTGTCCGTCCAGCGCAACAAGTATATCGCGTGACAGCAGGCCGGCCTTATCCGCCGGACTAGCGGGCTCGATCGCGTTGATCATCGCTCCCGACGCGCCGGTGCCGGCCGCAAGCTGTAGCCGCCGCGGAATGGAAATGGTCTGCGCCGCGACGCCGACAAACGCCCGCCGTACACGCCCGTGCTGAATGAGTTCGCTCAAGACGAAGCTCGCGGTATTGCTGGCGACCGCAAAGCAAATGCCCTGCGCGCCCATGATGACCGCCGTGTTGATGCCCACGACCTCGCCGCGCGAGTTGACGAGCGGTCCGCCCGAGTTGCCGGGATTGAGCGCGGCGTCCGTCTGAATGACGTCGTCGATCAAACGGCCCGATTGCGAGCGCAACGAACGTCCAAGCGCCGAAATGACACCCGCCGTCACCGTCGATTCAAACCCAAGCGGATTGCCGATTGCGACGACAAGATGACCTGGCTTCAACGTCTTCGAATTGCCGAGCGCCGCATAAGGCAGCTTCACGGGCGTGCTGGCGTGCAGCAACGCAAGGTCGGTATGCGGATCGTCGCCGATCACCCGCGCCTCGAACGTCTGCTGCTCGGGTGTGGTCAGCCGCGCCGCCGTCGCCCCCTGCACGACGTGACTATTCGTCAGCACGAACCCATCCGACGAAATGATGACGCCCGACCCCGTGCCGCCGCGGCCGCTCTTGCCCAACGACTCGACGCGCACGACCGCGGGACCGACCATCTCCGCGACGCCCGAAACCGCCTGTGAATAAGCGTCCAGCAAGGGAGCATCATCGCTGCGCTCTTTGTCGTTGCGGTTGTCGCGCAGCGGCGTCACATCGCCGGATTGAGGCCGCGGCGCGGCGGACAGGAACGAAAGTTTGTTGTGGAGAGTGCTCATGATCGGAAAGATTTGTGCCTCGCCGGAAAATTTCAAGCGCGCCAAGTCCCCCTTGAAACCAAGGTCATTCGCTGCGCGCGTCACATACCGGCATGATGCCTGTCGACAGCGGCAACGCAATTCTTATTGTGCCGCCTCTCAACGCATGGAGAACGACCATGTCACTAAGGATCAATTCCGAAGCGCCGAACTTCACGGCTGAGACCACGGAAGGCAAAATCGACTTCCACAATTGGATCGGCGACAGCTGGGCCATCCTCTTTTCGCACCCGAAAGACTTCACGCCCGTCTGCACGACCGAACTCGGCTACATGGCGCGCCTGAAGCCCGATTTCCAAAAGCGCAACACCAAGGTGATCGGCCTCTCGATCGACCCCGTCGCCGACCATCACAAATGGGCGCACGACATCGAAGAGACGCAAGGTAAGGCCGTGAACTACCCGATGATCGGCGATACCGATCTAAAGGTGGCCAAGCTCTATGACATGCTGCCTGAAGGCGCCGGCGAGTCGAGCCAAGGCCGCACCGCCGTCGACAACGCGACCGTCCGCTCCGTCTTCGTCATCGGCCCCGACAAGAAGGTGAAGGCCATGCTCACCTACCCGATGAGCACCGGCCGCAACTTCGACGAAGTCCTCCGCCTTCTCGACTCCTGCCAGCTGACCGCGAAGCACACAGTCGCGACGCCGGTAAACTGGAAACCAGGCGAAGACGTCATCATCCCGCCTTCGGTGAACGACGAACAAGCCAAGCAGAAATATCCAGGCGGCTGGAAAACCCTAAAACCCTACCTGCGCATCATCCCGCAGCCGAAGTAGCAAAAAGGGCCCCGAACCGGGGCCCTTTTTCTATCTCGATCATCCGGAGATCACTCCGACTTTTGCACGCCGTCCACGGTGACCTTGCGCGCGTGCGCCAGCGCGACGCCGTAGGGCGTGTCGGTCATGATCTTCACCGGCACCATGAACTTCTTCACCGGGCCGCCCGCCGAGCTTTCCATCGGCGCGAGCCACGTCGTGATGACGGGAATGGACTTGCCCTTGTTCAGGTTCGGCTTGAAGCCTGCGAGCTGCTTGTAGATGACAGTGCACTTCACCGCCGGGCCCGAATAACCGCCGTCGGTTTTCACCTTATCTTGGCCCACATAATTCAATTCGATGTCATAGCGGCGGCGTCCGTCGAACACGCGAACCGTCTCGCCGCACGGCTTGGCGGCCGATTGCGAAATGCCCGACAGCGCGAACACGAGTCCCGACAGCGGATCGAGTGTCCCGCGCTTCTGCTCTTCCGTGACCGGAAAGCGTTCGGTGTTGTACGGCGGGTCCGAGAACAGTTGGATGCCGGCCGACGAGTACGTCAGCCCGACCTTCTGGTTCGTCTTCTCGTTGTTCGTGTTCGAATCATACTTCTGCGGCACCAGTCCGTTACCGCCGACGGCGCCGACCGTCGTCGCATCGATGATGGCCTCATAGAACGAGTTCACCACACCGGCCGTCTTCAAGCGCGACACCGCGGAATACGAATTGCCCGCGAAGCTCGACTTGATGCCGATATTCCCCAGATTGAATCCGCCCAGATAAACCTGCCAGACAAGCTGCACGGTGCTGGCGGGGCCGGAGCCTTGCACGACAGGCTCGGTCGGGGGCGCGGGCGCGTCCACAGCCTGCGCCGCGAAGGGAACAACAGAAAGACTCGTCGCCAAGAACAAGCGCTTCAGCATAGACGATCAAACCTCGTGAGTGGGTCGGGTCGAAGGGCCGTGGGTGTTTCGGAAGGGCCCACTTGTATCATCGACCACGATGGTTGAATTGTGGCGGAAATCTCGTGGCCTCTTCAAGCTGCATTCGTCACCAACCAAATGAACGCTAATTCATCCCTGGACCCAAAAACCAAGGAATTGTTGGCCGCGGTGCTGGCGGGTGACCGGCGCGCGTTAGCCAAGGCAATAACTCTGGTTGAATCGAGCCACGCCAAGGATGAGGCGGCGGCGTCGGCGCTGGTTCAGTTTGCACTGCCGCATACCGGCCGCGCGTTGCGCATCGGCCTGTCGGGCGCGCCGGGCGTCGGCAAGTCGACGTTCATCGAAGCCTTCGGGACATGGTTGACGGGGCAGGGCAAGCGCGTCGCGGTTCTCGCCGTCGATCCGTCGTCGCGTCGCTCCGGTGGTTCGATCCTGGGTGACAAGACGCGCATGGTGAAACTCACGCAGGAGCCCAACGCCTTCATCCGCCCATCGCCCGCCGGCGCAACATTGGGCGGCGTCGCGCGCCGCACGCGCGAAACGATGCTCCTCGTCGAAACAGCAGGCTTCGACGTCGTGCTCGTCGAAACCGTCGGCGTCGGTCAATCGGAAACGGCGGTCGCCGACATGGTCGATATGTTCATTGTTCTCGTCTCACCGGGCGGCGGCGATGAACTGCAAGGCATCAAACGCGGCATCATGGAATTGGCCGACCTCGTCGTGGTCACCAAAGCCGACGGCGATCTGATGCAGGCCGCAACGCGCGCCGCCGCTGAGTACAGAGCCGCGCTCCATCTCATGCGCCCGAAATTCGACAACTGGTCCGCCGATGTGCGCATGGTCTCAAGCACCGAAGGCAAGGGGATCGACCAGGTCTGGGCCGACATCCAAACCTTCCGGGAGCGCCTGCAATCCACAGGCGCGTGGGACCGCCAGCGCCGCGACCAAAGCGTCGCCTGGCTCTGGGGGGAACTGCGCGAGGGCCTTCTGGCGCTCCTAACGGAAAACAAGGACGCCCGGGCCGAACTCGCCCGTTTCGAGGCCCTGATCGCCAAGGGCGAGGCCGCCCCACCGGCTGCAGCCCGAGCCATATTGGCGCGCTGGCGCGGCAAAACTTGACGGAAATCCGCCCCTCAACTATAGGTCCGCCCTCCCGCGTGGACCCTGTGCCGCGCGGGTTCTCATTTCATCGGAATCGACGGGACTTCAGACCATGGCGCGGCGTTGCGAATTGACCGGTAAGGGCGTGTTGAGCGGACACAATGTCAGCCACGCGAACAACAAGACAAAGCGCAAGTTCCGCCCGAACCTGGCCGAGGTGTCCCTGATCTCCGACAAGCTCGACCGCACGGTGAAGCTGCGGATTTCGAAGCACGCGCTGCGCTCGATCGACCACAACGGCGGCCTCGACAATTTCATCGTCAAGCAAGACGACGAGAAGTTGTCCGAACGCGCCCTTCGCCTTAAGCGCGAAATTCGCAAGGTGATCAAGGCCGCACAGGCAACGACAGCAGCGGCGGCGTAACGCCCGCCACTTGCATCGCAGGCTTAATCTCAGCACCCTCCAATCGTCCCCGCGATTTGCGCCGCGAACCCCTCGCGCGCGCGTGAAGTGTTGATCGATTGATGCTGACCGGAAACGCCAGCCGCGTTGCGGCCCAAGGTGGAACGATCGTCTCGCACGCGCCCGTGCGCGCGCACTGGACGGTGCGCTTCGCACGCGACGTTGCGATCTTGAGCGGTCCGGCGATCGCCGTCGTGGTGACGCTCGCCATCGCGTGGGAAATGCGCGGCACGCCGCTTACCATGTTCGACGGCGTCTTGAGCCCGCGGGGCGTCCCCGAACTCTATCCGTCGAATTGGCTGACGCTGGGCCACGCGATCGTACCGGTGATCTTCCTTATCGCGAACCTCGTGAACCGCCGTTACGGCGACAACTATGCGATCGCGCACGTCCTCGCGTCCTGGGGCCTCGTCGCGCTGATGACCATCGCGACGATCCTTCAACTCGACACGCGCCTACCTCTGCTGGGCGGCGACGGCCCCGGTCTGCGCGTCGCCGCCGCCTTCTTCGGCGCGATGATCTTAGGTCAACTCGCGGGCTCGTTCGTCTTCGACCGCACACGCGGCGTCATCTGGTGGCAAGCCCCGCTCTACAGCGCCCTCACCAGCTCCTTCACGGCGATGTTCCTGTTCTACCCGCTAGCCTATCTCGGCACCGACTGGCTGTGGCTGAACCACATGTCTGTAGACGCCGGCGTCAAAGCCGCGATGTCGTTCGCGTTGCTCGCCCCATACTACCTACTCCGCCCAATCGTACGTCCCAGCGGCGGTCTGGGCGGCTTCTAGTCCTTCAACTCGAACATCATGAGCAGCGTCTGCTGCAGCGGCGCGTTAAAATTGTCGTCCGAGGCGATGTACACCAGCGTCTCGCCGTTCGCGCCCTTACGCACCGACAGCGCTTCCATGTTGTCGATCATAAAGTTCATGCCGGCGTCGGCGACAACCTCGCCACCCATCACCTCGCCCGCGGCGAACGTCGGCGCTGAAATGCGCCGCATCTCGAATCCGACCCCGCCGAACGTGCTGAAGCGCCGCTCCAGCATCAGCAGGTCGCCGTTCGCCAAGTGCCGAACGTCTGTTACGTCGAACGGCGTCCGCCGCTTCAGCAACACCGGCAACGGATCGGCGCCCGTGCTCAACACCCAGCCGCGAATATTGCCCGCGCTGTCGTGAAACGACTCCGTCATCGCCAACAATCTGCCGTCGTTGAGCAGCGCAATGCCTTCGAGCCCACCATTCAGCGGCGCCCCGGCAAGCTCCGCCGGCGTCGCGACCACGGACGGACTGCCAAGCATGCCCTTGCTGGCATACGGGTAGCGCCAAATCCGGTGCTTGCCCTCGAAGCTCACATACACGTCGCCATCGAGCTCCCCGGCCAAACCCTCCGCATCGCCCAGCTTGCCTTTCAGAATCGAACCGTCCGGCGCGATCAGCGGCCCGATCTCGCCGCCGCGCACGCCGGTCAATCGATCGTCGCGATACTCCAGTTCGCCCGTCAGCCAATGGCTCGCATCCGTGATCGCCAAAAAGCGCGATCCGTCGTTCGACACGATCAAACCGGAGATGCCACCGAAATCCGCATCGGTCGATGTCAGGCGCAACGTGCCCCGATGCACCAGCTTGCCGACCGTGCTCTTCGCATCCTCACCCGTACTGAACGCCACATTTTGCGCATCGATGGTCAACGGACGCGGTGCCCCGTCATCGGCGCGCACGTCAAGCCCAAGGAAACAAACCGCGAGCGCAGCCAAGAACAGGCGCACCGCAGATTCGCTCATCGCGCAGCCGCCGGCGCAGCCGTGCGCGCCGGACGCTTCACCCGCTGGCGGGCACCACGCGCAGACTTCTCGTCGTCTTCATCGAAGAGTTCGGCAAGCTTGTCCGTCATCGCGCCGCCCAGTTGCTCCGCATCGACGATCGTCACCGCGCGTTTGTAGTAGCGCGTCACGTCATGCCCAATCCCGATGGCGATGATCTCGACCGGCGAGCGCGTCTCGATCGACTCGATCACATCGCGCAAATGCCGCTCCAGATAATTGCCCGCATTCACCGACAGCGTGGAATCGTCGACCGGCGCGCCGTCCGAAATCACCATCAGAATGCGCCGCTTCTCCTGCCGCGCGATCAGACGATTATGCGCCCACATCAACGCCTCGCCGTCGATGTTCTCTTTCAGCAAGCCCTCGCGCATCATCAAACCAAGATTGCGCCGTGCGCGACGCCACGGCGAATCCGCTGACTTGTAGATGATGTGCCGCAGATCATTGAGCCGCCCCGGCGCCGGCGGCTTGTTCTCGCCCAGCCACTTGTCGCGCGACTGCCCGCCCTTCCAGGCCTTCGTCGTGAAGCCCAAAATCTCGACCTTCACGTTACAGCGCTCCAACGTGCGCGCCAGAATATCCGCACACATCGCCGCCACCATGATCGGCCGACCGCGCATCGACCCCGAATTGTCGAGCAGCAAGGTCACGACCGTGTCGCGGAAATTCATATCCTTCTCGGCTTTGTACGAGAGCGGATGCATCGGATCGATCACGACGCGCGACAACCGCGCCGCATCCAAAATCCCTTCCTCAAGATCGAATTCCCAAGTCCGGTTCTGCTTCGCCATCAACCGCCGCTGCAGCCGGTTCGCCAAGCGCGAGACAACGCCCTGCAAAGCCTGCAGCTGCTGATCGAGATAAGCGCGCAGGCGCGTCAGTTCCTCGGTATCGCAAAGCTCTTCGGCCGTGATGATCTCGTCGAACTGCCCGGTGAACACTTTGTACGTCGGCTCGTTGCGCCCCGACATCGGCTGATCCGGCCGCCAAGGCTGCTTGCCGTCGGCGGTGTCATCGGCCTCTGACCGGCTCGCACGCTCTTCGGTGTCGACCTCGACCGCCTGCTGCTCCCCGTCCTCACCGTCGGTCTCCGACATCTCGGCTTCTTCGGCCGACGACCCCTGAGGCTCCGAACTCTCGCCCGCATCCGAATCCGCGTTGTCCGATTGCTCCTGCGTCGCCTCGTCCTGAGACTCGTCGTCCGACCCATCCGGATCGTCGCCAAGCTCATCGCCAAGCCCGAGATCCGTCAGGATCCGCCGCGTCATCTTCGCGAACGCCGCCTGGTCCTTGATGTTGTCGAACAGCTTCTCAAGATCGCCGCCAGCCTTCTCTTCGATATGCGCGCGCCAAGCCTCCACGACCGCCTTGCCCGCCTTAGGGATAGGCCGCCCCGTCAATCGCTCGCGCACGACAAGCCCGACAGCCTCCGCCAGCGGCGCCTCACTACGATCGCGCGCCTGCGCATAACCCTTCGCCTTGAGACGCGCCTCAAGTGCTGCTTCGACGTTATTGGCCACGCCCTTCATCGCGTTCGCGCCGATCGATTCGACGCGCGCCTGCTCGGCCGCCTCGAAGATCGACCGCGCCGACGATCCCGGCGGCGCATAAATCGAATGCGTCTTGTCGTCATGAAACGCGAGCTTCAACGCAAACGCGTCGGCAGCCCCGCGCGTCTGCGCAACGTCGCCCTTCGATAAATCGCGGCCGGGCAGGGGAAGGCGCGCTTTCAGACCTTTGAGCTGCGGCGGCTCCGTCCCGAATGCAATCTCAAGCTCCGGCTCAGCCCCCATCGCCCGCATGGTGTTCGCCACCGCACGCTTGAAAGGCTCAACCGGGCTGTCGGGTTTCGTGGCCACGGCCTTAGGCCACCATCACCTTCGCCGCCGACTCCGGCAATTCCTCGCCGAACGCGCGTTGATAGAACTCGGCCACCGTCGCGCGTTCCAACTCATCGCACTTGTTCAGGAACGTGACGCGGAAGCCGAAGCCGACGTCGTGGAAGATCTCCGCGTTCTCGGCCCAGGTTAGCACGGTGCGCGGGCTCATGACGGTCGAGATATCGCCGTTCATGAACGCGTTGCGCGTGAGGTCGGCGACGCGAACCATCGCCGCGACCTTCTTCTTGCCCTCGGCCGTGTTGTAGTGCGGGGCCTTCGACAGAATGATGTCGACCTCTTTGTCGTGCGGCAGGTAGTTGAGCGTCGTCACGATGTTCCAGCGGTCCATCTGACCTTGGTTGATCTGCTGCGTGCCATGATAGAGGCCCGTCGTATCGCCAAGCCCGATCGTATTCGTGGTCGAGAACAGACGGAACGAAGGATGCGCGCGGATCACGCGGTTCTGATCCAGCAACGTCAGCTTGCCCGACTGCTCCAGAATACGCTGGATCACGAACATCACGTCCGGCCGCCCGGCGTCATACTCGTCGAACACCAACGCCACCGGATGCTGCAAGGCCCACGGCAGAATCCCTTCGCGGAACTCCGTCACCTGCTTGCCCTCGCGCACGACGATCGCGTCCTTGCCGACGAGATCGATACGGCTGATATGACTGTCGAGGTTGATGCGGATGCAAGGCCAGTTAAGCCGCGCCGCCACCTGCTCGATATGCGTCGATTTCCCGGTGCCGTGATAGCCCTGGATCATGACGCGCCGGTTGTGCGTAAAGCCGGCGAGGATGGCCAGCGTCGTCTCGCGGTCGAAACGGTACGCAGGATCGAGATCCGGCACATACTCGTTCGGCTTCGAGAAGGCGGGCACCTTCATCGTGATGTCGACACCGAATGTCTTCTTGGCGTCGACCGTGGTGTCGGGCTGGCTGTCGGCCGCCAGTCCGTTTGGCGTGGTGGTCATTGCTCAGGCTTTCATTTGGGTAATGCGTTCGCGAGTCCTCATACCGCCCTTTACAGGCGGCGAGAAAGCGGTTCGTTCAAATCATTTCAGGAAAAGCCGGAAGAGCGCAATTGCCCGTAGGCTTTGATGACTTGCCGGAATCGCTCCTCGGCGCCGCGGTCCCCGCCGTTGGCGTCAGGGTGGAAGCGCTTAACCAATTCCTTAAAGCGCGCCTTCACGTCCTGCAAGGTTGCCTCCGGCTCAAGATTCAGCGTTTCGAGGCTGGCGAGCTGCATCCTTGAAAGCCGGCGCGTGGACGTGCCGTTACGGTTTGTCGCATCCGCCACCGTGGGCGTCGGCTGCGCGCGTGGCCCATCGTCGAAGATGACGAAGGGGTCGACAAAGGCGCCCCGGAAGTAGAAATCGGCCTTCGGGTCCTTCAGCCGGTCGTGCATCTTCCAGGTCGGCCGAAGGCCGGTCAGCGTCGCACGCTGATAGGCTTCGATCTGGTCCGGCAGCATGCCGCGGAAAAAGTCCCACGCTTGGTTGTACTCGCGCACATGGTCGAGGCAGAACCAGTAATACTCGTTCAGCGTCGCGCGGCTTTTCGGTGCGCGGTGATCGCCCGAACCCTCGCAGCCCGGCTTGTCGCATAGGCGCGTCGGTTTCTGCACCGGCTGGCGCTTCACGCGCAGGTCCTGTGCCCACTTCGACGAGTGTCTTGTGCTCTCACCCATGGCTGCATGAGTATGGGAATGAGCGGTTAAGAAGACAAGAAAACCTCTCGCTTGACATCGCGCGACCAACCCCTCACGACCGTCTTGAAATGACGATTGCAGAAACCATAAGGACGAAGCTCGAAGCCGCTTTTGCGCCGAAGCACCTCGACGTGAAAGACGAGTCGTCCCTCCATCACGGCCACAGCGGCGCGCATGCCGATGGAGAAACTCACTTTCGTGTGACGATCGTGTCACCCATGTTCGACGGCCTAACCCGCATCGACCGCCACCGCCGCGTCCATGAACTACTCGACACGGAACTCAAAGGCCGCGTCCACGCCCTAGCCCTGACACTCCTGACACCGGACGAGGCCTCACGGCGTATGTGAGGCGACAGCCGCATCCGGCGGGGTCACGCGCAGCGCCATGATCTGGTTCTTCTGCCGGCGCAAGACTTCGAACTTGAAGCCGTGGAAGGCGAAGATCTGCGCGACATCCGGAATGGCCTGCGCCTCGTGAATGACGAGCCCCGCGATTGTCGTCGCTTCCTCGTCCGGCAAGTTCCAATTCATCGCGCGGTTCAATTCGCGGATCGAAACCCAGCCATCGACGTTGATCGTGCCGTCCACTTGCGGCCGCACGCCCGACACAGGCACGTCATGCTCGTCCCGGATTTCGCCGACGATCTCTTCCAGAATGTCCTCGAGCGTAATCAGCCCTTGCAGCGCGCCATACTCGTCGACGACGATGGCGAAGTGATTGCGCCGCTGCAAAAACGCACGCAGCTGATCGGCAAGCAGCGTCGTGTCCGGAATGAACCAAGGCTTCGCCGCCAACGACAGCACGTTGACCGCCTTGATGTTCCCGCCAGCCCGCGCCAGCGCCCGCAGCACGTCCTTCGCATGCAACACGCCCACGATATTGTCCTGATCGCCCTTATAGACGGGCAGGCGCGTATGCGGCTGCGACAGCACCCGGTCCAGCATCTCTTCCGGCGGCAAATCCCCGTCGATCAGCACCATGCTCTTGCGGTGGATCATGATGTCGGCGACCTGCAAATCCTTCAGGTCCAAAATGCCGCCCAGCATGTTGCGGTCCGACGTCTGCACCGCGCCTTGGATGTGGTGCAGGTCGATCGCCCCGCGCAGCTCCTCGTGCGCGACCTCTTCGCGATCCTCGACGAGACCCTGCGACTTCACCCCCATCGCGGCCAAGATCATCGCGACAATCCACGCGACGACGTTCACGACCGGGGAGAACAAGGTCACCGCAACCCGCACCGCACGCCCCAACCGCAACGCCGTACGGTCGGCATTCGCGATCGCATAGGTCTTGGGCAACACTTCGCAGAAGATGAGGACGAGCACCGTGGTGATCACGGTCGCTGCAGCCACGCCCGCGGTCCCGAACAAAGTCAAAAGCACGCTGGTCACTAAGGCCGACGAGGCGATGTTGACGAACGTGTTCCCGAACAACATCGAACCAACCATCTGCTCGCGATGCGAAAGCAGCCAGTTCACGTGCTTCGCGGCCTCGCCTTCGCCCTCTTTCTCAAGCTGATGCATGCGCGCGCGTGACGCCGCCGTCATGGCCGTCTCGGAGCCCGCAAAGAAGGCCGAGAACATCATGAGGACGAGCGTGACGCCGATCGAAAAAATCAGGTCCGATCCTGAAAGCTCGTGCGCTGGGATCAGAGATTCTTCCATGGGCTTTCAACTTCTCTTGGGTGATGAGCCTTGTGCGAGCGCGGTGTGCAGCAGCGTTCTGACGGCGCCTTCGTCGACGTCGCGCGCGACGAACGCACGCCCCACGCCGCGCGCCAAGACGAACACCAGCTTGCCGCCGGACGCCTTCTTGTCCTGCCGCATGATCTCGATGAGATCGTCTTCCGATGCGCCAAGCTCGGGCAAGTCGGCGAACGACGCCGGCAATCCGGCCTGCGCGAACCAGGTCCGTACACGCGTCGCGTCTTCGGCGGGCGACAAACCCAATTGCGCCGACAAATCGAAAGCCAGGCAGCACCCGGCGGCAACCGCCTCGCCGTGCAGAACTTTGCCCGAATACCCCGCGCAAGCCTCGATCGCATGGGCAAACGTGTGTCCGAGATTGAGCAGCGCTCGCTGACCGGCCTCGCGCTCATCCGCTTCGACCACGCGCGCCTTCATCCGGCACGAGGTCACGATCGCCTTCGTCCGCTCCGCACCTGACGCGCTCAAGATCGCATGCGAGTTGTCCGCGACCCACACCGCGAACGCCGCATCGCCGATCAGTCCGTACTTTAGAATCTCGGCATAGCCCGCGCGCAACTCCCGCACAGGCAACGTGTCCAGCACGGCGGTATCCGCCAGCACCAGAGACGGCTGATGAAACAGCCCGACCAAATTCTTGCCCTGCGGCACGTCGATCGCCGTCTTGCCGCCGACGGACGAGTCCACCTGCGCCAGCAACGTCGTCGGCACCTGCACGTAATCGAGCCCGCGCTTCAGAATCCCCGCCGCAAACCCCGCAAGGTCGCCGATCACGCCGCCGCCCAGCGCCACGACCAGATCGCCGCGCTCGATATTCGCGTCCAGCATCTGCCCGGTCAGTTGTTCGAGAACGCCAAAGCTCTTGCTCGCCTCACCCGGCGGCAGGATCGCAGCCTCATGCGCAATGCCGGCGGCATCGAGCGACTTGGTCAGCGTCCCAAGATGTCGCTTCGCCACATTGTCGTCGCTGACGATGAACACCCGCCGCGCGCCTTTCAGCGCGGCAATCTCCCGTCCCGCATCGGCAAGTACGCCCGCGCCGACCACGATGTCGTACGCGCGACCCGCAAGGTCGACACGTAGTCGCTCGACGCTCATGAGGCGGCCTTCACCCCAAGCGCGTTGAGCTGCGACAGAATCTGCTGCACGACGGTGTCATGCGGGCCGCCGTTTGAATCCACCGTGATGTCGGCCTCGGCATAAACCGGATAGCGCTCGGCCATCAGCCGCTCCATTGTCCCGCGTGGATCTTCGTTCTTGAGCAGCGGCCGGGTAGGGCGCTTCGTCACCCGCTCCATCAGCAAATCGATATTCGCCCGCAGCCAGACCGAAAGCCCCTGGTTCTTGATCAGCACCCGCGTGGTCGGATCCATAAAAGCCCCGCCGCCCGTCGCCAGCACATGGCGCGGCCCGGCCAGCAGGCGCGCGATGACCTTGCGTTCCCCGTCGCGGAAGGCGGGCTCCCCGTACCGCTCGAAGAAGTCGGATATCGAACACCCCGCCGCGGTCTCGATTTCCTGATCCGCGTCGTGGAAGGGCAGGCGCAGGACGCTGGCGAGCCTACGGCCCACCGTACTTTTCCCGGCACCCATTAAACCGACCAGAACAATCGACCGCTCAGCCATTGGCGATCCACAGTCTGGGGTTTCCGTCCGCTCGTGCACCTGCATATTGTCTATCCATCGGAATCAGCATGTACATGACTTGGCAGGTTGCTGCCAGTCGAACGGCCCGTCCCGGACCGGCCCAGAGAGGGACAACAAGTGCGTCGCAGGCGGCAATACCGCGATTTTGAACGCCCCGGCGGCTTGGTTCAGCTGGGGCGGCTGTTCGTCGCCGCCGTGATTCTTCTGGCGCTGGGCGCCGGTGGACTGGCTTATTATGCCTCGACCCTGACGCCTGAGCGTCACAAGGTGGAGAAGGTTCTGCCCGATGACCGGTTCCCGCGTTAACGCCTTCCTCTGCGCCGTCCTTTTTTCCACCACTCCTTTCTTGAGCCTCGCCGCCGACCCGGAAAGTTCCGGCCCCGCCACCGCACCGCCGCGCGGTCTCGCGCCGGCGCCGGGCACTCCAACCGTCGAAGAGCCCGCGACACCCGCTGAACCCGGCGCACCCGTCGAAGAAACGCTGCCCGACAAATTCGGCGCCCCCCAAGGCCCACGCGTGACGATGACGGGCTTGAGCGCGATCGATCCCGCAGGCGCAGGCCTCATCAACGCCGGCAACGGCGGCTTCGCAGCGACGCTCTGGTCGGGCAGCCCGCGCACCTCGGTCACCGCGCGCATTCCGCAACTGCCCGCCGCGCCGAACTCGCCGGCGATGCAGAACCTCACGCGCCGCTTGCTGCTGACGTCGGCGCAGCCGCCCGCAGGCACTGCGCCGCCCGACGAGCCATCGTTCCTCGCGCTGCGCCTGTCGAAAATTCTCGCGAGCGGATGGCTCGACGAATCCGCGATGCTCGCCGCCCAAAGCGCACGCGACGATTCTTTCGCGCGCCAAACCGCGGCCGAGGCGCTGCTTCTGCAAGGTCGCGACGGCGACGCCTGCAGCGACGCGACGTCCCTGCGCCAATCGGCGAGCGAACCCTATTGGCTGAAACTGCGCGTCCTTTGCTACATCCTCGCGCAAGACACATCGGCCGCCGCGTTGACGCTCGATGTGATGCGCGAACGCGGCGTCCAAGACGATGCCTTCTTCTCTCTCGCCGGCGCACTCGCCGAAGGCGCCGCGGCGCCGCAGGTCGCAGCATTGCCGAAGCCCACGGGCTTGCATCTCGCGCTGCTGCGTCACGCCAACAAGACAGCGCCCGCGAACCTCGCCGCGTGGGTGCCCGCAACAGCGCTGCTGTCGCAGTCGACCGATCCCGACGTCCGGCTGACCGCGTCCGAACGCGCGGCCGCCGCAGGCCTGCTGCCCGCCGATCAACTGCGCATGGCCTACGAAGCCGAGGTATTCACCCCCGACCAACTCGACGACCCGGAAGAGTGGGCGGCAAAGCTCTCGCCCGCCCGTGTCAACGCGCTCTATTTCCAAGCGATCACCAAGCGCACGCTGCCCGCAGCACGCGCCGCGGCCTTCGCCGCCGCTCTGCAACGCGCGGAGTCGCAAAACCGCTTCGCCCTCTTCGCGCAGCTCTCCGACGACCTCGCGCTGCAAATCCAGGCATCGCCACAAACGGCCTGGCTTGCCCCGTATGTCGAGCGGGTCTTGCTGCAAAGCGGCCGTGACAAGGCGACGGAGCAATGGCTCATCGCGCTCAACTCGCCGTCGGATGCGCCGACCGTGAACGCCATCCAGATCCATCTCGCCATCGCGCGCCCGACCACGGAGAACATCGCCCGCCTGCAAGGCGCGATGACGTGGCTCGGCCAGAACGCACTCCAGCCCGGCGGCGCCAAGGATTGGCTCATGGACCGCGCGACGCGCGAGATTCCGCTGCTCGAAGCGCTGGGTTATGTGGTGCCGCCCGATGCGCAATGGGCCGTCTCGGCGACGACCGCCGGCGTCGTGCCCTCAGGTCCGGCAGCCGAAGCGCTCATCGCACTCACCCGCACGGCGCAAGAAGGCCGCGTCGGCGAAACGGTGCTGAACGCTCTCGTGGCGATGGGACCGGGTGGCCCGACACGCGCGCAAGGGCAAACGGTGGCGCGCGTCGTGAAGGCGCTCATGGCGGTCGGCTTGCGCAACGAAGCGCGGGCGATCGCGACCGAAGCCGTCCTCGGCAGCCCCATGCGCAAATGAGCCGGCCCGACCTGCACAATCTCGAAACGTTTCTGGAAATGCTGAGCGCGGAGCGCGGCGCCGCGATCCACACGCTCGACGCCTACCGCCGCGACCTCCTCGACTACGCCGGCTTCCTGAAGAAGCGCGGCCGCTCGCTGACCAACGGATCGGCGGCCGACGTGCGCGGCTATCTCGAAACGCTCTCGTCGGCCGGACTGAAAGCCTCGACCCAAGCGCGCCGCCTCTCTGCGATGCGCCAACTCCACCGTTTCCTTCTGGATGAAGACATCCGCGCCGACGACCCAACGTCGGCCGTCGAGTCGCCCAAGCGCGCACGTCCGCTGCCCAAGGTCGTCACCGAGGCGCAGACCCAGTCGATCATCGACGCCGCGGCAAGTTTGGAAGGCCCCGAAGCGATCCGCCTGCTCTGCATCGTCGAACTTCTCTACGCGTCGGGCCTACGCGTCTCGGAACTCGTCTCGCTGCCGCTGGTCGCCGTCTCGGGCGAACGCCGCACGATCCTCGTCAAAGGCAAGGGTGGACGAGAACGCCTCGTGCCGCTGGGCGCACCGGCGCGCGAAGCGATCACCGCCTATCTCAAAGTCCGCGCCCGCTTCCTGCCAAAGCTTGAGCGCGCGCAGCGTTACCTGTTCTGCTCGCGCGGCGTCGAGGGCTACCTCACGCGCCGCCGCGTCGCACAGCTGATGAAAGATCTGGCAGTCAAGGCAGGCGTCGATCCGCGCAAGCTGTCGCCGCACGTCCTGCGCCACGCTTTCGCCAGCCACTTGGTTGCGCACGGTGCAGACCTACGCAGCGTGCAGCAATTGCTGGGTCACGCCGACATCGCGACGACTCAGATCTACACCCACGTCCAGGATGAAAGATTAAGGAAGTTGGTCGCGGAAAAGCATCCCCTGGCGGTTCGGCGGAAACGTTGACTTAAGCCTGTCCGCAGGCCTAGCTTCCGCCCTCTTTTCCGAGGGGGCCCCACGTCGATGCGCGTCGCTCTGAGTACGGGGCTTGAGAGATGAGCTTCACCACTGTTGAGCGGCAGCCGCCGCGTCTCAATCGTTCGCAACTTTTCTGTCCGGGCGTGCGTCCCGCGCTGTTCGAAAAGGCCGCGACCGGCGACGCCGACGTGATCTGCCTCGATCTCGAAGACAGCGTCGCCCCCGCCGACAAACCGCAAGCGCGCGCCAACGTCATTCAGGCGCTGAAGACGCAAAACTTCGGCACCAAGTCGATCTCGGTCCGCATCAACGGACTCGATACGCAGTGGTGCTACCGCGATGTCGTCGACATCATGGAGCAGGCGGGCGAACGCCTCGACCTCATCATGATCCCGAAGGTCGGCGTCCCCGCCGACGTCTACGCGATCGACATGCTGGTGTCGCAGATCGAGATGGCGGTCGGCCGCAAGAAGCCGGTGAAGTTCGAAGTCATCATCGAAAGCGTCCACGGCCTCAACAACTGCGAAGCGATCGCCGGTTCGTCGAAGCGTCTCGAGTCGCTCCATTTCGGCTCGGCCGACTACGCCGCTTCCGCCGGGATGCGCACCACCAACATCGGTGGTTCGAACCGCGACTACGTCGTGCTGACTGACGCCGACGGCAACGGCAAGCGCGATACGCACTGGTCAGACCTCTGGCACTATTCGGCCTTCCGGATGGTGGCCGCCGCCCGCGCGCACGGCCTGCGGCCCATCGACGGCCCCTTCGGCGACTACTCGGACGAGGCAGGCTTTATCGCGCAGGCCAAGCGCTCCGCCGTCCTCGGCTGCGAAGGCAAATGGGCGATCCACCCCAGCCAGGTCGCGCCCGCGAACCAGGTCTTCACGCCGCCCGCCGACGAAGTCGAACGCGCCGAAGCAATCCTTGCGGCCATGAAAGACGGCGCGCAAAAAGGCATGGGCGCCGTCGCGCTGAAGGGCAAGTTGATAGATTTGGCTTCCATCCGCCAAGCGGAGGTGATCGTCGGTCAGATGCGCATGATCCGCGAGCGAACGAAGAGCTAGGCAGCGGCCCCCTGCTGCGATGACCTCCATGGAAGCAACCGCCCCCGACGCCAAAGTGCAAGCCGCGCGCCATCGCGTGCTGGCGATGGCGGCATTGGGCGTCGTCTTCGGCGACATCGGCACCAGCCCGCTCTACATGATGCGCGAGACGCTGGGGACGACCGGCGGCCTTCAGCTGAACGAGCAGTCGGTCTTCGGCGTCCTGTCGCTGGCGTTCTGGTCGCTGATGATCATCGTCTCGATCAAGTACTGCGTTTTCATCATGCGCGCCGACAACAAGGGCGAAGGCGGCGTGCTCTCGCTGGCCTCGCTCGCACTGCGCGCGGGCCACTCCACGCCGCGCCGCCGCCGCGTGATTTCGTTCCTGGCGCTCTTGGGCCTCGCGCTCTTCTACGGCGACGCGTTGATCACGCCGTCTGTGTCGGTCCTCTCCGCCGTCGAAGGCCTTTCCGTCGCCACCGATGCGTTCGACAGCTTCGTCGTCCCGATCGCGACGGTCATTCTCGTCCTGCTTTTCCTGTTTCAAAGCCGCGGCACCCACGGTGTCGGCCGTCTCTTCGGCCCGGTCATGGCGCTCTGGTTCGTCGTCCTGGGGCTCCTCGGTTTCATTGAGATCTTTGAACGCCCGGACGTCCTTGCGGCTATCATCCCGTTCTACGCCGTGGACCTCATCGTCGCGCATCCGTGGACCGCGTTCGTCGCCATGGGCTCGGTCGTGTTGTGTGTGACCGGCGCTGAGGCGCTCTACGCCGACATGGGTCACTTTGGCAGGGGCCCGATCCGTACCGCCTGGATCGGCGTCTCGGTCTGTCTCGTGCTCAATTATTTCGGCCAGGGTGCGCTGCTGCTCGAAGACCCCACGGCCCTGGACAATCCGTTCTACAAATTGGCGCCCGGCTGGGCGCTCTACCCGATGGTTGCGCTGTCGACCTGCGCCACGGTCATCGCCTCGCAAGCCGTGATCTCAGGCGTCTTCTCATTGACGCGCCAAGCGATCCAGCTCGGCTATCTGCCGCGCATGGACATCCGCCACACCTCGGCGACCGAGATGGGCCAGATCTACATCCCGCAGATCAATTGGCTCTTGATGGCCGGCGTCGCCGCCATCGTCATCACCTTCGGCACGTCGAGCGCCTTGACCCACGCCTACGGCCTCGCCGTCACCGGCGCGATGACCATCGACACGATTCTGGGCGCGATCGTCGCGCGCTGGCTGTGGGGTTGGAATCGCTGGCTGACCTACGCGGTCTTCGGCGCCTTCTTCATCGTCGACTTCACGTTCTTCGCGTCCAACACGCTGAAGATCCCGACCGGCGGCTGGTTCCCCATCGTCGCCGCGATCGCGTGCCTGATGGCCTTCCGTATCTGGAACCGCGGCCGCGAAATCCTGTTATCGAAGCTCTACCGCGACGCCATGCCGATGCGTGAGTTCTTGCAGTCGTGGGACCGTACGACCGAGCGCGTCAGCGGCACCGCCGTCTTCATGACCTCGAACCCGACGGTCGTCCCGACCGCCTTCCTCCATAACCTCAAGCACAACCACGTGGTCCATGAACGCGTTGTGCTGATGAAGGTGATGATGGAGGACATCCCCCGCGTGGCCGACGCCAACCGCATCGAAATCGAAAAGCTCGGCAAGGGTTTCCACAGCGTCATCGTCCACTACGGCTTCATCGATCGCCCGGACGTGCCCCGTGCGCTGGAACTCTGCCGCCAATTCGGCCTGTCGTTCGATCTGATGCAGACGACGTTCTTCCTCGGCCGCGAAACCCTGATCCCGGCCAGCCGCTCTGAACTCCGCCGCTGGCAAGCCGCCATCTTCATCGCCATGCAGGCGACCGCATTGTCCGCCACGCGCTTCTTCCGCATTCCGGCGAACCGCGTCGTCGAAATGGGCACCCAGGTCGAAATCTAGCTGCCGGACCGCGCCGTTGGCGCTAACATCGCGCCATGGAAGAAAAGTGGGATTTCTATTTCGCAAAGATCGACGGCGACATCGCCTCGATCTTCGTCAACCTCAGCATGGAAGACCTCGCGCCCGTTCCGCGGCTGACGCAGATGGTCGTGCTGCGCCTCACCATGCGCGACCCTCGAGACGACGGTCTGTCGAGTGAGGACGAATACGCCGCGCTCTCGCTCATTGACGAAGCGCTCTACAACGAAATCTGCACGAAGCAGAACGCCGTCTATGTCGGCAGAGTGACCTACGCCGGCCTTCGCGATTTCTACTACTACGCCGCCGACCCCGGCGCGGCCGGCAAAGCCGCCGCCAGGGCCATGCACGAAATTCCCGACTACAAGTTCGAAATCCTGTCGCAGCCCGATGCCGACTGGTCCACGTTCAAGAACTTTCTGCTGCCCTCGCCTAAAGACCGCCAGCGCATGGGCAACCGCAGCGCCTCCGACCAACTACGCGACAGCGGCGACCCACTGACCGAAGCGCGCGAGATCGACCACTGGGCCTACTTCCCGACGCCCGCCGCCCGTGACGCCTTCGTGTCGAAAACGACGGCGATCGGCTACCAACTCCGCAACGCGCTGGAGCCCGACCCCGCAACCGACGGCACAGCCTTCGGCGCGCAAATCTATCGCTCCGACATTCCGGGCAGCGAATTGTTCGACGCCATCACCGCCGAACTCTCCAAACTCGCGCAGGAATGCGACGGCAGCTACGACGGCTGGGAATCGCCCGTGAAAGAAGCGAAGGGGCTGCAGTGACCAGTGGCGTCTGGTGGTTCATCCGACGATGGCTACCGTTGCGCAAGGCAAACGAGCGTTGGGAGTCTTATTTCTCCCGGATCAACGATCAGGTCGGCTCCATCTTCGTCAACATGGCGTTGGAAAAGGGCCTGCCCAGCGCCGGCCGTGATCATCTCGTTCAGCTTCGCGTTACCGCCCGTGCGCTCGGCCCCAACGGCTTTCCGAGCGCGGGCGACCTCGACAAATTTGCGGCGCAGATGAAGGCGATCCAGACTGAGATCAACCGCGTCGGGGGCGCGATATACGTCGGCCACATAACTTATGGGGGTTTGCGAGAGTCCTTTTGGTACGCGCAGAAACCGAGCAGTGTCGAAGATGCTGTACGGCGAGGAATGCGCACGTTTCAAGATTACGATTTTATGCTGTCGTCGCGACCAGAACCAAATTGGGAAACATATCGCAACGTCCTCCTTCCATCGCCACACGAACGCCGGCTCCTCGACAATAGCGGCGTCTATGATGCGCTTAGAAAGGAGGGCGATGCGTTAGACGAAGCACGCGAAGTAGATCACTGGGCGTACTTTCCGACGGCCGATGCGAGAAACGAATTCGTGAAGCGTTTGCCGAGCGGATACGCGCTGCGTGGCACAACGAATCCAAATCACACGCCCGCGCATACAGACTACGGCGCTCGCGTTTTTCACACGTCCGTTCCAGGCGATGAACTGGACGCAGCTACGATTGAGCTTTTCGATCTAGCGAAAGAGACGGGTGGCGAGTACGACGGTTGGGAATGCCCAATTGTCAAGACACGCTAGTGCAAATTCAAATGCGCAAGCTTGTCCGGATTGCGCACGATGAAGATCGCACGGATGAGATCGTCGGCGACGTCGAACTGCATCACCGTATCGTATCCTTGCGCGTCTTCGAACCACAGCGACGGCACGCCGTTCAACGTCATGCCGCGCGCCTGGCGCACGCCGCCCTTCGCGCCGGCGATATGCAGTAGCAGCTTCGCCACTTCTTCCGGATTGTTCAGCACGCGCAACGCCGCCGGCCGCTTGCCGCCGCCATCGCTGACGAACCGCACGTCCGCCGTCATGATGCTGAGCAGCGCCGACGTATCGTTCGCCGCCAAGGCCGAAGTGAATTGCCCGAGCAATCGCGTATGCGTCGACGGATCGGCGCGAAAGCGTGGCCGTTCCGCCCGCACGCGATCGCGCGCGCGTGACACCAACTGCCGTACGGCAGCCTCGTTCTTGCCCAGCGCGGAAGCGATGTCGCCATACGAACTGTCGAACGCCTCGCGCAGAATGAACGCGGCACGCTCCTCCGGCCCCAGCCGTTCCAGAACGACCATCAGCCCCAGCGACAAATCGTCGGCGAAATTTTCCGCCTCCTCATCGCGCCGCTCGCCGCCTTCCGGCGTCAGCACCGGCTCCGGCAGCCACGGACCCACATAGACCTCGCGCGAAGCCTTCGCCCGTCGCAATCGATCGAGACAAAGCCGCACGACAACAGTGGTGAGCCACGCCGCCGGCTGCTCGATCACGCCATGATCCGCCGCCTGCCAGCGCAGATACGCATCCTGCACGGCGTCTTCAGCCTCCGACCACCGCCCCAGCATCCGATACGCGACGCCGGTCAGCCGCTTCCGTTCCGCTTCGAATGTCGCCGCCGTACTCATGCTGCCTTCGCCGTCGCCGTCACGCGATCCTCGACCACCACACGCTCGCACGTATGCGCATAACCCATCCCACGCTTGAGCGCCGGATAGAATCGCGCCGTCGCAATCGCGAACGCAAGCTCGATCAAACCTTGCTCGCCCCACTTTGCGCGGATCTGATCGCGCATCTCATCCGCCATCACACCCTGCGCAATCGCCTCGCCATAGCGAAAGCCCAGCGCCACATCGGCCGGCACCTTATCGAACTGGCGCGAAGCCAGCGCACGCAACACATCGCCGGACACCTTGTCCTTCAGTGCCAAGTTCACATGGATCTGCACGCAAGGCCCGCAATCTTCGACCATTGCCGCAGCCATCCCCGCCGCGTGATACACGTCGGCGGGCGTGAACTTCCGCCCGCCTTCGACCACCTTGATCATCGAGAAGCGCCACAACCGCCCCGGCGCCACATCACGCAGGTGATAGGCAAAGTCCATCTCGACATCGCCGATCTGCGTCTTGCCGTAGTCAAGAAGCTTGGTGAGAAGCCATCGCGACATGCGAAACCTCCTTCAGGCGCCCGCGCGCCGCTGCATGAGGGTGATGACGAGGGCGAGGATCGCAGGCGCATGCACGGCCGCGATCTCGTTCAAGATCACGTCGTGATGATGGCCCAAGATCGTCTCGCCGAAATGCAGCAACGCGTGCCCGCCGAGGAACAGCGTCGCGAGCGCACTCATGCGCCAACCGCCGCCCGTCACGCTCCACGCCAACGCGGCGCCCGCAGTGAAATAAGCGATCCCGATGTCGCGCACGAAGTGATAGTTAAGCGGCCCCGTGGCCGGCACGCCCGGCACCGCCGCGTACCAGGCGGCCGGATCGATGAACATAAAAACGCCGTTGGCGGCCATCGCCGCTGCCAGAATGAACGTGAGTATTTTCATGGGTTTCGTCGTCTCCTTGGACCTATGACGCGGCTGACCCGGCGTCTGTGACAGTGCGCCAATGTTGACAAGCGCGGTCCTCTGAGACACATCTCGCGACAGAACGCCGCAACAACAGGGTTAAGCCCTTGGACTGCCTTTCAGTTTCCCATGCGCGTCCGCGTTCAAATGATGGACGAGCGTAGCCATGACGACGACCACATATCTCGATTTCGAAAAGCCCGTCGCCGAACTGGAAGGCAAGGTTGAGGAGCTGCGCCGCCTGGCCGCCACCGGCGACAGCGGATCGATCACCGAAGAAGTTTCGAAGCTCGAGGAAAAAGCGAAGCAGCTGCTGCGCGACACCTACGCCAAGCTGACGCCGTGGCAGAAGACGCAAGTCGCCCGCCACCCCGAACGCCCGCACTTCCTCGACTACGTCCACGCGCTCATCCAGGACTTCACGCCGCTCGCCGGCGACCGCGCCTACGCCGACGACAAGGCGATCCTCGGCGGCCTGGGCAGCTTCCGCGGCCGCCCGGTGATGGTGATCGGCCATGAGAAGGGCAACGACACAAAATCCCGCCTGCGCCACAATTTCGGCATGGCGATGCCGGACGGCTATCGCAAGTCCATCCGCCTGATGACGATGGCCGAACGTTTCAACCTGCCGATCATCACGCTGGTCGACACGTCGGGCGCCTATCCCGGCGTCAGCGCCGAAGAACGCGGCCAAGCCGAAGCCATCGCCCGCTCGACCGAACGCTGCCTGACGCTCACCGTGCCGATCGTCTCGGTGATCATCGGCGAAGGCGGCTCCGGCGGCGCCGTCGCGCTCGCAACCGCCGACCGCGTCATCATGCTGGAACACTCGATCTATTCGGTGATCAGCCCCGAAGGCTGCTCGTCCATCCTCTGGAAGTCGTCGGCGAAGGCGCAAGACGCCGCCGCTGCGATGAAGATCACCGCCCAAGACCTGTTCCAACTGCGCGTCATCGACTCGATCGTCGCCGAACCCGTCGGCGGCGCCCACCGCAACCGAGAACGCGCCATGGAAGACGCCGGCGACGCGGTAGACCTAGCCCTCACCGAACTCGACCAACTCCCGCCGGAGGTCCTCCGCAAGACACGCTGGGACAAATACCTAGCCATCGGCCGCGTGGGCTTGGCCTAGAAGAGCGGGCGAGGACGCCCGCGGTCCCAGGACCAGCGCGAGCCTTCCCACACTTGGATCGTACGATCGAACGCCGAAAGGCGCGCACTAGTCCTGGGACCGCGGGCGTCCTCGCCCGCTCTTTCAGCGCATCAACTGCGATAATCGCGGAAAAAATCCCGCACATCATCCGCGAACAGCTTCGGCTCTTCCATCGCCGCGAAGTGCCCGCCGCGGTCCATCTCGCGCCAGCGCACGATGTTGTAGCCGCGCCGCCCCCACGACTCCGGCGTCGGCGTCAACACATCCATCGGATAGTCTGAATAAGCGGTTGGCACCGTCACGCGCTCGCCCGGCTTCAACAACGCGCTACCCTCGGCAGGCCCCGCCTTATAAAGCGTGTTCGCCGAATTGATCGTGCCCGAATGCCAATAGATCGAAAGCTGCGTGCACATCGTGTGCATCGGAAACCGCGCTTCCATCCCCTCATAGGGATGATCCTTCTTCGTATCGCCAAGCCGCCAATACTTATCGGCGAGCCACCCCGCCAAACCCACCGGCGAATCCATCAACCCAAATGCCAACGCCATCGGCTTCGTCGACTGAATGGATCGATACCCTTCCTCCTGCGCCCACCACGTTTTCATCTTCGCAATCCATGCCGCTTCCTCCGCCGACACCGGCGGCTGCGACGGATGTTTCAGATGTGGCCTGAGCGGCAGCATCGTCAAATGAATGGCGATCACGCTCTCAGGATGCTGCAACGCCAACCGCGACGTGACGAAGCTCCCCCAATCGCCCGCCTGCGCCGCGTACCGCTCGTACCCGAGCACATCATGCATCAACCGATGCCAAAGCTCCGCCATCGCGGCCGGCCCGATCGGCCGTTTCGGCTTCGACGAAAACCCAAACCCCACGAGCGACGGCACGACGACATCGAACCCGTCCTGCGCCAACGGCTCGACGACATCCAAGAACTCGCGAAACGTCGACGGCCATCCATGCGTCATGATCAAGGGCAACCGCTTCGCCCCCGATCCCTTCACATGGACGAAGTGAACCGTATGCGTCTCGCCGTTCGCCTCAAGGTCGACGGTGAATTGCGGAAACCGATTAAGCTCCGCCTCCGCTCGCCCCCAAGAAAACTCATCGCGCCAATACGCGACCAACCGCTTCATATAGGAAAGGTTCGTCCCCCAATCCCACGCCGCATTCTCGTCGGGCTCATTCGGCCACCGCACACGCGACAGCCGCGCCTTCAAATCGTCGACCTCGTACTGCGAGACCGAAACGCGAAACGGTTTAGCCGTGGTCACGCGTCGCCAAGCTCCCGCCCGAACGCCCGCACATCCTCGATAAAATCCTGCGGCCGCTCCATCGCCGCGAAGTGGCCGCCGCGCTTGAACTCGCTCCAATGCACGACGTTGAGATGCTTCTCGACCATCGACCGCGGCGGAAACGGAATGAGATCGACCGGGAAGCGCGCAATGCCGACAGGCTTCTCGATGCGCGACTTCGGCGGCACGGGCTTACCCGACAGGTCCTCGAACAACCCGCGATACATCCACGTCGCGGTCCCGAACGTGCGCGTGACGAGATAGATCATCACGTTCGTGAGCAACTGATCCTTCGTGTAGACGGACTCAAGCTTGCCCTCGTCGAGATCGGACCACCCCTTGAACTTCTCGATGATCCAAGCGGCCGTCCCTACCGGCGAATCCATCATCCCGTAGGCCAGCGTCAGCGGCTTCGTCGACTGCAAACGGAAATACGCGCCCTCCGCTTCAAACGACGCCTGAAATTTCTGCGCCTCCTGCACCTCTTCCGGCGTCTCCGGCATCACCCCCGGCGAGCGCCAGCCCAGCATGTTGAGATGCACCGCGCGGCACCCGCGCCCCTCATACCCAAGCCATCCGGAAACAGACGAGCCCCAATCGCCGCCCTGCGCGATGTAGTTCGAATAACCCAGCGTGCCGACCATCAGCTCATCGAAATACTTCGCCACGCTGCGCGGGCTCATCGGCTTCGCGGGCTTGGCCGAAAAGCCATAGCCGGGCAGGGACGGCACGATCACGTCGAACGCATCGCTCGCCTTGCCCGCATGCTTCTCGGGATAGACCAGCGGTTCAATAACGTTCATGAACTCGATGAACGACCCCGGCCACCCATGCGTAATGATCAACGGCCGCCGCTTTGGACTGTTGCTCCGCAGATGGATGAAGTGCAAATCGAGGTCGTTCACCCGCGCCTTGAAATGCGGAAACCGGTTCAACAGCTCCTGCTCGCGATACCAGTCATAGCCGTGCAGCCAATATTCGACGATCTCCTTCATCGTCGAAACGTCGGTGCCGTAAGCCCACCCGCCGCCGGCGGGCGCATCGGGCCACTCGAAGTGGCGCACGCGCTCCATGATCTTGTTGATGGTCGTCTGCGGAATTTCGATCTTGAACGGCGTCGGTTGAGACATGCGCTAAGGCCTCCCATGCTTCATTCGACACATATCAGCGCCGAAGCCCGCGCGCACGCGCGTTCCCGCGACCTTGCCGCCTGCCCATACGGCGATTAGGCTTTCATGACCAAACATTCACAGACAGGACGCGGACAATGCACGCCAACGGCAAGATTTCGGTGAAGCGCCTGTCGGGCGCCTTGGGCGCCGAGATCGGCGGCGTCGACCTCGCCAAACCCCTCGGCAACGAAACCTTCGCCGCGATCCATCAGGCGCTCCTCGACCACTGCGTGATTTTCTTCCGCGATCAAGTGATGACGCCCGACCAGCACGTCGCCTTCGCCCGCCGCTTCGGCCCCATCAGCATCCATCCCTACGCAGCGTCCGTCGAGGGCCACCCCGAGGTCATGCGCGTTTTCAAAGAGAAGGAAGACAAGGTCAACTTCGGCGGCGGCTGGCACTCCGACATGACGTTCCTGGAAAAGCCGCCTTTGGGCTCCATCCTCTATGCGAAGGAAGTCCCGCCCTACGGCGGCGACACGATGTTCGCGAACCAGTATCTGGCCTACGGCGCGCTCTCCGACGGCATGAAGAAGACGCTGGAAAGCCTGAACGCCGTCCACTCGGCGAACGCGCAATACGGCGTCGACGGCCGCAGCGAAGCCAACAAGAATAACGCCAAGCGCAGCATGAAGCCCGCAACGTCGGAAGACGCGGCCGAAGAGGTGATCCACCCGGTCGTGCGCACGCACCCTGAAACGGGCCGCAAGACGCTCTACGTCAACGTCGGCTTCACGCAACGCTTCGAAGGCTGGACGAAGAAGGAAAGCCAGCCGCTGCTGCGTTGGCTCTACGAACACTGCGCCAAGCCGGAGTTCACCTGCCGATTCACTTGGGCAACCAACTCTGTCGCATTCTGGGACAATCGCAGCACCCAACACTACGCGCTCAACGATTATCACGGGTTTCGCCGCGAGATGAATCGCGTCACGGTCGAAGGCGACCGCCCGCGCTAGTCGAACGGAACCTTCCGCGGGACAATGGGGTTGTTAGCTAGGCTGTCCTCGTCCTCGGGCGTTGCGCGGCGTGAGCAGAGAGGGTGCGGCTCACAAGCTGCCACATCAAGAAAACATGCGCGCGCCGCGTCTGCTGCGGATCGCCGGAATAAACGTGCTTCCGAGAAGGAAACGGCATGGCGACGTCTGCGAACACTGCACGTAAGAACGCAGAAGAACATCTGACGAAGATGGAAGGCAGGTACCGCAATCTGCTGGAGGCGGCGCCCGACGCGATGATTGTCGTCAACCAAGCCGGCGAAATCGTCCTCTTAAATCTGCAGGCCGAAAAACAATTCGGCTACAGCCGCGACGAACTCGTCGGCCAAAAGGTCACGAACATCATTCCGCAAGGCTTCGCCGAACGGTTGATCGCCGACGGCCTTCGCTCCGACGAAGAGGCGCTGGCACAGCAAATTGGCACAGGCATCGAACTCTCGGCTGTACGCAAGGATGCAAGCGAATTTCCGATCGAACTGATGCTGAGTCCTTTGGAAAGCGCCGACGGGATCTTAGTGACGGCCGCCATTCGCAACATCAGCGTACGCAAGGCCGCCGAAGAGCACCTAACGAAGACCGAGGCCAGATACCGCGGTCTGCTGGAAGCCGCGCCCGACGCGATGGTCGTCGTCAACCAGGCTGGCGAAATCGTTCTGCTGAATCTGCAGGCCGAGAAGCAATTCGGCTACAGCCGCGATGAACTCGTGGGCCAGAAGGTGACGAACATCATTCCACAGGGCTTCGCCGAGCGCTTGATCGCCGACGGCCTGCGCTCCGCCGATGAAGCGCTGGCGCAGCAAATCGGCACGGGCATCGAATTGACGGCGCTGCGCAAGGACGCAAGCGAATTTCCCATCGAACTCATGCTCAGCCCGCTGGAGAGCGTCGACGGCATTCTGGTGACGGCTGCAATTCGCGACATCAGCGTGCGCAAGGCGGCAGAGGAACTTCAGGCAAAGACCGAGGCGAGATACCGCGGCCTGTTGGAAGCGGCCCCCGACGCGATGGTTGTCGTCAACCAAGCCGGAGAGATCGTCCTCTTGAATCTGCAAGCCGAGAAGCAATTCGGCTACAGCCGTGACGAACTCGTCGGCCAGAAGGTGACGAACATCATTCCGCAAGGCTTTGCCGAGCGCTTGATCGCCGACGGTCTGCGCTCCGCCGAAGAGGCGCTGGCCCAGCAGATCGGCACCGGCATCGAACTCACGGCGTTGCGAAAAAATGGGAGCGAGTTCCCCATCGAATTGATGCTAAGCCCGCTCGAAAGCACCGACGGCATCTTGGTGACCGCCGCGATCCGCGACATCGCGACGCGACGTGAACTCGAGCATCAATTCCGGCAGGCCCAGAAGATGGAGGCCGTAGGCCAATTGACCGGCGGCGTCGCGCACGATTTCAACAACCTTCTGACTGTCATCACCTGCACGATCGAGGGCATCGCGGAAGCGGTCGCCGACAACCCCGAACTTCTGGCGATGGCCAAGAGCATCGACCAGGCCGCCGAGCGCGGCGCTCAACTGACGCAGCGCATGCTGGCCTTTGCGCGAAAGCAGCCCCTTCAGTCGCGCACGCTCGACCTTAATGAGGTAGCGACGCGCATGATGGGGATGCTTCGCCGCATGCTGAGCGAAGACATCGACGTCAAGACGAAGCTGGGCGCCGAATTGTGGACCGCGACCGCGGACGGCAATCAAGTCGAAGACGCGATCTTGAATCTGGCCATCAACGCGCGAGACGCCATGCCGACGGGCGGCAATCTCGTCATCGAGACGGACAACGTCACTCTCGACAAGCGTTATGCTGCGCACAATGCAGAAGTAACGCCCGGTGACTACGTCTCCATCGCGGTGTCGGATTCCGGTACGGGCATGTCGGCCGACATCATGGAGCGCGCCTTCGAGCCGTTCTACACCACCAAAGAAGTCGGCCGGGGCACGGGCTTGGGCCTAAGCATGGTCTACGGTTTTGCGAAGCAATCGCGCGGCCATGTGAAAATCTACAGCGAGGTCGGCCAGGGCACGACCATCAGACTCTTTCTGCCGCGCGCCGCTCCCGACTCGGCGAGCCAAATCGCAGCCAAGTCGAGCGTTCAGGAACGACGGCCGGGCAACGAGACGATCCTCGTCGTCGAGGACGACCCATTGGTGCGCGGCGTGGTCCTGACGATGCTTCGAGGCCTCGGCTACCGCGTTCGCGAGGCCGCTGACGCGCAAGCCGCCCTGAACATCCTCAGCCAGGGCGATCCCATCGACCTTCTCTTCACCGACATCGTCATGCCGGGCGGCATGAGCGGTTGGGAACTGGTCGAGGCCGCGCGCATCGAGCGCCCGGCGCTCAAAGCGCTGTTCACGTCCGGCTATTCCGATCGGATATTGAAGGAGCGCGCACGCGGCGGCATGGACATCCGGCTGCTGGCTAAACCCTATCGCTCGCGCTCCCTCGGAGAAGCGATACGAGCGGTGCTCGACCACGACGGAGATCTGGCGCCTATCACGCGACAAGCCTAACGCAAACGCGCGCCGGAGCTTCCGCTCCGGCGCGCGCGAATGTGCTGGACTTAACGCGGCGGACGGCTGCAGTCGACGCGTTCGCCGTTCCGGCGGCGCTCATAGCAGCGCTTCTTCCACGGCGGATCGCCGATATCGATGTCGTCCTTCGTCGTCGTCGCGCCGATGACGCCGCCGACCACGCCGCCGACGACCGCGCCCGTACCGACATCGCCGCCGGTCACGCCGCCGATCACGGCGCCTGTCGCGGCGCCGATACCCGCGCCCGTCAATCCGCGTTCACCCGGCGTCGTACCGCACGCGCCAAGCGTCAGCGCCGCAAAAAACGTGGCGCCCATGAGCATTTGTTTCAACATGATCTAACCTCCGAGAACCTGCCTTGGGGCCTCGGTCTTGGAACGCGTGATCGCGGGAGGTGGTTCCTGATGGAACAGCGTGAACGTTGCGTTCGCCGTGTTTGAACGGCGAACGCAAACTGAACTCACGTCAAAGCGCGCCGTGGCACTGCTTGAACTTCTTGCCGGAACCGCAAGGGCAGGGCGAATTGCGCTGCACCTTGCCCCAGGTCGAGGGATCGTTCGGGTTCAGCGGCACCGGCCGTCCGCCCATACGCGGTGCGTTGGTCACCGTGCGTTGGCCGGCCGGCAGATCGTCGTCGAACTCGTTCTCGCCCGTATCTGGATTGAGATGCATCGCCTGCATCTGCGGCAGCGCGCGCTCTTCGAGATCCGGCGGCGCTTCCAGCTGCAACTGAACGTGCATCAACTGACGCGTCACCTGCTGGCGAATGCGCGCCAGCAACCCTTCGAACAGCAAGAACGCTTCCGTCTTGTACTCGTTGAGCGGATCGCGCTGCCCGTAGCCGCGCAGACCGATCGTGTGCCGCAAGTGCTCCAGCGTCACGAGATGGTCGCGCCACTCGTGATCCATCGTCTGCAGCAGCACGGCGCGCTCGACCTGATTGATCACGTCGGCAGGCGCATTCTGCAGCCGCTCGTCGCCGCGCGCGTCGGCGGCTTTCTTGACGCGGTCGCTGATCTCTTCCTCGGCGATGCCGTCTTCCTTGCCCCATTTCTGGATGGGCAATTCGACGCCGAAGAACTCCTTCACGTCCGTCTCGAGATCCGCCGTCTTCCACTGTTCGGAGTACGAGTTTTCGGGGATATACCGCTTCACCAAATCGTCGATCAGCTGATGGCGCATGCCCATGATCGTGTCGTGCACGCTCTCGGCGCCGATGAACTCAAGCCGCTGCTCGAAGATCGTCTTGCGTTGATCGTTCATGACGTTGTCGAACTTCAGCAGGTTCTTGCGGATTTCGAAGTTCCGCTGCTCGACCCGCTGCTGCGACCGCGCGACGGCGGCGTTGACCATGCCGTGGCTGATCGCCTCGCCCTGCTTCAGGCCAAGCCGCTGCAACATGCCGTCGAGCTTGTCTTGCCCGAAGATGCGCATCAGATCGTCGTGCAGGCTCAGATAGAATTTCGAATGCCCCGGGTCGCCCTGACGGCCCGAACGGCCGCGCAACTGATTGTCGATGCGCCGGCTCTCGTGGCGCTCGGTGCCCAACACGTACAAACCGCCGGCCTCAAGCACCGTCTTCCGCGCCTCGGCGATCTCCGCGCGAATGCGGTCGATGACGCGCTTCTTCTCGGCCTCGTCCTCGATCCCGATCGTCTCGATCGCGATGCGCATATCTGCGTTGCCGCCCAGCTGAATGTCGGTGCCGCGGCCCGCCATGTTCGTTGCGATCGTCACCGCGCTCGGCTGCCCCGCTTGCGCGATGATCTGCGCTTCCGTCTCGTGATAGCGCGCGTTCAAGACGTTGTGCTTGATCTTCTCTTTCTTCAGCACCGCTGCCAGCGACTCGGACTTCTCGATCGAAACCGTGCCGACCAGAACTGGCTGCCCGCGCTTCGAACAATCCCGGATCGTCTCGACGATCGCTGCGTTCTTCTCCTCGATGGTGCGATAAATCTCGTCGTCGTCGTCGACGCGCGCGACGGGAACGTTGGTCGGAATCTCAAGCACGTCGAGATCATAGATCTCCATGAACTCGTTCGCTTCCGTCGATGCTGTACCAGTCATGCCGGCAAGCTTCGAGTAGAGGCGGAAGTAATTCTGGAACGTTATCGACGCCAACGTCACGTTCTCAGGCTGAATGACGGCGTTTTCCTTCGCCTCAAGCGCCTGGTGCAGGCCTTCCGAATACCGCCGGCCTTCCATCATACGACCCGTGAACTCGTCGATGATGATGACCTTGTTGTCTTTGACGATGTAGTCCTTGTCCTTCTGGAACAAGCGATGCGCGCGCAGCGCCTGGTTCACGTGATGAACCAGCGAAACGTTGGCGATGTCGTAAAGCCCGCCCTCCGTCATCACGCCGTTCTTGGCCAGCCAGCTTTCGACCGCCTCGTTGCCCTCTTCGGTCAACGTGACCGTGCGCTGCTTTTCGTCGAGTTCGTAGTATTCCGGCTTCAGCTCCGGCATGAACGCGTCGATGACCTTGTAGAGGTTCGAATTGTCCTCCGTCGGTCCCGAAATGATCAGCGGCGTCCGCGCTTCGTCGATCAGAATGGAGTCCACTTCGTCGACGATCGCGAAGTTGTGCCCGCGCTGCACCATCTGCGCCTTCGAGTACTTCATGTTGTCGCGCAGATAGTCGAAGCCATACTCGTTGTTCGTGCCGTAGGTCACGTCGGCCGCGTACTGTTCGCGCCGCTGCGGATCCGAAAGCCCGTGTACGATGCAGCCGGTCGTCAGCCCTAAGAACCGGTAGACCTGTCCCATCCACTCGGCGTCGCGTTTGGCGAGATAGTCGTTCACGGTAACGACATGCACGCCCTTGTCCGACAGCGCATTCAGATAGACGGGCAGGGTGGCGACAAGAGTCTTACCTTCGCCGGTCTTCATTTCGGCGATGTCGCCCTCGTGAAGCACCATGCCGCCGATCAACTGCACGTCGAAATGGCGCTGGCCCAGCGTCCGCTTGGCGGCCTCGCGCACGGCGGCAAAAGCCTCCGGCAGAAGGTCGTCCAGCTTGCGGCCCTTCGCGACCTGCTCGCGGAATTGGATGGTGCGCTGCCGCAGCTCGTCGTCTGAGAGTTTGACGTACTCAGGTTCGAGCGCGTTGATCCGGGGGACTTTGGCGTAAAGGGGCTTCAATCGACGATCGTTGCTGGAGCCAAAAATCTTCTTGGCCAGCGTGGTCAGGCCGAGCATCTGGAAAAGTCCTTGAACAGAGAAAGGGAATAGGCACCTTCACCGCCCATCGCGGGAGGTTCGCCTCCAAGAGGTACGGAACAGGGGGTTTCGTGCGAAGCCGTGGCGGGACAGATAAGCGGGCCCCACCCCCCTGTCAACGCGACCGGAAAACAAGAATACACAGGTGTGGCATCCGCGGAATTGGGCCGTTCTTGACCGGTTCTAATAGGACGGGTACTGACAATCACAGCCGACGGTGGAATCGCCGCCGGCGTCGCGTCCGGGGACGCGGAAAGGGAACGCATCGATGGCCCCGCCTGCGGGCAAGTCTTCCAAGGTAGCCGCCGCGCCGAAGGCCGCGCCGGAACCGGCCCAGAAGGCCGCGAAGACCCACCCTCCCGTTTCGCCTCTGGCTCCCAAATCGCCTGCCAAGCTAGCCCCCATTTCGGGCGTCCGCATCGGTGCGGGCCAGGCCGGCATCAAATACGAAGGCCGTGACGACGTTCTGATGGCGGTCCTCGCCCCCGGCACGACGGTCGCCGGCGTCTTCACGACCTCAAAGACCTCGTCGGCGCCTGTGGACTGGTGCAAGGCCGCCCTGCCGCAAAGGTCCGCCCGCGCCCTTGTCGTCAACTCCGGCAACGCCAACGCCTTCACCGGCCGCAACGGCGTCGAGGCCGCCCGCGCCACGGCTGAGGCCGCCGCCGCCGCCGCCGGCTGCAAACCGCAGGAGGTTTTCCTCGCCTCGACCGGCGTCATCGGCGAACCGCTCCCGGTGAAGAAGATCACCGCCGTGCTGCCCGACATCTACGAGAACACCGGCGCGACAGGTTGGGACCAGGCGGCCCGCGCCATCATGACGACCGACACGTTCCCAAAGATGGCGACGGCGACCGCCCAGATCGACGGCCAGGCCGTCAGGATCAACGGCATCGCCAAGGGCTCGGGCATGATCGCCCCCGACATGGCGACGATGCTGGCCTTCGTCTTCACCGACGCCGCGATCCCGCCCGACGTGCTGCAGCAACTGCTGACCGCGGGCACCGAAACCAGCTTCAACGCCATCACCGTCGACGGCGACACCTCGACCAGCGACACGCTGATGCTCTTCGCCACCGGCAAGGGCGCGCGTCACAACCCGATCACACGCCTGCTGGATAAGCGCATCGACGACTTCCGCTTGAAGTTGAACGGCTTGCTCCAAGACCTCGCGGTCCAAGTCGTCCGCGATGGCGAAGGCGCGACCAAACTCATCCGCGTCAACGTCAGCGGCGCCGAGTCGCCCGCCGCCGCCCGCAAGATTGCGCTCTCGATCGCAAACTCGCCGCTCGTAAAAACGGCGATCGCCGGCGGCGACGCCAACTGGGGCCGCGTCGTCATGGCCGTCGGCAAAGCCGGCGAAGCCGCGAACCGCGACAAACTCTCGATCAAATTCGGCGGCCACCGCGTCGCCACCCAAGGCGTGCGCGATCCGAACTACAGCGAAGCCCTGATGGCGCGCTACATGCAGCGCCAAGAAATCGAAATCGACGTCGACGTCGGCATCGCCAAAGGCGCCTTCGGCGTCTGGACCTGCGATCTCACCCACGGCTACATCTCGATCAACGGCGACTACCGCAGCTAGACGCGACTGTCCCAGACCAAGACTGACCCGCGGCATACCGGCTGCAGCGTCCTTCGGAAACGAGGAGGACGCGACATGGCGTTTTCATTGAGCCCGGGCTCCAGATCGGCCAGAGTGCAGCCCGCGTCAACGCAACGGGTTACGATGTCCGCCGGCCAAACGAAGCTCGTCCTTGTCGTCGCCTGCGCGCTCATCGATGCGGACGGGCGTATCCTTCTGGCACAACGCCCGGAAGGAAAATCGATGGCGGGCCTCTGGGAATTCCCAGGCGGCAAGATCGAAACGGGTGAGCGCCCGGAAACGACGCTGATCCGCGAACTTAACGAAGAACTCGGCATCCGCGTGAAGGAAGACTGCCTCGCGCCCTTCGCTTTCGCGTCGCATGGTTACGACAGCTTTCACCTCCTGATGCCGCTCTATCTGTGCCGCCGCTGGGAAGGGATCATTGTCGCGCGCGAGGGCCAAAAGCTGGCCTGGGCCCGCACGAATGAGCTTGCGAACTACGCGATGCCGCCGGCGGATGTGCCCCTCGTGGCGCAACTGCGCGATCTCTTGTAGGGCCGGCGGCGGTTCCGTAAAATTTGAACGATTACCTCTTGTTAAGGCCGTCCCGGTCACTCTGCGCGGACGAGGTTCCGCGATGCGTGTCCTGTCACGAGTGCTGAGGTCGTTCGCCGCGAATGAAAGCGGCGCGACGGCCATTGAATACGGGCTGATTTGCTCGTTGATCTTCCTTGCCATCGTGTCGGCCATCTCGGCTGTCGCGGACGGTACGGTTGCCATGTACAACGTCATCTCAGCGGCGATGAACTAAGTCGGCTTCTTCGCCGGCGACCACCCCGTCAGATACAAAATCTCGAACGTCGCCGGCACGCGCCCGTCGCTGCCGCGATACCGCTCCGTATAGATATCGAACGCCCGCGCCAGCACGCGCCGCTTCAGAAACCTGCGCCGTCGCTGGGTCAGCACGTTCGTCTCGCCCATGCCGCGAAGATCGGCGAGCAGCTTCAGCGGATGCTCATAGCGCACCGTGATCGCATCGACGTCGGCGACCGGTTGCCCGAACCCCGCCCGTTGAAGCAGCGCGCCGGCATCGCGCACGTCGACGAACGGCGCCACGCGCGGCGACAACCCGCCGTCGATCTCGATCTCGGCCTCGGCAAGGCACGTGCGCAGTTCATGCAACGTCTGTCCGCCGAACAACGCCGCCATGAACAGACAATCGGGCTTCAGACTGCGCCGGATCTGCATCAAGGCGCCGGGCAAGTCGTTCACGGCATGCAGCGTCAACGCACTGACATAAAGCTCCAGCGTCCGCTCGCCGAACGGCAGATGCTCCTCCTCGAACACCACGCCGCCGCGCGGCACAAAGCGCTCCATGGCATCCCCGCGCACCCAAGCAATGTCTTTGACGTCGGGCGCATCCAGTGCCCCGCACCAAACCGCACGCGAGAACGGCCGCGGCGTCGCCGCGATGCGATCGCCAAGCTCTTCGCCCACGGCATCGGCAAGAAACGAAAACTGCGCGAACCCGGACGCGGCGCGCCCACGCCTGCGCCGCCGCAACCGCGCGTCAAAGATCTGGGGCACATCGCTCATCGCGAGGAGTCTGGCACGGCCCGCCCGCACGCGTCATTATCGGCGCATGGACCTAACGGCCTCCCGCCTGACACGCTTCGCCCGCACGGCAGGCCGCGCCGCGCTGGACCTCGTCCTGCCGCCGCTCTGTCTCAAGTGCCGCGCGTCGGTCGCCGAACCACAGTCCACCTGCGCCAAGTGTTGGAGCGAACTGCGCTTCCTCAGCGCCCCGCAATGCGTCCAATGCGGCATCCCGTTTCCGCACGACTTAGGCCAAGGCGTGAAGTGCGCCGCCTGCATCGCCCGTCCGCCGTCGTTCGCCATCGCCCGTTCGGCGCTCGCCTACGACGACGCCAGCCGCGATCTGATCCTCGGCTTCAAGCACGGCGATCGCCTGGAAGCCGTACCGCTCTTCGCCCGCTGGATGACAAGCACCGGCCGCGAAGCGCTCGACGGCGCCGACATGCTCGTACCCGTACCGTTACATTGGCGTCGCCTCGTCGCCCGCCGCTACAATCAGGCGGCTGAACTTGCACACGCGCTCGCCCGCATCACCGGCACGCCTGTCGAAGCAAACCTGCTCACGCGCACAAAGCGCACGCGCAGCCAGGGCGAAATGATCTCGGCGCGCGAGCGTATGAAGAACGTCGCCGGCGCCTTTGCCGTCGCGCCATCGCACCGCAGCAAACTCAAAGGCCGCTGCGTCACAATTGTTGATGACGTCTTAACGACCGGCGCGACGTTGAGTGCGTGCGCCAAGACACTCCTGCGCAACGGCGCGGCTTCTGTGTCATTGATCACACTAGCGCGCGTTGTGCGCCCGTTAAGCCTGGACCTATAATCTCTGACAGGTGGGCGGGGAGCCCCGACGATCTATATCGTTGGTCATTATGCAGACTCTTGATTTGCCGATGTCCGCAGCCGGTTCAGACGCCCCTTCCAAGGTGGTCGTTTATTCGACGCTCTTGTGCCCGTATTGCCATCGCGCGAAGGCGCTGCTGCGCAAAAAGGGCGTCGCCTTCACCGAGATCGACGTCGGCATGGATCCCGCCAAACGCGCCGAGATGGTCAATCTCGCGCATGGGCGCCACACGGTCCCGCAGATCTTCATCGACGGCAAACACGTCGGCGGCTGTGACGACCTCCACGATCTCGACGATCAGGGCAAGCTTGACTTGCTCTTGGACGAAGCCACCCGCTAACCTGCCCGAATGACAGGCACATTCCGCGCAGCCTGTGTGCAGATGCGCACGGGCCTCGACGTCGCCGCGAACATCGCCGCCGCCGAAAAACTCATCCGCGAAGCCAAGCTTGCGGGCGCCGCCTTTGTCGCGACCCCGGAAATGACGTCGCTCTTCGAAGCCGAAAGCGACGCGCTCTTCGCCAAAGTCCGCATCGAAGACGACGACACGGCGCTGAAAGCCTTCCGCCACCTCGCCGAAGAACTCTCGCTGTGGCTGCTCGTCGGCTCGCTGCCGATCAAGGTCGGCGAACGCCAATGCGCCAACCGCCAATTCCTCATCAACCCAAAGGGCCAAGTCGCCGCCTGGTACGACAAGGTCCACATGTTCGACGTCGATCTGCCCGGCGGCGAAACCTATCGCGAATCCCGCAACTACCGCCGCGGCGAACGCGCCGTCGTCGCCGACATGCCGTGGGGCAAACTAGGCCTCAGCGTCTGCTACGACCTGCGCTTCCCGCAGCTCTACCGCGCGCTCGCCAAAGCCGGCGCGTCGTTCCTGGTCATCCCCGCCGCTTTCACCCACACCACCGGCCAAGCCCACTGGCACGTCCTCCAGCGCGCCCGCGCGATTGAGACGGGCTGCTTCGTCATCGCCCCGGCCCAAGGCGGCAAGCACGAAAACGGCCGCCGCACCTTCGGCCACAGCCTCATCGTCGACCCGTGGGGCCAGATCCTGGCGGAGGGCGGCGAAGACCCGGGCATCGTCGTAGCCGACATCGACCCGGCGAAAGTCACAGAGGCGCGCGCCCGCGTCCCCGCCTTGACCCACGACCGCCCATTCACACTTTCTTAAGCAGCCCAGCGCCCACTTGGAGCCCGCCTTGCGGCGCGTCGCGTTAGCAGCCATGCTTTGGGACTGCCAAGGGGCCGGGGAAACGGTAGTTGCGTCATGATCCGATACCAGCTCGTCTGTAAAAAGGACCATGCCTTCGAAGGCTGGTTCCGCGACAGCACCGCCTACGACACGCAGGCCAAGAAGGGCCTCCTCGCGTGCCCGACCTGCAATTCGAAACAGGTGAAGAAAGCCCCCATGGCCCCCGCCGTCTCGAAGAAGGGCGAACTCGCCGAGGCCGCTGTCAAAGCGAAGGCCATGCGCGAGTGGGTCTCGAACGTCCGCAAACACGTCGAGAAGAACGCCGAATACGTCGGCGAAAAATTTCCCGACGAGGCCCGCGCGATCCACTACGGCGACGCCGAGGAACGCCAAATCTACGGCGAGGCCACGATCGAAGACGCCAAAGACCTCATCGAAGAAGGCATCCCCGTCGCGCCGCTACCATCAGTGCCGCGCGCCGACTCCTAACGCCTTCGCCGCGTCCTCCCTCATCCGTCAAGCCCGGCCATGACGATTTAAGGGACGGTGCAACTATGTCCCCGCGGCTAACGCTTCTTCGCCGCGACCATGTAGTTCACGTCCGTATCCGACGTGAGCAGCCATTGACCGGTCAGTGGATTGAACATCACGCCGCTCTCCGTCGTCACGTTGAGCCCCGCGCGCGTCAGGGCGGTGTCAAGCTCCAGCGGCTTCACGAACTTCGCCCAATCATGCGTGCCCCGTGGAAGCCAGCCCAGCACGTACTCCGCCCCGACGATGGCGAGCGCGAAGGCCTTCGCCGTCCGATTGATCGTGGCGACGAACATGAGGCCGGAAGGCTTCAACATCGACGCGCAGCTCGTCAGGAACAAATTCAGATCCGCGACATGCTCGATCACTTCCATATTGAGGATCACGTCGAACCGCTCGCCGGCGGCGGCCAACGCCTCGGCCGTCGTCGCGCGATAGTCGATAGCCAAGCCTTGCTCCTCGGCATGGACGCTCGCGGTCTTGATGTTCTTCGCCGACGCATCGGCGCCCAGCACGTCGAACCCGAGTCGGGTCATGGGTTCGCTCAGCAACCCGCCGCCGCAGCCGATGTCGAGCAGCCTTAAGCCAGCGAACGGCCTATTGCCCTTAGGGTCGCGCCCGAAATGAGTCGCCGCCTGGTCGCGGATAAACCCCAGCCGGACGGGGTTGAACTTGTGCAGAACCCCGAATTTGCCGTGCGGATTCCACCATTCGGCCGCCAGCGCCGAAAAGCGCGCGACTTCGGCCTCGTCGATTGTGGATTGCGCTGGTGTGACGGCAGACACCGGGTCGAACCTCTGCGCGTTGCGTGACAAACTCTCAAGCCATAACTATACCCCACCGCTGACCGATCAACCCCTTGACCAACGGACGCAACGCCGCGCGACCCCATGCCCAAACTCGTCATGAAGTTCGGCGGCACGTCGGTGGCGGACCTCGAGCGTATCCGCAACGTCGCAGCCAAGGTTAAGCAAGAGGTCGACCGCGGCTATCAAGTCGCCGTCATCCTCTCGGCCATGGCGGGCGAAACCAACAAGATGGTCTCCTGGGCGCGCGAGCTGTCGCCCCTCCACGACTCGCGCGAATACGACACGGTGGTGTCGTCGGGTGAGCAGATCACGGTTGGCCTCCTCGCGATCGCCTTGCAGCACATCGGCGTGCCGGCGCGCTCATGGCTCGGCTGGCAAATTCCGATCCGCACCAGCGGCATGCACGGCGCCGCGGCGATCACCGAGATCGACGCCAAGATCCTCGAAGAGCGCCTCGCCCAAGGCCAAGTCGCCGTCATCGCGGGCTTCCAAGGCATCGGCCCCGACAACCGCATAACCACGCTCGGCCGCGGCGGCTCCGACACCAGCGCGGTCGCGGTCGCGGCCGCCTTGAAGGCGGAGCGTTGCGACATCTACACCGACGTCGACGGCGTCTACACGACCGACCCGCGCATCACACCCAAGGCGCGCAAGCTCGACAAGATCGCCTACGAAGAAATGCTCGAGATGGCGTCATTGGGCGCAAAGGTCCTACAAACCCGCTCGGTCGAATTGGCGATGATCCACGGCGTGCGGATCCAGGTCCTCTCAAGCTTTGAGGATCTCCCCGGCACGCTCGTATGCGATGAGGACGAAATCGTGGAAAAGCAACTGGTCTCAGGCATCGCCTACAGCCGGGACGAGGCGAAGATCACGCTCCTGAAAGTGCCCGACAAGCCGGGCATCGCAGCCGCGATCTTCGGTCCGCTCGCCGACGGCGGCATCAACGTCGACATGATCGTTCAGAACGTGTCGGAAGACGGCAAGTTCACCGACATGACGTTCACCGTCGGCCGCGCCGAGTTCGAACGTGCTATTCACATCATCGAACGTAATATCGCTGCGATTGGTTATCAAAAGCTCTTAACCGACAAGAACGTCGCCAAGGTCTCCGTCATCGGCGTCGGCATGCGCGCGCACGCCGGTGTCGCGCAAACCATGTTCGCGACCTTGGCGGAAAAGGGCATCAATATTCAGGTTATCTCGACCTCAGAAATTAAGATCAGCGTACTGATCGCCGCCGAATTTACCGACACCGCAGTTCGTGCGCTTCACACAGCGTACGGATTGGATAAGTAATGGGGCTGGGGCCCCTTAAATTCAGCGACTGCCGGGCGTAAGGAACCAGATGGCGCCAACCACCGCCGGCCCACGTGTCCTGTTGAAGCGCATGCGCGAGATCATGGTCGAGCGCATCTCCCCACAAGCGCGCCTCGACAAGATCGTAAGCCTGATTGCGGCCAACATGGTGGCGGAAGTCTGCTCGATCTATTTGGTCAAGCAGGGCGGCTGGCTCGAACTTTTCGCCACCGAAGGCTTGAACAAAACTGCTGTCCACAAAACGCGCCTCAAGATGGGCGAGGGCATCGTCGGGGACGTCGCGAAGAACGGCCGCCCGCTGAACCTGTCGGACGCCCCCGCGCACCCGAACTTCTCCTACCGCCCGGAAACGGGCGAAGACCCGTACCAGTCGATGCTCGGCGTGCCGATCCTGCGCGGCTCGCGCGCGGTCGGCGTGCTCGCGGTGCAAAACGCCACTCATCGCAACTACGGCGAAGAAGAAGTCGAAGCGCTCCAAACCATCGCCATGGTCCTGGCCGAGATGGTCGTCTCGGGCTCGCTCGTCGAATTGGGCGAGATCGACGCGGGACCAAAACGGGATCGTCCATGGCGCGGGCAGGGGGTGGTCTTCTGCGAAGGCATCGCGATGGGCCGCGCGATCCTCCACGAACCGCGCGTTAAAGTCGAAAAGCTGATCGCCGACGACATCGGCGCCGAACGCCTGCGCCTCGACAAAGCCATCTCCGAACTGCGCGAAGCGATCGACGCGATGCTCGCGACCGAAGACACGGTCATCACCGGCGAAACGCGCGACGTGCTGGAAGCCTACCGCATGTTCGCCCACGACCGCGGCTGGCTGGCCAAGCTGCGCGAAGCGGTGACCAGTGGCCTGACGGCGGAGGCCGCGGTCGAACGCGTCCAAAACGACACCCGCGCCCGCATGGCGCGCCTGACCGATCCGATCATCAAGGACCGCCTGCACGATCTCGACGACCTCGCGAACCGCCTGCTGCGCCACCTGACGGGCAAAGCCGACACGGCCGCGCACGACACGCTGCCTGCCGACGTGGTCCTGTTCGCCCGCACGATGGGCCCGGCCGAACTGCTTGATTACGACCGCTCCAAGATCCGCGGCCTGGTATTGGAGGAGGGTTCGCCCACCAGCCACGTCGCCATCGTCGCCCGCGCGCTCGACATCCCAGTCGTCGGCCGCATCGAGAACGTGTTGGAGCAGATCGAGCAAAACGACTGGGTTATCGCCGACGGCGACACGGCCGAGATCCATATCCGCCCGGCGCATGACGTGCGCGAAGCTTATCGCCACAAGCTCGCCCTGCGCGCCCAGCGCCAGGCGACGTTTGCGGCGATGCGCACGCAGCCGTCGATCACCAAGGACGGCGAGCGCATACGCCTGATGATGAATGCAGGCCTCCTCGCCGACTTGCCGCATTTGGAAGAAACCGGCGCAGAGGGCATCGGCCTCTTCCGCACCGAACTTCAGTTCATGATCTCAAGCGCCATGCCGCGCCTGCAGGACCTGATCACGCTCTACAGCGCCGTGCTCGATGGCGCGGCCGGCAAGCCCGTCGTCTTCCGCACGCTCGACCTGGGCGGCGACAAGGTGCTGCCGTACGCACGTCCCATGCCGGAGGAAAACCCGGCGATGGGCTGGCGCGCGATCCGCATGACGCTCGATCGCCCGGCCTTGCTCCGCTACCAGATCCGCGCGCTGCTACGCGCGGCGGCGGGCCGCGACGTGGACATCATGTTCCCGATGGTCGCCGAGGTTGCCGAGTTCCGAGCCGCCCGCGCGCTCGTCGATCGCGAGCTCGAACGCCTCTCGAACATGAAGGCGCAGCCCCCACGCAAGGTCCGCGTCGGAACCATGCTCGAGGTGCCGGCGCTGGCCTTCCAATTGCCGTCCCTGCTCACGACCGCCGACTTCATCTCGGTCGGCTCGAACGACCTGATGCAGTTCTTCTTCGCCAGCGACCGGGGCAACCCGCGTCTCGGCACGCGCTACGACCTGCTAAGTCCGCCTATGCTTAATTTCCTGAAAGGAATTGTTGAGGCCGCGAAGGCCCGCGGCGTACCCGTGACCCTGTGCGGTGAAATGGCAGGCCGCCCGCTCGAAGCGATGGCATTGATCGGCTTAGGGTTCCGCTCGCTGTCGATGGCCCCGGCCTCCATCGGGCCGGTCAAGCAAATGCTCCTTGCACTGAACACCGGCGAGGTTTCGTCCTTCATGGACAGCCTCCCGGATCGCCACGAACACTCGCTTCGAGAGCAATTGAAGCTCCTTGCAATCAATGAGCGCGTGCCGATTTGATCCGCTCAATTCGCATGTAAGCGTTTACTTGCGAGTCGTTGTTTTGCAATATTTAACGGCTGCCGGCGTAAGGTTCCACGATAAGGTGCTGGCGCAGTTGATGTTGTCTCAAAACACGCGCGTCGGCCCCAAGGGGATGCGTGGGGACGAGTAGACGCGATGAGCAACGTGTCGCAATTGCAGACGCCGGAAGAGCGCAAAGAACGGCGCCGCTTGCATCTGCGTGAAGTTACGTCGGACAACGAGCAGGCATCAGAGTTGCCGGACGTGCAAGAACCCGAAGCCCCCGTCGAAGAACAAGCCGAACCGCAAGCGCCGAAGGAAACGCTCGGCAACTTGCTGCGTGACACGCGCGTTGCGCGCGGTGAAGATACGGCCACCGTCGCCGCCAAACTCAAGATGCGCCGCGACCAACTCGAAGCGATCGAGAGCGGCGACTACGCGAAGCTCCCCGGCCGCACCTACGTGCTGGGCTTCGTGCGCTCGTACGCGACATATCTCGGCCTCGATGCCGACGCGTTCGTCAAACGCATCAAGGACGAAAGCGTCGCCGACGCCGACGTGAAGGCCGCGGCCCTGGTATTTCCGGAAGCCGCCGAAGAACACCGCATGCTGCCGAACGGCTCGATCCTCATCTGGGCGATGCTGATCGCGATGGTGATCTACGGCATCAGCTATCTGACGATGCCCGACCGCAAATCGGCGACGACCGCAAAGGCCAGCCAACCCGCCGTCGTGATTGAAGAGCCGAAAGACGTCGGACCGAAGACCGAATCGTCCGTCGCCGACACCTGGCGCGCCGCGACCAGCGAACCGCCGGTGACGTACGTCGCCGGCGCGCAAGTGCTTCCCGAATCGAACACGGTCGAAACGCCGCGCCTTCTGACCGATGATCCGGCGCTGCCGCGCGAGATGAACTTCGCCGTCGCGCAAGTGACCAACATCGCCGCCGTCTCGCCGGCCGCGCAAACGGCCGGATCGCGCGTCACATTCAAGGCGCTCGAACCCACGTACATTCAGATCAAAGATTCACAGCAACGCGGCCCGCGCGCCGTTTTGGTGTCGCGTGTACTGAATGTCGGCGAATCATACGAAGCGCCGAATCGCAGCGGGCTTGTTATGCAGACGGGTAATGCCGGCGGCCTTCAAGTTGAAGTAGATGGTCGCGTTGTCGGCGTTCTCGGCAAGGGCGGCGAAGTGATCACACGCATCCCGCTGGATCCTTCGCATTTTCTCGAACGAATCGCTGCATCCCAATAATTGCGATCGGCAATGCTTGACCCTCAGGGCTCAGGCGAACACCCTCATACAAGAGAAGTGATTCGCGCGTGACGTTGCGAGTCGCTGGGGCACTTTCCTAATTTTCTCCGAGGGGCTCATGTCGAACGCAGAAGCTGCGGAATCAAATCCCGCGCCAAGGCCGCGTGCCGGTCGTCCGCGCAGCGTAGAATCGCGCCGCGCCATCATTCAATCGGCGATGCACATTCTTCAGAACGACGGCTATGCCGCTCTGAACATTGAAGCAATCGCCGCCAAGGCCGGTGTGTCGAAGCAGACGATTTACCGTTGGTGGTCGTCGGCCGCGTTCATCGTGCTGGAAGCCCTGATCGCCGACATGCCGTCGCAAGAGGGCCTGGTTCCCGACACGGGCTCCATCCGCGGCGACCTGCAGGAACTCGTCCGTCCGACCGTCCGCGCGCTCAGCCAGCGCCGTGGCGCCGTCTACAAGGCCCTGATCGCGGAGGCGCAAGCCGACCCGCGCTTCGCCGAAGCCTTCCGCGCGCAGTTGATGTCCGCGCACCGCGAAATCGTCCGCGCCGTCGTCGCCCGTGCGCAGCTGCGCGGTGAGGTGCCGTTCGAAGTCGACGGAGATCTCGCTGCCGACTTGGTTTACGGCCCGATCCTCTACCGTCTTCTCAACGGCCACGCGACGCTCGACGAAACCTTCGCGTTCGATCTGATCGACGCCGTGGTCTCAGGCCTACGCTACCGCGACGCCGGCACGAAGCGCGCGGCCGAAGCCGCCGAATAACCAAAGCAAACCAAAAACGCGCGCGAGCCACCGGCCCGCGCGCGTTTTTCGTTTCGAGTGCGCGTTCGGTTCGGGTGGAGCGGCGTCCATTCAGCCTCACCACAAAGCCTCAAAGAGCACCAAGTTCCACAAAGACCCTCCCGGCGCGCAGCGCCAGTGGGCACATCGCCTGCGGCGCAAAAGAGCCTTCGTGAAACTTCGTGTTCTTCGAGGCTTTGTGGTGAAGCTGAATCGACACATCACCCCGCCTCAAGCAAGCGCGTTAATTAGTCGACCCGAACGACGGCCTTCCCCACCGCGCGCCGATTCAAAATATCGCTAAGCGCCTGCCGCGCCTCGCTGAACGCGTAAACGCGCCCGACCTGCGGCTTCAGTTGGCCCGACGCAAACCAAGCGAGCAACTGCTTCAAATTCTCCGCCGCGACAGCCGGCTCATGCATGAACGAGAAGCGCGCGAGATCGACGCCGACCAACGCCGCGCCCTTCAACAGAGCCAGATTGACGGGCAGGGCAGGGATCGTCCCCGCCGCAAACCCGACGACCAAGTGTCGTCCGCGCCACGCGAGCGACCGAAACGCCAATTCTGTGAGCTGCCCGCCGACGGGATCGTAGACGACGTCGACGCCGCGCCCGCCGGTGATCTCCTTGATGCGATCGCGAAAAACCTCCGGCGCAATATCGATCGCATGATCCGCACCAAGCTTCGTCGCGAACGCGCGCTTCTCATCGGAAGAAGCTGCCGCGATCACGCGCGCCCCCATGATCTTCGCAACCTCAATCCCTGCCGACCCGACGCCGCCACCCGCGCCAAGCACCAGCAACGTCTCGCCCGCCTTGAGATCTGCACGCTGACGAAACGCGTGCAGCGCCGTCATGTAGTTCGTGCGGAAGCCAGCCGCGGTTTCAAAGCTCATCGCATCGGGAATCGGCACCGCCGCGACCGCAGGCACGACAGCCGTCTGCGAAAACCCACCGGTGAATCCACCCGCCATCACGCGCTCTCCAACCTTCAGCGTCGTAACATCCGCAGCAACGGCTTCAACCTCACCGGCAAATTCCGACCCAGGCGAAAACGGCAACGGCGGCTTCACCTGATACTTGCCCGCCGCAATCAACGCATCGAGCAAACTCGCACCCGACGCGCGCACACGCAGCCGCACATGCCCCTTCGGCAATTCACTCGCCGGAATGTCCCGAAACGCAATCGCCTCAGGCGGCCCAAAGGCTTCAACGAAATGGGCTTTCATGGGGGCTCGCCTCCGATCACTGTGCGTGCATCGTCATAGGCGCGAACCCGTCCCGCGAAAAGCCGTGGTTTGCGACGTTACGAAACTGGGGACAAAGACCGCGCGCCACGTCCCGCGGCGCAAACGCCCGTGCCAGATTCGCAAGGTCACTAGGAGAGACCGACATGAAACGCATCCTGCCCGCCCTTGGCCTCGTGTTGCTGACGGGTTGCCAAACCTTAGGGCTCAGCGACGGCGAAAAGACAGCGATGGCCCCGCCGGCCGCAGACGTCGCAGCACCCGCGCCGGTCGCGCCGCAACCGACGATCGCCGTCGCCGACGCATGGGCCGCGCCGACGCCGAAGGGCGCCAAAGTCGCCGCCGGCTTCTTCACCGTCGCGAACGGTGCGACCGCAGACGATCGCTTGCTCAGCGCCACAAGCTCGCGCGCAGGCCGCGTCGAACTTCACGAAATGTCGATGGACGGCAAAACGATGAAGATGCGTCCGGTGAAGGACATCGCCGTTCCCGCCGGCGGCTCGGTCGCGCTCAACGAAGGCGGCATGCATCTGATGTTCATGGACATCAACAAGCCGTTCGTCGTCGGCGACACTGTCCCCGTGAAGCTCACTTTCGAAAAAAGCGGCGACGTCGAGGTGACGGTGATCGTGAGGCAGCGCTCGGCGTCCGCGAACCACCATCACTAACCCAGACGAAATAGGGTAAGCGCGGCGATCAAAAATCCGATCGCCGCGACCCACGCCCCCGCCCCGCGGGCTTGTCTGCGACTTAACCACGCGCCGCTAACCTCTGCCCGAACCCCATTTCACATGGTATTGTGGAAATCTCGACCTAACCGATCTAGATCACGAACATGCTGTCACAAAAGGCCCGATACGCCCTGCGCGCCATGTTGCACCTGGCCGCAAAGCCCATCGCCGAACCGCAACAGATCGCCGACATCGCCGAAGGCGCCGCCGTCCCGCGCAAATTCCTGGAGCAGATCCTCTTGGAACTGAAACGGCGCGGCCTGGTCCACAGCGTGCGTGGCCGCCACGGCGGCTATCAACTCGGCCGCGAACCCAAGGACATCGACTTCGCGGAAATCATCCGCGTCATCGACGGCCCCTTGGCGCTAAGCCCGTGCGCCAGCCGCACCGCCTACCGCCGCTGCGACGACTGCACGGATGAGGCGACGTGCGCGATCCGCAAGGCGCTGATCGACGTGCGCAATTCGACTGCCAAGATCCTCGAACAGCACTCGCTGGCCGACGCCATGGCCGATCGCCGCAAAATGAAGCCCGCCGCCTAGAACCTGGACATGCGGCGCGATTGACGGCCACGCGTCGCTCGTGTGTTCTCTGGCGCAGAATCGTCGGCGCTCCAAGGACCAGGCGGCCCATGCTCTACAATCTGTTCTTCAAGCATCCGAACGACGTCGGTGAAACCTACGCACGTCACTTCGCGACGGCGCTCGAATTCGGCTGCACGATGATCGCCGCAGGCTTCGCCTGCGTCGTCCACGCCATCGTCCCGCGCTTCTTCGAACACACGGCCAGTAACACCGTCACCGCGTTGCACGCGCGCATGATGCTGCGCCGTCAGGCGCATCCCGCGCCGCGCGCCGAAATCGACTACGCGATCTAGCTCCGGCGCCGCTCGTCGCCGACGATCTCGGCCAAATAAAACCAGGCTGGCATCCAGCAAAAGCAGAAATTCCCGTCCTTCACGCAGGGCACGTCCAGCATCGCCTCCGGTTCCGATGGAGCCGGCGCAGCGGTCGCGCGTTCTGCGACGCAAGCCAACGGGGCCCGCGTTTTCAAGGAAACGACGCGATTGGGGATCGAGGGCATCAGCGAATCTCCTAAATCGATTCAACCGAAAGTACATTGACTCTACCAATTTAGTCGTGATTATGTCGAGTGAATTCTGCGCAAGGAGAGTAAGGATGTCCGAGCACGTCACCGTAGGCGCCGCTGCCGTCGAACCCTTGACCCCTGCCATCGGCGCCGTCGTCCACGGCGTGAATCTCGCGTCCGACCTGGACGCCGCCGCGATCGCCGAAATCCGCCGCGCGCTGCTGAAACACGAAGTCCTATTCTTCGAAAACCAAACGCTGACCCCGCGTCAGCATCGCGATTTCGCCGCCCGCTTCGGCGCGTTGCACATCCATCCGGTCTATCCGCAAGTCGACGGCACGCCCGAAGTCATCGTGCTCGACAACCACGCGGACAACCCGACCGACAACGACAACTGGCACACCGACGTCACCTTCATCGAAACGCCGCCGATGGCGAGCATCCTCCACGCGCGTGAGCTGCCGCCGTGGGGTGGGGACACGATGTGGTCATCCATGACGGCGGCTTACGAAGCTCTGTCGCCGTCGTTCCGCGAATACCTGTCGACGCTGGAAGCCGTGCATGATTTCACGCGCTCTTTCCCGCCGGACCGCCAAGTCAGCTTGAACGCCGGCGAAACACGTTACGAAGAGGCGCGTCGCAAGCATCCGCCGGTGACGCATCCGGTTGTGCGCACGCATCCCGAAACCGGCAAGCGCGGCCTGTTCGTGAACTACGGCTTCACGACCCACATCAAAGCCCTGTCGCGCAAGGAAAGCGCGGCGATCCTAAAGCTCCTGCACGAACACATTCAGCAGCCGCAATTCATCCTCCGTTGGCGCTGGAAGCCGGGCAGCGTCGCCTTCTGGGACAACCGCAACACCCAGCACTTCGCCGTCAACGACTATCTCCCCCACAGGCGCGTGATGCACCGCGCGACGGTCTTGGGCGACAAGCCGTATTTTGACCCCAGGGCCGTCGCGAAGGCCGCCTGACCGTGCTGCCTCACGTGGACAACCACGGTCCGTCCGTGGTCGGCTCGACGCGCAAACGGGAATCGACCTTGAGCGCACCGCGCGAGCATCCGGAACATCTTGTCATCTGCGGCGGCGGCGCCAGCGCGGTGCTTCTGCTGCACGCCTTGCGCCGGCGCGCCGAACAGCCGTTGCATGTAACAATGGTGGAGGAGCGCTCCACCGCCGGCACCGGCACGGCCTACTCGACGCCCAGCACCTCGCATTTGCTGAATGTTCCCGCAGGCCGCATGTCGGCCGATGCGGAGAATCCGAACGAGTTCGTGAACTGGCTCGGCGAAAACTACCCCGCCGAAAACTATACCGCGAAGTCGTTCGTGCCGCGTCCGCTCTACGGCGTCTACCTCAAGCATCTATTGGCAACGGCCGCCGTTGATCGCAGGTCCCCGGTGCAAGTCACCGTTCGCCGCGGCACGATCCAAACGATCGAGCAGCGTCCGCAACATTGGAGGCTGACGCTGGGCGACGAGAAGAAAATCGACGCCGACGCGGTGGTGATTGCCACCGGCAACGCGCCGCCGCGCCCCTATTTCGCGACCGGCGATGACGTGCGCGACCTCATCCTCAACGACCCCTGGGACACCGACGCAAAAGCCGCCATCCCAGGCGACGCGAACATCGCGCTGGTAGGCTCCGGTCTCACCGCCGTCGACGTGGCCGTCGAGCTGCTGGACAAAGGTCACCGCGGCCAAATCCGCATGATCTCGCGCCACGGCTTGCTGCCGCGCAAACACGCGCAAGCTTTCGTCAGCGCCGGCTGGCTGTTCCCGCCATATCCAAAGTCCGTCGCCGAACTCATGCGCCGCACGCGCGGCGAAGCGCGCAGCATTCCGGGACACGATGCCTGGCGCACCGCCATCGATGCGCTCCGCCCCAATCTGCCGGCGATCTGGGGCGCGCTCACGCCCGACAACAAGGCGCGCTTCTTGCGCCACGTGCGTCCGTACTGGGAAGTGCACCGCCACCGCATGGCGCCGGAAGTCGCCGCACGCGTCGAGGCCGCCATCGCCGCGGAGCGCATCGTGATTCAACATGGCCGCTTGCAGGCCATCGAAAGCGCAATGCCGGGCGGGCTCAGCTTGCGCGTGAAAACGCATGGCCGCGTTACGGCGATCCCGGCCGATGTCGCGATCAATTGCACCGGCCCGGAATGTGATCCGACGACGTCGCGCAATCCGTTGATCGTCGATCTGCTGCACAAGGGCCTCGCGCGGCCCGACCCGTTGCATCTGGGCGTCGATACGGACGAGAGCGATCGTCTGATCGCCGTCGACGGCCGGGCAAATCACAACCTCTACGCCGTTGGCCCGGTCGCCCGCGGCCGCCTATGGGAAGTCACGGCGATACCGGAAATCCGGGTTCAGGCCGCACACCTCGCGCGCAAAATCTCGCCACGCGCGAGCGAGCAAGTCAACGCCTATACCATCTAATCTCTATTGACTCGATAGAGATTACGGATATGCTCGCCTCCGTCATAGGGGGTAGGCCTAAGTGGGAGCGCGCGGCTGATGAACAAGACGATCCATTTCGCGACGGCGTCGTTGATGGCGCTGAGCGTATTCTCAAGCCCGGTGATGGCGGGGCAAAAGGAAGATCTGAAAGCGCAGATCGAAGCGCTCAAGAAACAGATCGCCGATCAGCAGGCTCAACTTGAGGCGCTCTCCGCCCAAGTCCAAGACGTCAAAGTCTCCGCCGGCAACCAATTCGCTGAATCGCAGCGACAAGCGGCCGAATCCCCGAGGCTGACGGTCAAGGACGCGCGCCCGACATTCGCCTCCGCCGACGGCAAGACCACGATTTCGCTACGCGGTCGTCTCTCGCTCGACTACGCAAACTACTTCCAAGACGATGCCGGCCCGCTCGCCACAGACTTCCGTCGCGGCTCGTTCGGCGATGCAACCGAAGCCTCGCGCGCCCGCGACCTCAACGACGGCACCAACTTCCGCCGCGCGCAATTCGGCATCGAAGGCAAGATCGACAACGATTGGCAATACAGCCTGATCTACGAATTCGGCGGCACCGGCCAGGAAGACGGCGGCCGCATCCAAGATCTCTTTCTGCAATACAACGGCTTCGATTGGGTGCGCCTGCGCGCCGGCGCGTTCGGTCCGTCGGTCGGCTACGACGACTCGATCTCGAACGCGGACTCGCTCTTCCTAGAACGCGCATCGCCGGCGGAACTGCAGCGCCAGATCGCCGGCGGCGAAGGCCGCACCGGCGTCGCCGCCTATTCGAACGGCGAGCAATGGTTCGGCTCGGTCGCCGTGACCGGCGCCCCGATCGCAACGCAGAGCTTCGACGAACAACTGGCCCTCGTGGGTCGCGTCGCCTGGCTCCCCGTCAAGAGCAACGACTTCAATCTGCATGTCGGCGCCAATGCGACGTATTTGCTACGCGCGCCCGACCAGGGCCCCGACGTTGCGCAGCGCTACACGCTGCGCCTGCGTGACCGGCCCGAAATCCGCGTTGACGGCACGCGCCTCATCGACACCGGCAACATCAACACCGACACGCTGTTTGCGCCGGGGTTAGAAGCAGCCGCGAACTTCCGGAACGTCTACGTTCAGGGTGAATACTTCTTGTACCAGTTCGAGCGCGAACTGCCGGGCGGCCTGCCGGACCCGGATTTCAGCGGCTGGTACGTCCAGGCAGCGTGGGCCCTAACGGGTGAGACACGGAACTGGAACCCTGCCAACGGCGTTTTCTCCGGGCTCAAGCCTGCCAAACCCTTGAGCTTCGACGGCGACGGCTGGGGTGCGCTGGAATTGGCGGTCCGCTACAGCTTCTCCGACTTGAACTACCGCGAAGATCTCTTGCCCGCCGCGGGCGGCATTCGCGGCGGCGAACAAGAGGCGTGGACCGTCGGCCTCAACTGGTACGTGAACAACAACATCCGCTTCCTGCTTGACTATCAGATCATCGACATCGACCGCCTGAGTTCGGGCGCAGCCAACGCTTACGGCGCCGGCGTCTTCGTCCCGCCGGCGGGCGCCCAGATCGGCCAAGACCTCGAAATCGTTTCGTTGCGTACCCAGTTCACATTCTGACGCCAGCCATTACCTGAAGGAGTTTCTGGAATGACGACGACGTCCCGCCTCACCGGCTACGCGCTGACTGCAGCGGCCTTCTTGCTGCTCTTCAGCCAGGTGGTCTTCGCGAAGGACTACACGCTGCTCAACGTGTCGTACGACCCGACGCGCGAGCTCTACGCGCAGATCAACGCGGCGTTCGCCGCCGACCTCAAAGCCAAAACCGGGGACACGGTCACGATCAACCAAAGCCACGGTGGCTCCGGTAAGCAAGCCCGTTCGGTGATCGACGGTCTCGACGCCGACGTGGTGACGCTGGCGCTCGCCTACGACATCGACGAAATCGCCGGGCGCGCAAAGCTCTTCCCGCTCGATTGGCAAAAACGCTTGCCGCACAACTCGACGCCCTACACCTCGACCATCGTGTTCCTGGTCAAGAAGGGCAATCCATGGAAGCTGAAAGATTGGGGCGACCTCGTGAAGCCCGGCATCCAAGTGATCACGCCGAATCCGAAAACGTCGGGCGGCGCGCGCTGGAACTACCTCGCGGCATGGGCCTACGCGAAGAACCTGCCGGGCGGCAGCGACGACACCGCGAAGGCTTTCGTGGGCAAGCTCTACAAGAACGTTCCTGTTCTCGACACCGGCGCACGCGGTTCGACGACGACGTTCGTTCAGCGCGGCATCGGCGACGTTCTGCTCGCCTGGGAAAACGAAGCCTTGCTGGCGCTCAAGGAATTGGGTCCTGACAAGTTCGAGATCGTCTACCCGCCGTCCAGCATTTTGGCCGAACCGCCGGTCGCGCTGGTCGACAAAAACGCCGACAAAAAGGGCAATCGCGCCGTCGCCGAGGCGTATCTTAAGTTCCTGTACACGCCCGCCGCGCAAGACATCGTCGCCAAGAACTATTATCGTCCGACCGACCCGGCGGCGGTCGCGAAGTACCGCAGCCAGTTTAAGGAGATTAAGCTGTACACGATCGACAAAGACTTCGGCGGCTGGAAGAAGGTGCAGGCGTTGCACTTCACCGACGGCGGCGTCTTCGACCAGATCTATCAACCGGGCAAATAATTGACGGCCGTAGCCAACTCTTGGCGCTTCAAAAAGCCGAGCGTTCTCCCCGGGTTCGGGCTGACGCTCGGCTTCGCCTTGTTCTACCTCAGCGTCATCGTCCTGATCCCGTTGGCCGCGCTGTTGCTGCGGCCGTGGGAGTTGGGCGTCGACGGCGTGTTCGCGGCCGTCACCGCACCGCGCGTCGTCGCCGCGTTGCAGCTCAGCTTCGGCGCAGCCCTGATCGCAAGCTTGATCAACGCCGTCTTCGGTTTGATCGTGGCCTGGATGCTCGTCAGGTATGAATTCCCCGGCAAGCGCATCATCGACGCGCTCGTCGACCTGCCGTTCGCGCTGCCGACGGCCGTCGCCGGCATCGCGCTCACCACGCTCTACGCGCCGAACGGCTGGATCGGCCAATATCTCGAACCTCTGGGCATCAAGGTCGCCTACACGCCGCTCGGCGTCGTCTTCGCGCTGACCTTCATCGGTTTGCCCTTCGTCGTGCGCTCGGTCCAACCGGTACTCGCCGATCTCGAGAAAGAATTCGAAGAAGCCGCAGCCAGCCTCGGCGCGACACGCGCGCAGACATTCCGCCGCGTGATCTTCCCCGCGGTGCTGCCGTCATGGCTTACCGGCGTGGCGCTGGCCTTCGCGCGCGCCGTCGGCGAATACGGCTCGGTGATCTTCATCGCCGGCAACCTGCCGATGGTCTCCGAAATCGCCCCGCTGCTGATCATCATCAAGCTCGAACAATACGACTACGCCGGCGCCGCCGCCGTCGGCTCCGCGATGCTGGCCATCTCGTTCCTGCTGCTGCTCGCGATCAACATGCTGCAAGCCTGGGCGCGCGCCCGATGACCAAGCCCACCCGGAAATTTCGCTACCCGACGAAAGACAGCGCACCCGTGCGTATCGCGTTGACGTTGGCGGGCGTCGCCTACATCGCGCTCTTCCTGCTGACGCCGCTGATCGCAGTCTTCGCCGAAGCCCTGCGCAACGGCGCCGCCGCGTTCCTCGCCGCAATCACGGAAAAAGATGCACTCGCCGCGATGTGGCTCACGTTGACGGTCGCGGCGATCGCCGTGCCGCTCAACACCATCTTCGGCCTCGCCGCCGCCTGGTCGGTCGCGAAGTTCGATTTCTGGGGCAAGAGCGTCCTGATCACGCTCATCGACCTGCCGTTCTCCGTCTCGCCGGTGATCTCGGGCCTCGTCTACGTGCTGCTCTTCGGCGCACAAGGGTATCTGGGCCCATGGCTCGACGAATTGGGCATCAAGGTCATCTTCACCGTCACCGGCCTCGTGCTTGCAACGGTCTTCGTCACGTTCCCCTTCGTCGCGCGCGAACTCATCCCGCTGATGCAGGAACAAGGCGTCGCGGAAGAAGAAGCTGCGCTCTCGCTCGGCGCATCAGGCTGGCAAATGTTCTGGCGCGTGACGCTGCCGAACGTGCGTTGGGGTTTGCTCTACGGCATCCTGCTCTGCAACGCGCGCGCGATGGGTGAGTTCGGCGCGGTCTCGGTCGTTTCCGGCCACATCCGCGGCCTGACCAACACGATGCCGCTGCATGTCGAGATTCTGTACAACGAATACAATTTCGCGGCCGCCTTCGCGGTGGCATCGATTCTGGCGCTGCTGGCGCTGGTCACGCTTGTGTTGAAGAGCGCGCTTGAGTGGCGCTACGGGGACGAAATCGCGGCAACGCACCGCCACTAAGCGGGTTGGCGCGAGCGGGGCAGGGGATGTTAAGGGTGACGGCATGGCGTTGAAGATCGAGCGCATCACCAAGCGCTTCGGCACGGTATCGGCCGTGCGCGAAGTTAGCCTGACCGTCGAAAAGGGCGAGTTCATGGCGCTGCTGGGTCCATCGGGCTCCGGCAAGACGACGCTGTTGCGCGTCGTCGGTGGCCTGGAATTACCCGAAGAAGGCACGCTGAGCTTCGACGGCCGGGACCTGACGCACGTCCCCGCGCGCGAACGCCGCGCCGGTTTCGTATTCCAGCACTACGCACTCTTCCGTCACATGACCGTCGCACAAAACATCGCCTTCGGCCTCGACGTGCGCCCGATCAGCAAACGCTTGGCCCGCCGCGACGTGAATGAACGCGTCGAAGCCCTGCTCAACCGCATGCAGCTTGAGGGTCTCGGCAAGCGCTACCCAAGCCAACTCTCCGGCGGCCAGCGCCAGCGCGTTGCACTCGCCCGCGCTCTCGCCATCGAACCGCTCATGCTGCTTCTCGACGAACCCTTCGGCGCCCTCGACGCCAAGGTCCGCAAAGACCTGCGCCAATGGCTGCGCGCCCTGCACGACGAAACCAAGCTGACGACCATCATGGTCACCCACGATCAAGAAGAAGCCCTAGCCCTCGCCGACCGCGTCGCCGTCATGAACAACGGCCAAATCGAACAAGTAGGCCCCCCCAGCGAACTAATCGACAAACCCGCCTCCGCCTTCGTGCGCGAGTTTCTAGGCACCGACGGCGAAGGAATCTGACGGCCGGCCGGGCCGCGGTTTACGCAACACCTCGTTAACGCTTGACGCCGATCATCCAATAGTCCTGATTCGGGGACGGAGGGTACCTTTGCGCGGCGTTCTTGCGATTGCGATGTTTTTGCTCGGTTTGGCGATGCTCGCCATGCCGGCCGCAGCGCATGAGCATCACGGCCCGTCCGCCTCAGCCTCGGACCCGGTCGATGCCCACGACCATGCGAACGCCGGCCATCACTCGCACAATATCGGCGAAGACACGTACCATCAGAAGGCCTCGCATTGTTCGCTCGAGGTCGCGCACGTTCAGAAGGCCGTTACGCTGACGCGCTTCACCGTCACGCGTTTTCAGATTGCCGCCACGAACGAATCCGTTCGCGGCATTACCGTTTTGCCGCCAGTTCCGCCACCGCTTGCTTGAGTTGGGCTTCACGCCCGTCTCGCAAATCATGGTGAACGCACTTTAGGAACGGCATTTCCAAATGTTTCGCAGCATAACCGTGGCGCTCGTATGCGCCGCGGCGTGGAGTCTGGCGCTCACCGCGTCGGCCGATCCAAGCGCACGTCTTGTGACGCTTGAAGAGGCCGTCGCGCGCGCCCTCAACGCCGCACCCGCGCTCAAAGCGCGCGAAGAATTGGTGACCGCAGCCGAAGCGCAAATCGCGCAAAGCGGCGTATTGCCGAACCCGACGCTCGAAGCCGAAATCGAAAACGCCGCCGGCTCCGGCCGCTTTTCGGGCTTCGATCAAGCGGAGATGACGCTGGGCGTCTCGCAACGCCTCGAACGCGGCGGCAAACGCGAAGGCCGCGTCGCCTTGGCGGAAACCGAGCGCGACGCCGCCGCGCTCGAACGCGACCGCGCTCGCGCCACCGTCGCCTTCGAAGCCCGCAAAGCCTTCGTCGAACTCTTCGCCGCCGAACTCGCCCGCGACAACGCCACGACGCGCCTGAAAGCCGCCGCCGAAATCGAAACGATGGCGAGACGCCGCGTCGCCGCCGCCCGCGACCCGCTGACGACAAAACTGCGCGCCGAAATCCAAACCGCGGAAGCCAAGACCGCGCGCGACCAAGCCGAACGCGACGTCAAGAACGCCAAGCGCGCGCTCGCTTTGCTGTGGGGCGAGCCCGCGGCGACGTTCGAAATCGACGCCTCCACGCTCCGGAACCCACCGCACACGCGCACCAGCACCGCGAACACGGCGCTCGACCTGAAGGCCAGCGAACTCGCCGCCCGCCGCGCCGCCCGCAAGGTCGATCTCGAAAAGGCGAACGCCAGCTCGGACGTCTCGCTCGGCGTCGGCATTCGCCGCTTCGAAGAAGGCGGCGAAGTCGCAGGCGTCTTCTCGCTCTCGATGCCGATCGCGCTCTTCGACGATAACCAAGCCAACATCGACCGCGCCGCCGCCGAACAACGCGCTGCCGACCTCGACGCCGCCGACGCCCGGCAGCGCCACCTGACATCGCTGATCGCGCTCGAAGAAGAAGAAGCCCGCGCCCGCGCCGACCTCGACGCGCTGCGCAACGATCTCCTCCCGCGCGCGAAAGCCTCACTCGCCGAAGCCCGCCGCGGCTACAACGCCGGCGCCTTCAGCTACCAGGAAGTCGCCGAAGCCCAACGCACGCTCAGCGACCTCACCACCCGCGAAGTCGCAGCCCTCCGCAGCCTCCACATCGCCGCCGCGAACCTCGACCGCATCAAGGGAATTGAGCCATGAGACTGGGCCACGCACTAATCGCGGCGCTGACGGCGACAACACTGCTCGCCTGCGGCCAACCCGCCACCGAAGCAAAAGACGAACACGGCCACGGCGGCGGCGAAGAAGAATTCGAACGCGGCCCACACCGCGGCCGCCTGCTCGAATCCGGAACATTCGCGCTCGAAATCACGATTTTCGAAACCGGCACGCCACCCGTCTTCCACGTCTACCCTTACGAAGACGGCAAGCCGATCGCGCCGCAACAGGTGGCGCTGGCCATCACGCTGAAACGTCTCGGCGGCAAAGCCGACGCCTTCACCTTCAAACCCGACGGCGACCACCTCGTCGGCAGCGGCACGGTCGAAGAGCCGCATTCGTTCGACGTCGAAGTCGCCGCCACCTACAAAGGCAAGGCCCACCGCTGGAGCTACGACTCCTACGAAGGCCGCACGACCATCAGCGCCGCCGCAGCAAAAGAAGCCGGCGTCACGACCGAGAAAGCAGGTCCGGCGTTCGTTGAACAAACGATCGAACTCCTCGGCCACGCCGACCTCGCGCCCGACGCCAAGGCGAGCCTGCGCGCCCGCTTCCCCGGCCGCATCGTCAGCGTAGCGAAAAACATCGGCGACCAAGTGAAAGCCCACGACGTCCTCGCCCGCATCGAAAGCAACGAAAGCCTCCAAACCTACGCACTGACGTCGCCGATCGACGGTGTCGTCCTGGAACGCGCCGCCAACCAAGGCGACATCGCCACCGACGCGGTCCTCTTCACCGTCGGCGATCCGCGCAAACTGACCGCCGACTTCCACGTCTTCGACCGGGACGCCGCCCACATCCGCGCCGGCCAAACCGTCCACGTGACCTCGCTCGGCGGCGCCATCACCGCCGACGCACAGATCTCATCGCTCTCGCCGATGAAGGACCCGGGCTCGCAGTCGATCGTCGCCCGCGCGCCCTTCGACAACGCCGAAGGCAAATTCCGCCCCGGCATGACCGTCAACGGCCACGTCGTCTTCGACAAAGCGCAAGCAGCCCTCGCCGTGAAGACCATCGCCATCCAACGCTTCCGCGATTTCGAAGTCGTCTACGCCAAGGTCGGCGACACTTATGAAGTGCGAATGCTGGAGATCGGCCGCCGCTCGACGGAGTGGACGGAGGTCTTGGGCGGCCTGGAGCCGGGCACCGAATACGTCGTCGCCAACAGCTTCCTGATCAAAGCCGACATCGAAAAGTCGGGCGCGTCCCATGACCACTGAAGCCCCCGCCTTCGAACGCATCATCGCCTTCTCGATCCGTCAGCGTTGGATGGTGCTGGCGGTGGTGTTCGGCCTCGCGGCGCTAGGCGCGTGGAATTTTCAGCGCCTGCCCATCGACGCGGTCCCCGACATCACCAACGTCCAAGTCCAGATCAACACCGAGGCCGCGGGCTACTCGCCGCTGGAAGCCGAACAGCGCATCACATACCCGATCGAAACCGCGATCGCGGGCCTCCCGCGCCTCGAACACACCCGCTCGCTCTCGCGCTACGGCCTCAGCCAAGTCACCGTGGTCTTCGAAGACGGGACGGACATCTACTTCGCCCGCCAACTCGTCGGCGAGCGCCTGCAGTCCGTACGCGGACAATTGCCGCCCGGCATCGAACCTGAGATGGGCCCGATAGCGACTGGCCTCGGCGAAATCTTCATGTACACCGTCGAGCCAAAACCCGGCGCGACGAAACCCGACGGCAGCGCATGGACGCCGACCGACCTGCGCACGATCCAAGACTGGGTGATCAAGCCTCAACTCAGAACCGTCCGCGGCGTAACGGAGGTCAACGCCGTCGGCGGCTTCCGCAAGGAATACCACGTCACCCCGCACCCCGAACGCCTGGCCGCGCTTGAGCTCACCGTGGCCGACATCATCCAAACGCTGGAACGCAACAACGCCAACGCAGGCGCGGGCTACATCGAACGCAACGGCGAGCAAGTCTTGATCCGCGTCCCCGGTCGCGCGACGGGGGCCGATGATCTCAAAAGCCTCGTCGTCACGCGCCGTGGCGACATCCCCGTCCGCATCGACCAAGTCGCCGACGTGCGCCTGGGCGCCGAACTGCGCACGGGCGCCGCCACCATGAACGGCGAGGAAGTCGTCCTCGGCACCGTCTTCATGCTGGTCGGCGAAAACAGCCGCACCGTCGCTCGCGCCGTCGCCGCCAAACTGGAGGAGATCAACAAAAGCCTGCCCGAAGGCATCGTCGCCCGCACGACCTACGACCGCACCACACTCGTCGAACGCACGATCGCGACTGTCGAAACCAACCTCCTGGAAGGCGCACTGCTCGTCGTCGCCGTTCTCTTCCTCCTGCTCGGCAACCTGCGCGCCGCCTTGATCACGGCGGCGATGATCCCGCTCTCGATGCTGCTCGCCATCACCGGCATGGTGCAGAACAAAGTCTCCGGCAACCTGATGAGCCTCGGCGCGCTCGACTTCGGCCTCATCGTCGACGGCGCGGTGATCATCGTCGAGAACTGCCTGCGCCGCTTCGGCATGGAACAACACCGCCTGGGCCGCCTCCTGACTCGCGACGAACGCTTCGCCCTCGCCGCATCGGCGACCAGCGAAGTCATCCGCCCCAGCATCTTCGGCGTCCTCATCATCACCATCGTCTACGTGCCGATCTTCGCGCTCACAGGCATCGAAGGAAAAATGTTCCACCCGATGGCCTTCACCGTGGTCGCGGCCCTTATCGCAGCGCTTCTGCTGTCGATCACCTTCGTCCCCGCCGCGATCGCCATGTTCGTCACCGGCAAAGTCGACGAACGCGAGAACATCGTCATGCGCGGCGCACGCGCCTTCTACGCCCCGCTGCTCGACTTCGCGCTCGCCAACCGTATCCTCATGGCCGGCGCAGCAATCGCTCTCATCGCGGTCAGCACCTTCGCCGCCTCACGTATGGGCTCTGAGTTCATCCCGAATCTCGACGAAGGCGACATCGCGCTCCACGCTCTGCGCATCCCCGGCACAAGCCTGACCCAAGCTGTCGGCATGCAAGCCGCGCTGGAAAAACGTCTGCGCCAAGCGCCCGAGATCGAACTCACCTTCGCCAAACTCGGCACCGCTGAAGTCGCGACCGACCCCATGCCGCCCAGCGTCGCCGACACCTTCATCATCATGAAGGACCGCAGCCGCTGGCCCGATCCCAACAAACCGCGCACCCAACTCGTCGAAGAACTGGAAAAGGCCGCAGCCGAAGTCCCCGGCAACAACTACGAATTCACCCAACCCATCCAAATGCGCTTCAACGAACTCATCGCCGGCGTGCGTTCGGACGTTGCGGTGAAGGTCTTCGGCGACGACATGGACCAACTGCTCGTGGCAGGGCAGGGCGTCGAATCCGCGCTAAGCAAAATCCCCGGCGCGCGTGACGTGAAAGTCGAACAGGTCACCGGCCTGCCGCTCCTCTCGATCATTCCCGATCGCGAAGCCCTGGCGCGCCACGGCCTGACCATCGCCGACGTGCAAGACGTCGTCGCCACCGCGCTCGGTGGCCGCCCCGCAGGCCAAATCTTCGAAGGCGACCGGCGCTTCGACATCGTCGTGCGCATGCCCGAAAGCGTCCGCAACAGCACCGACGCCATCGCGCGCATCCCCATACCGCTACCCGGTCACGAGAAGAACGGCACCGACCCGGCGTTCATCCCGCTGTCGGAAATCGCCACGCTTGAACTCGCGACCGGTCCCAACCAAATCAGCCGCGAAAACGGCAAGCGCCGCGTCGTCGTCACCGCCAACGTCCGCGACCGCGACCTGGGTTCGTTCGTCGCCGAAGCCCGCGCCGCTGTCGCGGAAGGTGTCGAACTCCCGGCCGGCTACTGGATCGACTACGGCGGCACGTTCGAACAACTGATCTCGGCCTCACAGCGCCTCTCGATCGTCGTCCCCGTCGCCCTCCTGCTGATCTTTGGACTGCTGTTCTCGCTCTACAGCTCTGCGAAAGACGCCGCCATCGTCTTCTCCGGCGTGCCGTTAGCGCTCACCGGCGGCGTCGCAGCACTCCTCATCCGCGACCTGCCGCTATCGATCTCCGCCGGCGTCGGCTTCATCGCCCTCTCCGGCGTCGCGGTGTTGAACGGTGTGGTGATGGTCTCCTTCATCCGCGCCCTGCGCGCCGAAGGCCGCCCGCTCGACGAAGCGATCCGTGAAGGGGCGCTCACGCGCCTGCGTCCGGTGCTTATGACCGCGCTCGTCGCAAGCCTCGGCTTCGTTCCGATGGCCCTCAACGTCGGCGCCGGCAGCGAAGTCCAGCGGCCGCTCGCCACCGTCGTCATCGGTGGCATCGTCTCATCGACGATCCTGACGCTGCTGGTCCTGCCCGCGCTTTACCGCTTGTTCCACAGACCGGAGGCGACAGACCTGGATCGTTGAAGAAGCTAAGCGGCGCAGGCCGCCACGCGCAGACGTTCGATGCTGGGCACCCCGATCTCGCTGCGCGTCGCGCCCGGCGACAGCAGCTTGCGGCGAACGAGCTGCGTAATCGTCCGGCACACCGTTTCAAGCGTCAGCCCCAGATAATCCGCAATCTCCGTGCGCGTCATCGGCAACGCGACGGCCGCATCGTCATCCTCGCCCGCCTGTTCCTGCAAGCGCAGGATCAGGGTGCAAATCCGCTCTTCCGCCGTCTTGCGGCCCAGCGATACCGCATGACCGTGAAGCGTCGCGAGCTGTTGCTGTAGACTGTCGACGAGACGCGCGCGAAGAACGTCCGATTGGGCGAGCGCCGCGCGCTTATGGCTGCGCAGCACCGTCGGCGTCAGCGTCTCGCAGCAGAACCCGTGCTCGTCGCCCTTCGCCAAACCGCAGACGCCGCCCGGAAACACGATCTCGACCACCTGGCGCCGCCCGTCGTCGAGCAACTGATAGACCATGACCGCGCCCGACTCGACCTCAAAGAAACGATCGGCCTCGTCGCCCGCCAGAAACACGGACCGATGCTTGCCCAGCTTCAGCGTGTTCGACGCTGCGGCATACGACGGACGGTCGGCGACGGCGGTTTGAAGACCAAGTTGCATGTGCGTTTCTCCTCAGGCTCGCGAGAAGAACCATGCTGCGCGAAATGCGCACGCGACAGTCGTGAGTAGTACCTAGGGGGTTCTACGTATGCGCGGTCGCGCGCGCGATGGCGCCAAGCAACTCCACCGGCGCCACCGGCTTCGCGAAGAAAGCCAGCGCGTTCGCTGCCTGCGCCTTGTCGCGCATCTGCAGGCTGGCGCGGCCCGACATGAAGATGGCGGGCGTGTCGAACCCCGCCGCGCGCAACTTCGCCAACACGCCGAAACCGTCGTCGCCCGGCAGGTTGACGTCCAGGATCAAGCACGCGCACCGCGCATTGTCGCGGTGCTCCAGCAACGCCGCCCCGTCGGCGAACGCCTCGACCTCGTAGCCGCGCGTCTCCAACATCAGCTTCAGCGACTCGCGGATCGCCGAATCGTCTTCAACAATGTGGATCAATGGCTTCACCGAAACGAACTCATTTGTTGAACGCAGTTTCGCGCAAGCCCACGCCAAGTGCCTTGAGATGTATCAACCTAATTTTCGCTATGAGGCGACGGTCGCGCTATAGGTGTTTCCCCCTATGTGCGGGCGCCGATCCCCGCCGCAAGCGCCATGCGCACCAGTTCCGCCAGGTTTTTGGCCTGCGTCTTCTCCATCAGCCGCCCGCGATGGATCTCAACCGTACGAGGGCTGATGCCCAGCTTATGGGCGACGACTTTGTTGGCGTCCCCCAGAACCAGCAGATCCAGCACCTCCCGCTCGCGCTCGGTCAGTCGCTCGAACCGCGCCAGCGCCTCGCGCTTGCTCTCGTCGCCTTGGCTCGCCTGTGTTGCCTTGCCGAACGCACGCCGCACCGCGTCGACCAGGACGTCTCGCGCCGCCGGCTTTTCGACGAAGTCGATGGCCCCCTCGCGCATCGCCTTGACCGCCAGCGGTACGTCCGCAAACCCCGTCATGATGACGACGCCGATATCCGCATGACGCGCAGCGATTTCGCGCAACAGCGTCAGCCCGTCCATCCCCGGCATGCGCACGTCGACCAGCGCGCAGCCGGCCGCCCGCGGGCCGTCCGCCAAGAACGCCGCCGCCGAGGGATAGACCGCGCACGAAAATCCGGCGCCTTCGAGCAGCGCCTGTAACGAGTCGCGCAGGGCCTCGTCATCGTCGACGATATGGACGACAAGCGCACTCATGCCGCAGGCTCCCGATGCACGGGCAGTGTGAAGCTGAACGTCGTGCCGCCGCTCGCCCGCGCTTCGCAGGCGATGCGTCCGCCATGCGCGTCGATGATCGTCTTGCAGATCGAAAGGCCCACGCCCATCCCGTCCGGCTTGGTCGTGACGAAGGCCCCGAACAGCCGCGGCGCAACTTCAGGTGCAATGCCGCTGCCCGTATCGCCGACGCTCACGCACACGAAGTCCGCCCCTTCGCGCACGGCGCCAACGATCAACTCGCGCCGCGACGAACCCTCCATTGCATCAACAGCGTTTCGTATGAGGTTCACGATCACCTGCTGCACCTGAACGCGATCGACCTCGACGTCCGGCAACGCCGGCGCAATGTCGAGAACAAGGCGCGCGGTACGGCTGGCAGGCCCAACGAGCCCCAAGGCCAGCGCCTCCTCGATCAGCTGCCGTGGATTTTCGCGCCGCCGCTCGCCCTCCCGCCGGTCGATGAAGGCGCGTAGCCGCTTGATGATGTCGGCTGCACGCGTGGTTTGCGCCTCGACCTTCTCGAGCACGCCGCCGATACGCCGCGCCGCTTCGTCACCGGCGCTATCGGCCATCTGCCGCGCCACTTGGATGTAGTTCACGATCGCGGCCAAGGGCTGATTGACCTCGTGCGCCAAGCTCGAGACCAACTGCCCCATCTCGCCCAGACGGCTGACGTGAAACAACTCCCGCTGCAGTTCCTGCACGCGCCGCTGCTCCGACTGAATGTCGGTCAAATCGCGGATGAAGCCGACAAACACCGGCGCCCCCTCGACGCGCGACTCGCCCACCGAAAGCTCCAGCGGAAAGACAGCCCCGTCCTTCTTCTGCCCTGCGACGACGCGCCCGATGCCGATGATGCGCTTCTCGCCCGTGCCCATATAGCGGCCGATGTATCCGTCATGCTCGTCGCGGAACGGATTGGGCATCAGCATCTTGACGTTCCGCCCGATCACCTCGTCCGGCAGATAGCCGAACAAGCGCTGCGCCGCCGGATTGAACGACAGCATCAGCCCGCGCTGATCGATCGTGATGATCGCATCCTGCGACGTCTCCTCCATGGCCGACAGCAGCGCCGCCCGAACCGTCGGCGTCCGCGCGGACGGCGAGAACAGCGACCGCAAGCGGCCGAGAAGGGCCGCCCAGCCGGACGGCCGCACTGGTGGTGAATCGATCAAGCCTGGACCCATGTCGCGGGATTCGCCGGCGATACTAGCGCCACCGCAGCGAACGCCGCAAACCGCGAGAGCGGGCGCGGCGATAACGCTAAAGCAACCCGGCCGCGATCAAGCGCGCGACCGCATGCGCGCGCGTCTTGACGCCAAGTTTTCGCTTGGCCTTCTCGATATAGAAATGCGCCGTCGTCTCCGCGATGCCCAGCTGCGCGGCGACTTCCGCGTCCGACTTGCCTTCGGCGACGAAGGCCAGGCAATCGCGCTCGCGCTCCGACAGCACCGGCCCGCCCCATTTGCGCGCCGGCACGAAGGCCAGCATCCGGTCGATCAAGGCAAAGCTCGCAAGCTCCACCGCCTTACGCTCACGCCGCGCCGGCGCATCGCGCTCGAACGCCACCGTCACGCGGCTGGTAATCCCGCCCGGTGTAAAAAGATGAACGGCGGTGCCGTCGGCGATCCCATGCTCGCCAAGCGCATCCCAATATTTGCGCCAAACCGGATCATGCCGCGGCGACGCATCGCTCCACAAAAACGCAGCACGTCGCAAACGCCGCGCCGCCTTCGGCAACGGATCCAGGCTCTCGACGAACTTCGCGGAGGCGGACCCACGCCACGTGCGCGGCAAGATCTGTGCGAACGCCCCGGGCGCCGCCTCGGCCGTGAGACTCCCGCCGGCCGCGTCGTACGCCCGCACGCCAAGCCCGCGCACACCCAAAGGCCCCAGCGCCTCGAAGAACGCACGCCCCGCCGCCGCCGGCGTCTTCGCCGCATCGAACCGCTCGACGACATCGAGCGCGAATTTCAAAACCCCCGCCATGCCCCACCCATGATGCACCGGCAGGTTAAAGGCCACCCCAATCCCCCGACAAGGCTGAAACGCGGTTACCGCCCGGTCGGAAACGCCGCGAAACTGTCACAGAGTGTGCAAAGCGCCATATGGCTTGGAACCCGTGAGGTTGCTATCTCTCTCTTCATCATGAGCATCCGCCCATACCGCGACATCGCCCGCCGCAAGAGCCGCAAGATCCGTGTCGGATCGGTTGAGGTCGGCGGCGACGCGCCGATCACCGTTCAGTCGATGACGAACACGCTCACGACGGACATCCAAGGCACGATCCGTCAGGTGAAGGCGCTGGAGGCGGCGGGCGCCGACATCGTACGCATCTCGTGCCCCGACGAAGAATCCACCGCCGCGCTGAAGTCGATCGTGCGCGCGGTTCAGGTGCCGATCGTCGCCGACATCCACTTCCACTACAAACGCGGCATCGAAGCCGCGAAGGCCGGCGCCGCCTGCCTGCGCATCAACCCGGGCAATATCGGTTCCGCCGCACGCGTGCGCGAGGTCGTCCAGGCCGCGAAGGACCACGGCGTCTCGATGCGCATCGGCGTCAACGCCGGCTCGCTGGAGAGGGAACTGCTGGAACGCTACGGCGAACCGTGCCCCGAAGCGATGGTCGAAAGCGCCCTCAACCACGCGCGCATTCTCGAAGACAACGACTTCCGCGAATTCAAAATCAGCGTGAAGGCCTCCGACGTCTTCCTAGCCGCCGCCGCGTATCAAGGTCTCGCCGAAGCCTGCGACTACCCGCTGCATCTGGGCGTCACCGAAGCCGGCGGTCTGATGACCGGCACGGTGAAATCGTCGATCGGCATCGGCTCGCTGCTCTGGGCCGGCATCGGCGACACGATCCGCGTCTCGCTCTCGGCCGATCCGGTCGAAGAAATCCGCGTCGGATTCGACATCCTGAAATCGCTCGGCCTGCGCCACCGCGGCGTCAACGTCATCGCCTGTCCGTCGTGTGCGCGCCAAGGGTTCGACGTCATCAAAACGGTCGCCATCATCGAAGACCGCCTGAAACACATCACGACCCCGATGTCGCTCTCCATCATCGGCTGCGTCGTCAACGGCCCGGGCGAAGCCGCGCAAACCGACATCGGCTTCACCGGCGGCGGGGCAGGGTCCGGCATGGTCTACGTGGCGGGCAAACCCGACCACAAAATGGACAACACCAAACTCGTCGACCACATCGTCGAATTGGTGGAAAAGAAAGCCGCCGAAATCGAATCAAAGCGGGACGGCACGAAGGCGAAGCCCGAACTCGCCCCCGCCAAATAGATACACCGAGCCACCACGTTGATCGCCGCCGCACAAATCGACCGCATTCTCGACCGCTATGCCGAGATCGAAGCCCGCATGTCCACGGACGGCGCAGGCTCGTCCTTCGTCAAGCTCGCGAAGGAATACGCCGACCTCGGCCCCATCGTCGCGAAAGCCAAAGAAGTGTCGGCGATGCGCGAACAGATGAAGCAACTCACGGCGATGTCGACGGATCCCGACGCCGACATCCGCGCCATGGCGGGTGACGAACTCGTCGACCTCAAGCGCCGCCTGCCGGACCTTGAGCACGAACTGTCGATCCTCATGCTGCCGAAAGACGCGGCCGACATGGGCAGCGCGCTCCTCGAAATCCGCGCCGGCACCGGCGGTGACGAAGCCGCGCTCTTCGCCGGCGACCTCCTGCGCATGTACCAACGCTACGCTCAGTTGAACGGCTGGCAATTCGAGATCATGAGCGAAAGCGAATCCGATCTCGGCGGCTACAAAGAAGTCATCTGCGCCGTAAACGGCAGCGGCGTCTTCGCCAAACTGAAATACGAATCCGGCGTCCACCGGGTTCAGCGCGTGCCCGCCACCGAAGCCTCAGGCCGCATCCACACCTCCGCCGCAACAGTTGCGGTGATGCCCGAAGTCGCCGAAGTCGACATCGACATCAACGAAAGCGACCTGCGCATCGACGTCTACCGCGCCTCGGGCGCCGGCGGCCAGCACGTCAACAAAACCGAAAGCGCCGTGCGCATCACGCACATCCCGACCGGCGTCGCGGTGGCGATGCAGGAAGAAAAATCGCAGCACAAGAACAAAGCCAAGGCGATGAAAATCCTGCGCGCCCGCATTCACGACGCCGAACGCGAACGCCTGGATAAAGAACGCGCCGCAGACCGCAAAGACCAAGTGGGCAGCGGCGACCGCTCCGAACGCATCCGCACGTACAACTATCCGCAGGGCCGCTGCACCGACCACCGCATCAACCTAACCCTCTACGAACTCGATCAGGTGATGCAGGGCGTCGCCCTCCACAAAATCATCGACGCCCTCGTCTCCGATGACCAAGCCAAACGCCTGGCGCAACTCGACGAAAGCGCCGTGGCGTAAGCCGACGCCCCGCATCCCCTTGCTGGCGGTGCTGAAATCGGAACACAATGCCCAGCGCTCGACCTATGCTTCCGCAGGAGGTTTTCGTGAGGGGCATCACGCTAGCGACCCTGATCGGCAATGCGGACGTGTGCGAAAACTATGCGCTGCGAAATGCGCGCGAGGCCTACAGCCTCGAAGAAGCGTTCACCGTGATGGAGGCGGTGACGCAATAGTGCGAAACCGCGGCGACGCGAGGGGAAAACGGTGAGCACGTCGCACGACGCCCATCGAACGAACGAGGGTGACGCGCCGCACGGCGGTTGGCGATCACGAGTGATCGACCTCGCGTCGCTCGATGCGCCGATCAAGCGTGTGTTGGCGGTGGGCTATGCCGCGCTCATCGGTTTGGGCGCTGCGACGGCCGCGCACGCATGGCTGCCCGGCGCCGCGATATTGGCGAACCCCGGCATCACGTTTCCACTTGCCGCGGTGATCATCGCGGGCATCGGCGTGTCGCTCGCCGTGGCGCTGATGCTCGCCGGCGCATCCCAAGCAAGCAGCACCTGGCGCTTGCTCCTCTTCGCGCCGCTCTTCTTGTGGTCTTCCGTTATCATGGCAGCGCAAGCCGCGACCCCGATGATTGCGGTGTCGGCGGTCGGGCTCTTCTTCATCATCGCGGCAGGCGCCCTGCTTCTGTTGGGTCCGCGCCTGGGCTGGCGGTTGAGTTTCCTGACGGCGGGGGCGATCTGCGGCGCTCTAGCCATCATCGCGGTTGCAATTTCGCTCGATGCGATTCCGTCTTACGCGCCGACGTTGGTGCTGCTCACGCTCGCCTTCGCGATCCCTGTGGTCGACACGGCATTGGTCGTGACGGGTTGGGACATCGCCGAGGTCGGGTTGCTGTCGGCATCACCGCTGGCGCGCGTATCGCCCGATGCGCGGCCATGGCTCCAGGCCGCGGCGCGGCTCGCGCTCGTCATGGCGGCGATTGCCGCTGCTCTTTGGCTCAACGATGCCTATCACGGGTCGGCGGATTGGATCGTGTTGGCCAGGGCCGCCGGTCTTGCCGCGGTCGCATTCGTCGTCGGCTGGGGGATCGTGCGGTGGGGTTGGACCCCACGCGCCGGCGCTCACGATCACGTCGGTTATTGGAGCGCCTTTGCGATCGCAGCCTGTTTGTTGCTGTCGATCGCGATTCAATATCAGTTCACCGAACCGCCGCACGGGGCCTACAACTACAACGGCACGAACAAATTCTCGCTCATGCTTCCCGACGACTGGATCGAACTGAAGAGCTGGAGCCTTCCGCTCGACAAGAACGAGGGCAAGCCGATCTACCCCGTTCGCAAAGAACTCGCGCCCGCGCCCGACAAAGGTAACTTTCCCCGTTTCGGCATCTTCGGAACGATCGCGCCCCCGTTCGCGCCGGCCGAAAAAGTCCTGCCGCGATCGATCAGCGAAATCGTCGGCGGTGGAGGGCTGCCGCACATTCCGCTGCCTGCGACCGTGCCCGACGGCGAGGGGTGGGAAAAAGGTGAAACGACGTTCCGCACCGGTAGCGGCAAACTTCTCACCTTCGTGCATTGGCGCCAGGACATAAGGACGCCGATGCCCGAAACGAACAAGAGTTGGTACCTGATCTGCGTGCTGGGCCCGGAAGATCAGGCGCACCAGCGTGCGACATGCGAAGAGATCAAGCAGAGCCTTAGGTACGAACCGCGCGCGCAGGTGACGCCGCTGAGCAGACTTTTGTTCGGTGAGGTGTTCTGGGCCGCCATAGCCATCGGCGCAGCATGGGCGGGGTGGCGTGGCCGGCGCGGGCCGATGCTTGCATTTCTGATGTGGGTGGCGCTGCTCGCCGTAGTTCGCCTGATCGGCGGCGCCAGCGGCTCGCCGGCGCTCATGGACCATGGGCTTAGCGCCGACATGCTATCGGCGTCGCTGCTGTTTGGCGCCGTTGCGCTCACAGGCGCGGAGTTCACCTTCTTCGGCATTCGCAGTCATGTGTCCTCCGTGGCGAGAGCGGCTGCCGCGTCGTTTCTGTTGACGACGCTTCTGGTCGCCGCGGCGTTTGCGCTCTATGTGACGGTGGGCGAGGGCGCTCACCACTATCACGAGGTGCGCGGCGCCGTGATTTGCTTGGCGTTGACGTGGGAATTGTGGACATCCGGCGCATCGATGACCAACCAGGACTCCGCTGCCTTCCCGCGCCGCGCGCGCGTCCTGTTCTTCATCGGCTATCTGATCATTGTCGCAACGTGCGTTTTCTTTTTCGTTGAGCGCGAGTTCGACTTCGTGAAGATGACGGTGCAGGCATGGGATTCCGAGGGCTGGGTCGCTTTCGGCATCGTCAATCTGGGACTGGCGTTCGTCTTCATGCGGCACATGGAGCGTATCGCAGCGGTGCTGCGCGACACCTTGCATGGTGGAAATCTCGCGCACGAAACCTCTCAGGCGAGCACGATGCAGGGACGGAATTGAGGCGAACGTGGACGCAGCCCCCGAAATCATAAGCGCTGCCGCCGCGCGTCTCGCGGCCGCCGGCATTGACGAGCCGATGCGCGAAGCGCGAATTCTCGCGCGGGCCGCTCCCGACGACGCCGCGTTCCAATCCTTCATCGCGCGCCGCGAAAAGCGCGAGCCCGTCGCCTACATCCTCGGCCGCCGCGAATTCTGGTCGCTCGAATTAGAGGTAACGCCGGCCGTCCTCATCCCGCGTCCCGATACGGAGACGCTGGTCGAAGCCGCGCTAACCGAGTTCAAGCAAGCCCAGCCCGCGCGCGTTCTCGATTTGGGAACCGGTTCCGGCGCTATTCTCATTGCCCTCTTGAAAGAATGGCCGCGCGCCTTAGGTATGGGCATAGACAAGAGCGCTGCGGCGCTCGCCGTCGCGGGCCGTAACGCGCTGCGTCACGGGGTCGCTGACCGCATGGACCTCCGCGAAGGCGATTGGTCGAAAGGCATAACCGAACGCTTTGATCTGGTGATTTCGAACCCGCCCTACATCGGCGAAAACGAGTTCGCGCATCTCGATCCCGACGTGCGCAATTACGAACCCGCTGAGGCCCTGCTGAGTGGCCAGGACGGCCTGAAAGACATCGAGCGAATCGCAAAGGCGCTACCCGATCTGATGACGCCGCACGGTCGTGTAATCGTCGAAATCGGGTACAAACAGGCCGCCGGTGCTAGCCATATCTTCACCACGGCCGGGTTAGAGATTGTAAGGATGGCCAAGGATTTGGCCGGACATGACAGGGCCCTGGTGGCCCGCCTGCCGCAAACGGCGGGTGGCTGAGGACAAAACCAGCGAAACCCCTTGGATTTTGCCGGGAAATCGGTCTAGTTTGCCGCCTGCAAACAACGGATAGAGTTTGCGCCGCGCTGGCTGGGCCCGAAAAACCGGGGCAATGCGCGGGAAGAAAAGGGCGCCGACACAAAGCCGCTTGGGAGCGGGGTTATCGGGCCAAACGCCAGATCATCTTTGAGGTGACCTGAAGAGGGTTTTCTAAGGGGCATACGTATTCGCCAGTGCTTTGAGGGCAAAGGGTCCGCGCGCGTCTTGCGGGGCTCTGACCCGGCGCTTTTGCCGAAAGCCTGAAGGCGAAAAAACAAAACGACCTGACAACTGAAATCGAGATGAATTCAATGAACATGAGACCAGGACCGAACAACAAGCGTTCGCGTGGACGCGGCCGTGGCAAGCATCACGGCGGCGGAGGCGGGGGCGGCGGTGGTGGCGGCGGTCAACGGCATACCGGCGGC